>Ga0182018_10001235_pt1 | contig 29701 bp, 28 predicted proteins | sample 812P2MmetaG_FD_120490 | JGI IMG/M metagenome (GOLD analysis project Ga0182018, IMG submission 120490) | Permafrost microbial communities from Stordalen Mire, Sweden - 812P2M metaG | ecosystem: Environmental > Terrestrial > Soil > Wetlands > Permafrost | place: Sweden: Stordalen | collected...
GACAGTGACGGTCGGAGGTGCGCCTGCCACCGTCTACGGAGCGGCCCTGACCGGTGGGAATGCCGGGCTATATCAAGTCGCGATCCAGATTCCCACGGCCCTGGCCAATGGGGACTACCCGGTAATCGCGACGATCTCCGGCGTGCCCTCGCCTGCGACCACCCTCATCACGGTACAACAATGAGCCGCCAGTAGACGCCATGCGTGCCAACCGCCGTTCCTTTCCGAGGCTGTACAACGGGAGTAGCGGGTGGTAGGGTCAAGTCAAGAGGTGTCGGATGGCCCAAGCCACTCAGGGTCCGCAAATCAACGTCTCGAAGATCGAGGCCGGGGGCGGGATCGCGGGCACGATTTTCACCCTCGCGAGCATGCTGATCTTCCTCATCGGCATCCCCGCGCTTCGCTACTTCCTTCCCGCGGCAATCCTGCTAGGGCTGGTAGTGGCGGTGGTCATCCACTTCATCCGGCATGAAACTCCAGGTAAATCCTGGATCCTGCCCGCGGCCAAAAACTAGAGACCAGTCCCTAGACCGCGCCACTCCTTCCATACACACCGGTTTGCGCCGATGAACGTATGAAGTCCCCGGCTGTTTTGCTGTTTCTGGCGGGAGCGTTTGCCATCGCCTCCGGCCAGGTCCAACCCGCGAACCTTCCCCCTCACAAGATCCGCACCAACGACCTCGTCAATATCTCCATCTATGGCGAGCCGGACCTGGCCCGCACCGTCCGCGTAGGTTCCGACGGCGCCATTCGTCTTCCATTGCTGGAACAGAAGATCAAAGCCGGCGGCCTGATGCCCGATGAGGTCGAAAAGGCCATCGCCGAGGCGTTCCAGCGCGAGCAGATCCTGACGCATCCCTTCGTTACCGTCACGGTCGCCGAGTATCACACGCTTCTGCCGGTCAGCGTTGCCGGCGCGGTGCGGAATCCCATCACGTTCGAACCGATCGACAAGCTGACGCTCCTGGAGGCCATCACGCGCGCCGGCGGACTGACATCCGACGCCGGTCCCGAAATCCTCATTTCGCGACCCAACGGGGCCGCTTCGCTGGTCCAACGCATTGCCATTCCCGCCCTGATCGATGCCGCCGACCCGGCGGTGAACGTCACGCTCGAGGGCGGCGAAGAGATCCGCGTCCCCGAAGCCGGCAGAGTATTTGTAGTCGGCAACGTGAAGATGCCGGGCGCTTTTCCGGTGCACGACCCCGGCGACACGACTGTGCTCAAACTCATCGCCCTTACGCAGGGCCTGGCGCCATTCGCGTCCAACGAAGCGTATATCTATCGGCGGGAAGGCGGATCGGGCTCGCAGAACGAGATCCGCGTCGACCTGAACAAGATCATGCAGCGCAAGTCCCCCGATATTCCTCTGCTCGCCAACGACATCCTCTACGTGCCGGACCGTTCCGGCAAACGGGTCACCATGTCAGTTCTTGAAAGGGTTTTCACCTTCGGCGCGGGACTTTCGTCGGCGTTGCTCTACATGGTGCATTAGCGGCGTGGCGCGGACTTTAGTCTGCTGGGTCGAGACTCTTCTCGACCCGTCCCGCCGGCATGAGTGCCGGCGCTGCAGGCAGGAGTGCCTGCGCCACAATCAGCCGTCAGGAATCTAGCTTCCTCTGCGGCGGCCGCAGCAGTTTCCGCGGCAGCTTGGAGAAATGCACCATCCGCTCCACCAGCGGGATCAGCCTGCGCACCGTCTTGCCGTGGAACACCAGGCTTCCGGCCACCAGCACGGGGTGCGGAATGGTGGTGCAGCAACGCGAGCAGATGTCCACTTCCCCGCCGCGCCCGGCCGCATGCAGATGGCGCATCTCTTGCATGGCCGGCGCATTCCAAATCTCCGTCAGCGGCTTCTCCGCGATGTTCGCGAGCGGAGCACCATCCAGCATGTAGCTCTGGCAGCAGGGGTATACGTCGCCATTCTGTTTGACGTAAACCGGCCCGCGCCAGAGGTAATGGCAAGGGTGCTTCCAATCTTCCGCCGCATGCCCCGCCGGACCGATCACGTTGGTCTCATCCTGCTTGATGCGCACCTGGTCGACACCCGGAATGGCGCTCCAGAAGGCCATGAAATCGCCGATCTCGCCGGCGTTACCCGCCATCGCCACCATCTGCACCACTACTTGCAGCTTCGATCGCCGGTCGTGCTTGATGCGCGCGAACCGCACGAAATTGTCGCGCACTTTCTCGAAATTCGCGCCCTTGCGGTAGAACTCGAACGTCTCTTTCTTTGCGCCGTCAAAGCTGAGCGTGATCTGGTCGAGCGGCGAATCCAGAATGCGCCCGGCGCAGCGCTCGTCGAGGAAGGTGCCGTTGGTCGAAAGCAGCGCCGAAATGCTATGGCGATGGCAAAACTCGATGCGCTCGTAAATGTGCGGGTCCATGAACGGCTCGCCCAGGCCGATCAGCATCATATGCTCGGCGGTCCGGCCCGTCTGGCTCACCAGGCATTCGAAAACCTCACCGGACATGTCGGCTTTCGGCTGTTTATGGGTCTCGCGCGGGCACATGGGGCAATACAGATTGCATTTGGCGGTGGTCTCCACGATGTATTCCACCGGCAGCCCCGCCACCTGGGACCTTCGGGCGAGGTAGGCCCACAGCAGTTTGGCGCGATTCCAGGCCCTCATTCCATCTCATTGTAGCTGGCGTGAGATGATTGATACTGCGTGAACATCACCATCTCCGGCGCTTCCGGATTGATCGGACGCCGTCTTCTGAAACTTCTGGCGAAGGACGGCCACTCGCTCACCGCGCTCAGCCGCCACGCCGGCACCAATCTTCCTCCGGGCGTCCGCCTCTCCGTTTGGGACGCGGCCCGGGGCGAGCCGTCGCTCGACGGCATCCGCGACGCCGACGCCGTGATCCACCTTGCCGGTGTACCCGTGGCGCAACGCTGGAACGCGCGGGTGAAAAACGATATCCGCGAAAGCCGCGTCGCCGGCACGCGCAATCTGGTGCAGGCGCTTTCCAGGCTCCCGAACAAGCCGCAAGTGCTGATTTGCTCGTCCGCCACGGGCTATTACGGTTCCCGGGGCGATGAACTGCTGACCGAATCTGCGGCCCCCGGTAACGATTTCCTTTCCGAAGTCTGCGTCGCATGGGAGGACGAAGCCCGGGCCGCCGAGACTGCCGGCATCCGCGTGGTGCGCATGCGCACCGGCATCGTTCTCGACGCCCGCGGCGGCGCTCTGCCGCGTATGCTGCGGCCGTTCAAGATGGGCGTCGGCGGAAAGCTAGGCAGCGGCAAACACTGGATGTCGTGGATTCACCTTGATGACCTGGTGGCGCTGTTCCAATACGCGCTCGCAAACCCTGTCAGCGGCCCCATCAACGGAGTGGCGCCGAACCCGGTCACCAACGCCGAATTCACCAAGGCCCTGGCGGCCGCGGTGCACCGTCCAGCCATCTTCCCGGTCCCGGCGTTCGCCTTGCGGTTGCTCTTCGGCGAAATGGGCGGCATTCTCCTTGCCAGCCAGCGAGTCGCGCCGAAAGCCGCACAATCGGCAGGGTTTACGTTCCGATTCCCGGAACTTGCGCCGGCTCTGGCGGAAGCGTTGAAGGGCTAAATCCCTCCAACTTCGAACGCCAGCTGCGCCCGTGCTGCATTCACCACTTGCTGGACCTGGGGCGTGGCATGGAAGGGCACGAGTTCGATCTGCGGATGACTCCTCGCAAAAACCCGGAATATTTCGTCGGCGAACGCCTGCCCGATGGTATCCACGCCTTCGAAATCGAACCACACAGACCGGAACAGTTCGACCCGCGCCAGCAGCCGCTTCGCCTGCGAGCGGGAAATGAGTTTGTCCTCCCCGTATTGCGCCAGGCGCACGGGTACAACTGTCTTCGTAAACCCGTAGTCCTCACCGGACGTGTACTGCTCGAAGATCTCCCGGTCCACGCGAGGCGAATGGTTGTTGAGCTTCATGAAGATGGCGGTGCCTTGATTGGTCTTGGGAGCTTCGACCATCCAATCGTCTTCTTTACCGAACTCATGCCGGAAGATCACGCCGCCTGAGACAATGTCGAACGAATCGACCAGCCGGGAAGTGAAGAAAATGCCCTGGCCGGTGTGGCGCGCCGGGTCCGTGGTCAATTTGCCTTTAGCCAGTTCCAGCACCGCATGGCGCTCATCCAGCAGATTCAATGCGCGTTGGATTTTCCGGAAAATGCCCACGCCGTCGTCGTAGATCACGATCTCGGCGTCAACTGCCGTCTTCGCCAGTTGGACGACGATCTCGGTCCCGCCCGAATGATCGATGGCGTTATTGAACATCTCCGTGAAGCAAAAATGCCAGATGTCGGTGACATTTCGCGGAAGCTTGCCAAGCCCCGGGGCGACGTCTCTAATCCATGCCAGATCCTCCGCCGCCTCCGGTGTGAGCTCGTATTTGTGGCTCCGTTTGGACAACACGGCGAGGTGGTACGTCTTGTCTCTGGTGTTGCCGGCGGAGAGCAGAACGCCTTCGCGAACCAGCTTTTGCAGATGTTTGTGCACCGCTTGCCGGCTGATTCCGAAGTGCTGCGCGGAGATCGAACTGATCTCTCGCGGGTAGGCCCGGACTTTCTCCAGGATAAACTCGCGGACATCGCCGCCGGAACGATTGTCAACCTCCATTGTTAATATTGTCAACCATGGGGGAGGCTATTGTCAACCTGCCGGACTTTTTGGTGAGTGGCGTATAATGGTTTGAGTAACCGGGGAGTCATAAGTGTCACCACGCACGTTCATTCGTCTTTTTACCCAGATTCAATTACTGCCCGTGATGGAAAATGGCGAGGAGACCCTCGTCGGCGGGCAGGCCGTCATGGAGGGCGTGATGATGCGGGCGCCGCACAGTTATTGCGTAGCGGTGCGCAAGCCGAGCGGCGAGGTGGTAACCGAGGAAATGCCCCTGGCGCGAATTTCCGATACCCACAAGATCTTCAAACTGCCCGTATTTCGCGGAGTGGGGACCCTGTTCCAGGCCATGAGCCTGGGAATCAAGGCGCTAAAATTCTCCACCAACGCCGCCCTCGATAACCCCGATGTCCCTGAAGATAAAAGGATTAAAGAGATTCCTACCTGGGCGTTAATAGGGCCCCTGCTATTTTCATTGGCTTCGTTCCTTTTCCTTTACAAGTTCATGCCTCTCCTGCTGGTCACCCGGTTGGCGAAGATCTACCCGGTGCTTTCCGGGCGTCTGATGTTCAATCTGGTGGACGGGGCCATCCGCATCGCCATTTTCCTTACGTTCCTCTATGTCCTTTCCCGCATGAAGGATATCCGCCGCATGTTTCAGTACCACGGCGCAGAACATAAGGTAGTCTTCAATTTCGAATCGGGCCAGGACGTGAACGTCCAGAACGCCCAGAGATTTTCCACTTTCCATCCGCGCTGCGGCACCAGCTTCCTGTTCGTGATGATGCTCCTCGCGATACCGGTCTACGCCCTGATTCCGTTCGACGATTTCGTAGCCAAATTCCTCTGCCGCATCGTGCTGCTCCCATTCATTGTGGGGGTCAGCTATGAACTCATCAAGTTCGCGGCCAAGCGCCGGGGTTCCTTCCTGGCCACCATTACCGCACCGGGCCTCTGGCTGCAGCGCATTACCACCCAACCGCCGACCGACGAGATGGCGGCAATCGCCATCCGCGCCCTGGAAGGCGCCATGACGCTCGAAAAGTCGCAAGGCGGCGAGCTGGTCATCGCCTAAGAAAGATCCATGCAATTCGCTCAGAAGCTCGCGCAGCTCGAAAAGCGCTTCGACGAGCTGACCCAACAGATGGCAGACCCGGCCCTGATCGCTGACGGCGACAAGTATCGCAAAGTCACCAAGGAGCAGGCCGAACTCTCCGAGATCGTGGGCAAGTACCGCGAGTGGAAGAGCGCAGAAGACTCTCTCTCGCAGGCACGCCCCATGCTCCAGGAGAAGGATCCCGAACTGCGCGTCATGGCGGAAGAGGAAGTGACGCGCCTCGAACCGGAACTGGCCAGGATCGAGGAAGAAATCAAGGTCCTGCTTCTCCCCAAGGATCCCAAAGACGAAAAGAACGTGGTGCTCGAAATCCGCGCCGGCACTGGCGGCGACGAAGCCACGCTCTTCGCGGCGGAAGTTTTCCGTATGTATTCCCGCTACGCCGAATCGCAGAAGTGGAAGATCGAAGTGATGTCCAGCAGCGAATCGGCCGTGGGCGGATTGAAAGAAGTCATCGCGCTGGTGAACGGCAACCGGGTCTACAGCAAGCTACGCTATGAGAGCGGCGGCCATCGCGTGCAGCGCGTGCCGGTGACCGAGCAACAGGGGCGCGTACACACCTCGGCGATCACCGTGGCGGTGCTGCCGGAAGCCGATGAAGTGGAAGTCAAGCTCGAGCCTAAAGACATCCGCATCGACACGTTCTGCTCCTCCGGCCCCGGCGGGCAGTCGGTGAACACCACCTATTCGGCGGTGCGCATCACGCACTTGCCGACGGGCCTGGTGGTCTCCTGCCAGGATGAGAAATCGCAGATCAAGAACCGCGCCAAGGCCGAAAAGGTCCTGCGCTCGCGCCTCTACGAGATGGAACTCGAAAAGCAGCAGGCGGAAGTCGGCGCGGAACGCCGAACCATGGTGGGCACGGGCGACCGCAGCGAGAAAATCCGCACCTACAATTTCCCGCAGAATCGCGTCACCGATCACCGCATCAACTTCACCCTCCATCAGCTCGACTTCGTGATGGACGGCAAGCTCGACCCCGTCATCGACGCGCTCACCACCTATTACCGCAATCAGCAAGCGTCATGACCCTGCAGACGGCGCTGATTCAGGGCACGCAACTGCTCGAAGAGGCCTCCGCCGCGGTTCCCCGGCTAACCGCCGAAGTGCTTCTCTCGCATGCGTTGAAGTGCGAGCGCGTGTATCTGTATGCCCATCCGGAGCAGGAACTGCGCGAAGTGGAATGGATCCACTACGGCCGCTATCTGCATGAGCGCATGCAGGGCAAGCCGACCCAATACATCACCAAACGCCAGGAATTCTACAGCCGTGAATTCCGCGTCACTCCCGACGTGTTGATTCCCCGCCCGGAGACCGAGCACGTGGTCGAAGTCGCATTGGCGGTGGCTCGCGATGCCGGCCGGATCCTCGACGTGGGGACCGGCTCAGGTGCCCTGGCAGTGACGCTGCAATTGGAGACCGGAGCGGCCGCGATCGCCACCGATATCTCGGCCGCCGCGATCACGGTGTCCGCCGGAAACGCCGTCCGCCTCGGCGCGCGCGTGGACTTCGTAGTGTGCGATCTGCTCTCCGCCATCGGCGATCGATCGATGGACCTGATCGTCTCGAACCCGCCCTACGTCCCACTCGGCGCCAGGGAGGGTCTGCAGCGCGAAGTCCGCGACTGGGAGCCGCACGTCGCGTTGTTCGCCGGCGAGACCGGTACCGAGCTCTATGAGCGGATCGCCGCCGATGCCGTTCGCGTCCTGCGTCCTGGCGGCTGGCTCATCGTGGAACTGGGCTTCGGCAGCGTAAATCGCGTCTCGGGGCTGCTCGCAAGTTGGAAAGAAGTCCGCGTGGAGCCGGACCTTGCGGGCATACCGCGCGTGATCGCCGCACGAATATGACCAAGGATCCGTTCTTACAAGCCGCCATCGAACAGGCTCGCAAGAGTCTCGCGGAAGGCGGCATTCCTATCGGTTCGGTGCTGGTGTACCAGGGCCGCATCATCGGACGTGGCCACAATTGCCGCGTGCAGACCGGCAGTCCCATCGATCACGGAGAGATGAACTGCCTGCGCCACGCCGGCCGTCTTCCCGCCGGCGTCTATCGCGAATGCACTATCTCTTCCACGCTCTCGCCCTGCCCCATGTGCAGCGGCGCGATCGTTCTCTATAAGATCCCGCGCGTGGTAGTAGGCGAGAACCGTACTTTCCTCGGCGCCGAGGAATATATGCGCGCCAACGGTATCGACGTGGACGTCGTGCAGGACGAAGAGTGCATCCAGCTCATGGTCGAATTCATCCGTGCCAATCCACAACTCTGGAGCGAAGATATAGGAGAGTAACCATGGCAAATAAGCGCGCGCTCATCACCGGAATTACCGGCCAGGACGGCTCCTACCTGACGGAGCTTCTCCTGGAGAAGGGGTATGACGTCTACGGCATGGTCCGGCGCGTCGCCCTGGAGGACCCCGAACATCGCCTCTCCCGCCTTCTGCCCGTCCTGCACCGCATTCAACTGAAGGCCGGCTCCGTCGACAGCTACGCCAGTGTTCACGAAGCCATCGCGACCATTCAGCCCGACGAATGCTACCATCTCGCCGCGCAGAGCTTCGTCAGCTACTCTTTCGACGACGAGTTCTCTACCCTGAACGCCAACATCAACGGCACCCATTTCGTGCTTGCCGCGCTCCGGCACCTGGCGCCCGAGTGCCGATTCTATTTCGCCGGCACCAGCGAAATGTTCGGCCACGTCGACCAGGTCCCGCAGAACGAACTCACCCGCTTTCAGCCCCGCTCCTCCTACGGGATCAGTAAAGTAGCCGGCTTTCACCTCACGCGCAATTACCGCGAGGCGTACGGAATGCACGCCTCGAGCGGCATCCTCTTCAACCACGAATCGCCCCGCCGCGGATTCGAGTTCGTGACGCGCAAAATCACCTCCGGCGTGGCCCGCATTCTCTCTGGCCGCGCCAAGGAACTGCCGCTCGGCAACCTCGAGGCCAAGCGCGATTGGGGCCACGCTCGCGAATACGTCCGCGCCATGTGGCTCATGCTCCAGCAACCCACCCCCGACGATTACGTCATCGCCACCGGCGAAACCCACACCGTGGGCGAATTCGCGCAAGCCGCCTTCGCCGAAGTCGGTCTCGATTACCGCGCCTACGTCACCGACGATCAGCGTCTGTACCGGCCGGCCGAGGTCAACATCCTGCAAGGCGATTACTCCAAGGCGCACGAGAAACTCGGCTGGTCGCCGACCATCAAGTTCCACGCCCTGGTCAAGGAAATGGTGGCCGCCGACTGCGAAGCGATCCGTAGTCCGCAGCGGTAAGGTGGCGCCCATGTCCCACGTGGGGTAAGCTTCAGCTTGCCCAGGCGAGCGGAGCTCGCCTTCTCCAAACAAGATAAAAAGAGTATTTTCACCCAATTTTTGATACTATGTTGCTTCGGGGGTGTGGTGTTTCTCATCACTCGTAGAAAACAATTTGGTCCGACGACCTTCCTCTGGGACGTAAAGGCGCCCGACGTGGCGCGAGCGGCGCGTCCCGGTCACTTCATCATGGCCCGCATCGATGAGCACGGCGAACGCATCCCGCTCACCGTCGCGGACTTTAACGCGGATCACGGCACGGTCACCGTGGTGATCCAGGCCGTGGGCAAGACCACCTTTGAAATGATGACGTTGCGCGAGGGCGACACCCTCCTCGATTTCATCGGACCCCTGGGACTGCCGAGCCAAATTCGCAAACTCGAAGGCACCGTCGTCCTGGTCGGCGGCGGATTGGGGGTCGCGCCCATTTATCCCCAATTGCGCGAATATAAGCTGCAGGGCAATCGCACCGTCTCCATCGTCGGCTTCCGCAATCGCGACCTGATGTTCTGGGAAGACGAATTCCGCGCCTACAGCGACCAACTCATTGTCACCACCGACGACGGCAGCTACGGCCGAAAAGGGTTCGTTTCGCAAGCGCTGGCCGACGTACTGGCCACCGAGAACGTGCGCGAGGTGGTGGCCATCGGTCCGCTGCCCATGATGAAGGCCTGCTGTGAGACCACGCGGCCGTTCGGCGTTCCTACCGTCGTCAGCCTCAATTCCATCATGGTGGATGGCACCGGAATGTGCGGATCGTGCCGGGTCACCGTGGGCGGGAAAATGAAGTTCGCCTGCGTGGATGGCGCCGATTTCGACGGCCACCTGGTGAATTTCGACGAGCTCTCGCTCCGCCAGAAACGCTTCCAACGCGAAGAAAAAGCTGCGCTCGACCGCTACCGCGACGAATCCACCAATCTCGCCAATCTCAAAGCCGCGGAGACGGATGGCGCGCAGCCGCGCTCCACCTGCGAGCTGCCGGCGCCATTGACCACCGCGCCCGGTCCGCGGTACCCCAAGAACCTCAAGAGCATTCCGCGGGAGCGCGTCCCCATGCCGCATCAGCCGGCCGAAGAGCGCCGCCACAATTTCAAGGAAGTCGCGCTCGGGCTCGATCTGGAAGGCGCGCTGCATGAAGCCGACCGCTGCCTGCGCTGCAAGAAGCCGCGCTGCGTGCCGGGCTGTCCGGTAGGCATCGATATCCCCGGCTTCATCGCCGCCATTCAGGACCGCGACTTCAAGCGCTCCTACCAGATTCTGAAGTCGACTAACGCCCTGCCGGCAGTATGCGGCCGCGTCTGCCCGCAGGAAACGCAGTGCGAATGCACCTGCGTGGTGGGCACCAAGCTCAAACCGGTATCCATCGGGCGTCTGGAACGTTTCATCGCCGATACCGCCATGGGCCGCGGCTGGGACGAGATCCCCGAGCCGCCCTCCACGGTGCAAAAGACGGCCGCGATTATCGGTTCCGGCCCGTCGGGACTCGCCTGCGCCGGCGAACTGGCCCGCAACGGCGTGAAAGTGACCATTTTCGAAGCACTCCACGTGGCTGGCGGAGTGTTAAAGTACGGCATCCCGGAATTCCGCCTGCCCGACATCATCATCGACGCCGAAATCGAAAATCTGAAGAAGATGGGCGTGGAGATCCGCCTCGACAGCATCGTCGGCAAGCTTTTCACCATCCCGCAATTGCTCACCGATAAGGGATTCGACACGGCTTTCGTCGGCACCGGCGCGGGATCGCCCAAGTTCGCCGAAATCCCGGGCGAGGCTTTCAACGGAGTCTTCAGCGCCAACGAATTCCTGACGCGCGTGAACCTGATGCGCGGCTATCGCCAGCCGATTTACGACACTCCCGTCGGCATGGGCAAGCGGGTCGCCGTGGTGGGCGCGGGCAATACCGCAATGGACGCCTGCCGCGTGGCGCTCCGTATGGGCGCGGAATCGGTAACGTGTGTGTACCGCCGTTCCCGCCGCGAATCGCCGGCGCGCGCCGAAGAACTCGAGCACGCCATCGAAGAGGGTGTCAATTTCATGTGGCTCACCGCCCCGGTCGAGATTCTGGGAGACTCCTCAGGCTGGGTCACCGGCATGCGCTGCCAGAAAATGGAGCTGGGCGAGCCCGACGCGTCGGGACGCCGCCGTCCCGTGCCCACGCCGGGGTCGGACTTCCAGCTCGATGTCGACACGGTAATCTACGCGCTCGGCACCACCGCCAACCCGATCATCGCGCAGACCACCCCCGGGCTGAAGGTGAACCGCTGGGGATACATCGAAATCGATGAAAAGACAGGGATGACATCATTCCCCGGGGTGTTTGCCGGCGGCGATATCGTCACCGGAGCGGCCACCGTGATTCTGGCCATGGGCGCCGGCAAACGCGCCGCCAAAGGGATGCTGGAGTACATGGGAATCCTGCAGCCCGACCCCTCACCGCAACTCGCAAAGGTAGGGAGCTAACCGTATGCCATCCTCTTGTCCCAAGTGCCGCCGCGTTCTGGAAGAAGACGAGATCTGTTGCGCTCAGGTGCGCTACACCTGGCGCTGCAAAAGCTGCTTCAAGCTGACCAGCGGGTTCGCCATTCCGTACGGCAAATGCTTTATGTGCGGCGGCGACCTGGAAGTGATTGAAAATCGCGAGATGGGCGATACCATGCGCTTCCAGGCCATCCGCGACGCCGTTCAGTTCGAACTGAACTCCTTCCATTTCTATAAATTGGCGCGCGACAAGGCGAACACTCCCGACCAGCTCGCGGTGCTTGAACGCCTGTACGAGGCTGAACTGGATCACCTCCACGAGCTCGAAGAGAAATACCATGCGCACCTGGATCGCGAGGTAGTGGATCTTTCGCAGAACGAGCAACTGCTGCTTTCCAACTGGCTATTCCGCGACATCCACCTGGGCGGCGATAGCGGCGTTCGCGAGTTGTACCAGGCGGCTCTCGAGATGGAGCGCCGTACGCGCGATCACTTCCGCAAGCTGGCCTCCGGTCTTCCCCCGGGGCTCGAAAAGGATCTTTGCGGCGAACTGGCCGCCGAAGAGGACGAACACGTGGCGCTGCTCGAAGGCGAGTTGGAGCAGATCGGTTAGCGTGCAGGGTCCAGCCGGGCTGTCGCCCGGCGGGACAAGCTAAAGCACAATGCCACTTAGTTTTCCCACTTCCGGGCGACGGCAAGCACCTGATTCTTCGACGGGGAGGCGGGACGATGGCGTCCCGCGCGGACCCGGGGGTCCGCCCCACCTCTTGCCCAAGGCTTAGACTAGCCTGATCGAGGGCAGCCGCAAATCGGCGGCCCATTCGTCGACCGCCTGGCCGTTCACCCACACGCGATAATGCGCGGCCCCGCCGGCCTGATCGAAGTATTCCACCTGAAGCGTGTACCAGCCCGGCTATCCCGAAAACTTCGTGGAAGCAGTGCACGATTTCGCACCGGCACATGTCACCACCTTGCCGCCGGAAGCATCCTCCACCGGAGTGACCATCGGCGGCCCGTCCCCCCGTCCCGGCGTAGGCTCCGAAATGTTCCGCACCGTATAGCCGGCGCGTACGGAGTCTCGCGCTGACCGAGATTCGCCAGGCTCTCGCCCAACGTGATTTTGCGCGGCAGCGCGAACGCGCCGTAAAGCAGTCCGCGATCGTCGGAAGCGGCGATGACGATGAAATGCTGCGCCCCTTGTGTCGCGGACTTGAGCCAGAAGGCATCGGGAGCGAGCGCCACCGTTCCCATCACGATGGCATTCTTCTTCGGCACGCTCGACTCCTCCCGCAGGGTGGGCCCGACCGAGCATGCCCTTCACACCGCGCACAATCTCCGCCCGCGCGCTCATCGCCAGCGGCGATGGATCGGGCACCGCGACCACCGCGGGCACGGCCAGGCGATACTGCTCCAGCGCCGCGCCTTCCAGCGGAGCGTATCGCAGCCAGGCATCGTAGCCCGTCTCCGCGCGCACCAACGCGGCGCACGCCAATAGAGAAAGCAGACCGAGTTTCAACACGGAAACCTCCTAGGAATTGACGCCCGAAGCCAGATAACCGCCGTCCACCGCGATGCATTGTCCCGTGAGAAAACTAACCGCATCGGAAGAAAGCAGAACCGCCAGCCCCACCAGCTCCTCGGGCGACCCGAAACGCCGCATAGGCGTGCGCATCAGGATCTCCTGCCCGCGCGCGGTGTCCATGATCAGGTTGCGATTGAGCTCCGTCGGAAAAACGCCGGGCGCGATGGCGTTGACCACGATCCCATATTCGGCCCACTCGCAGGCCAAACTCCGCGTGAGCGAAAGAATCGCGGTCTTCGCCGCGCAATACGCCGCCACCTGGTGGAACGCGAGGAACGACCCCAGCGAAGCGGTATTGATGATGCGCCCGTGCCCGCTCGCAATCAGCAAATCGAAGAACGACTGGCACGCCCGCAGCACGCTCATCAAATGGGTGTCCATCAGTGCCGAGAACCGCAACTCGTCCACCGATACCGTGGGTTCCTTAAACGTATAGCCCGCCGCATTGATGAGGATATCGACGCGGCCCAACTTCGCCACCACAGCCTCGCGAAAAGCGTCGATGGTGTCCCGCTTGCGCGCGTCCGCCGTGCACCGAATCGTCTGCCGTCCAAACGCCTCGATCTCCGAAGCCGTCTCATCGACTTCCTTCTCCCGCCGCCCGGTAGCCACCACATGCGCCCCATGCCGCGCCAGTCCCACGGCCAAAGCCCGGCCGATACCCGACGTCCCGCCAATCACAACGGCGACCCGGTCCACAATAGTAAGTTCGTCAGGCACCATAATTAGATCTCCCGCAAAGGCGCAAAGCCGCAAAGAAAAAATTCTGTCTTCTTTGCGGCTTTGCGCCTTTGCGGGAAAATCGGTTTTCTTCCTAGCTCATCCTCAACTCTGACGGGACAGGGAGCCTTCCGCCACCCGCGCGTCCTGCCGCACGCTGACCATCAGCTTCATGAAAAGGTCCACCGCCGCGGAAGCATTCTGCCCATATCCATCGGCTCCGATTTCCTCCGCGAACATCTGGCTGATCGGCGCGCCGCCCACCGCCATCTTGATGTGCGGCTGCCCCGCCGCCTGGAATCCATCGATGACCGTCTTCATATAAGTCATCGTGGTCGTCAGCAGGGCGCTCATGCCGATAATGTCCGGGTGGCATTTCTCCGCCGCGGCCATGAATTTATCGAAGCTTTGGTCTACCCCGATGTCGTGCACTTCGAACCCCGCGCCTTCCGCCATCATGCAGACCAGATTCTTACCGATATCGTGCAGATCGCCGCGCACTGTACCCATCAGCAGCGTCCCCACACGGTCGGCGCCTTTCTGGCGGGCGCTCAGTAGCGGTTTGAGGACTGACATCCCGGCCTTCATCGCGCGCGCCGCGATCAGCACCTCGGGCACATAAAGTACGTTGTGTTTGAAATCCTCGCCCACCACGCTCATCCCGGCGATCAGGCCATCGTTCAGAATCTCCTGCACAGCGCGCCCCTCGGCCAGCGCGTCGATGGTCATCTGTTCGACTTCCTTGGCCTTGCCCTCATAGAGGTTTTGATTCATCAACGCGTAGTCGACCATGATGTCTCTCAGTAAGGAATCGCCGGAGTGCGGCCGTCGTTGGGATCGGCCCAACGATCGTTCGGAATAATCGGAGTCCAGCCCGGGCGCCCGGGATCCTGATCGTAAGGATATCCGCCCAGCCGCTGGTACAGCTCATGATACTCCCGCAGTTTCTCGCGATTCAGACGCACGCCCAAGCCCGGACCGTCCGGCACGCGAATCGCGCCATTTTCGTAGGGCATCAGGCCGCCTTCAATAATATCGTCGGTGAGGTGGTGATAATGGGCGTCGGCGGCGAAAGAGAGATTGGGGATCACCGCACCCAGGTGCAGCATGGTGGCGAGTTGAATTCCGAGCTCGCCCGAAGAGTGCACCGCAACGCCCGTCTGGAACGTCTCGCAAACCGCCGCCGCTTTCACGCAAGCGCGAATGCCGCCCCAAAATGTGGTGTCGAGCAGGATCACGTCGACCGCCGGATCGAGCGCGTTCGCGGCCAACTGCTCGAAATTGACGACCACAGTATTCGTCGCAAGCGGCACGCGCACCATCTGCCGCGTGCGCCGCATGCCGTTCAACCCGTAAACCGGATCTTCCAGATAATCGTTCCGCAAGCCTTCAATGCCTTGTCCGAAACGGATGGCCTGCTCGGTGGACCAGACACCATTGGGATCGAAGCGGACGTTATCGCCGGGAAATTTCGCCGCCAGCGCGCGATACGCTTCCAGTTCGTAGTCCGGGTGAAAAACTCCCGCCTTCATCTTGTGCGAAGTAAATCCGAAGCGGCGCTTCAGGCACTCGGCGTTCGCCAGCACCTGCTCGACGGTGCGGACTTCGCCCTCGCCAGTCTTCGGATTGGCATACCGGAAGAAGCAGTACGCGGCGAACGGCACACGATCGCGCAACCGGCCGCCGAGGATGTCGCAAACCGGCACGCCCCACGCCTGACCTAAAATATCGAGGCACGCGAATTCCAGTGCGGCCAGCACCTGCGTGCGATTGTTGTAAAGCGACGCCGTGGGGTTGGCGATGAGGAAGCGCATTTCCTCCAACCGCGCCGGATCGTGCCCCACCAGATATTGCTTCATCGCACGAAAAACCGCTTCCGCCGATTCTCCGCCGCCGCCCATCTCGCCGAGCCCGATCAGCCCGGTGTCCGTCTCGATTTCGACAATAGTCCGGACGAAGCGGCCCCAGTGGCACCCATTGGCGTGGCGCAGGGGAGCTTCCAGGGGGACCGTGACCGTGGTCGCCCGAATGTCCGCGATCCGCATTTCGTTTCATGATACAACAAATTCCGGAATTAACACCTGTCACGAAGCGCCGCAAACTGCATCTTCCCCAATGAAAGCATGAGGAAGTTAATTCTATTTATCGTGGCGTTGCCGTTATTGGCGCAGGATTCGCTCTCGTTGCGCGACGCCGTGCAGTTGGCGCTACGCCAAAACAAGGCCGTGACGGCCGCTACCGCCGGTCTGCGTGCGTCCGCGGCTCGCGTCGACGAAGCCCGTTCGGGCCGTCTGCCCAAGGTCAACTATTCCGAGTCCTTCGTGCGCAGCGACAACCCCGTCTTTGTCTTCAGCTCCTTACTGACGCAGCACCAGTTCGGCCCCGAGAACTTCAATATCGGACCGCTGAACCGCCCGGACTCCATCGACAACTTCCAGTCCGTCCTTTCGGTCGATCAGCCTCTTTACGATGCCGGGCAGACCCGCAACGCCATGAGATCGGCGGATCTCTCGCGGCAGGTGACTCTCGAAGATCAGCGGCAGATCCGCATGCAAACGATCTCCGGCGTGGTCAAGGCGTACTATGGAGCGGTGCTCGCCGCCGACAGCCTGCGGACCGCCGCGCAGGCGCTGCAATCGGCCCAAGCGGATCTCGAACGCGCCGAATCGGTTCGCACCGCCGGCATGTCCACCGATGTCGACGTGCTCTCCATTCGCGTCCACCTGGCCGCCGTCACCGAACAGCGCATTCAGAGGACGGCGGACCTGGAGGTGGCGAAATCGGCCCTGAACGACGCGCTCGGTCTTCCCTTGGACGAGCGCCACACCCTCACCACCCCGTTGAACGCCTTGGATCTTCCCGATCTCGAACTGGCATCCCTGGAGCATGACGCTTCTTCGACGCGCCCCGAAGTGCGCCAGTCGCATCTCGCCGCCGATCTCGCCAAGGCGCAGGCCGATTCGGCCCGCAGCGCGCTGCTTCCCCAGGTCGGATTTCATGCCGCTTTCGAGGCCGACCGCCAGCAATTCGTGAATAAGGGCGGCGCTAACTGGCTGGCCTCCATCGACCTCCACTGGAATCTTTTTAATGGCAACGGCGACAAAGCCCGCATCGACGAATCGAAGCACTGGCTGGAGCGCGCGCATGCCGAGGAGCAGCGCATCGACTCCGCTGTGCGGCTGGAAGTCCGCCGCGCCTGGGCCGATTTGCGGGCTGCCGGGCAGCGCATCGAAGTGGCCAAGGCCGCCGTGGCGGAGGCCGAAGAGAGTCTGAGAATTACCCAGAGCCGTTACGAGGCTGGCATGAGCAACGTCACCGATCTGCTGCGAAACGAAACCGTCGTGCTCGAAAGCCGCACCCGGTATCTCGCCGCGGTTCACGATCAACGTATCGCCGCTACCATGCTCGAACTGGCCGCCGGCCGCCTTTCCCCCGATTCGGAGGTCCTAAACTAATGAGCAAAGAATCGAAATCGTGTCCTTGGCTTGCATCCGCTTGCTCACGCGCGCGGCTCGGAACGCGCGTGCTGTTTCCGAGCCGCGACCGTGAGGGAGCGGTCCCGGTAGCGAACGTGGTTTCCGCGCTGCTAGCCGTCCTCGCTTCCGCCGTTTTCTCCTTCTCCTGCGGCCCCGCCGAAACCCACACCAAGTCCGCATCCACCACCCCCACAATACAAGTCCAAGCCGCGACCGTAAGCACCCAATCATGGCCGGACACTTATGAGGCCACCGGCACCGTTCGCGCCCGCACTGCCGCCGCGCTTTCGAGCAAAGTCATGGCTTACGTTCGCCAGGTATCGGTGCAAGTAGGCGATTCCGTGAAGGAGGGCCAGGAGCTCGTCACTCTAGACGCCCAGGATCTCGACGTCAACGTTCGCCGCGCCGAAGCCGCCGAAGCTGAAGTCCGCGATGCCTTCATCGAGGCCGACAACGGCATCGCCGGAGCCAAGGCCAACCTGGATCTCGCCCAGAGCACCTTCAAACGCATGCAGGAACTCGCGTCCAAGAAGTCCATCTCCAGCCAGGAGTTCGATGAGTCCTCAGCCCGCCTGAAGTCCGCCCAGGCCGCCTACGACATGGCCTGCTCGAAGCGCCGTCAGCTCGATTCCAAGCTGGCGGAAGTGGAGCAGGAAATTCGCGGTGCCAGAATCATGCGCCAATATTCCCGCATCTCCGCGCCATTCTCCGGAGTGGTTACCGCCAAATCCGTCGAGCCGGGCAATCTCGCCGCGCCGGGCGCACCGCTCCTCACCGTCGAACGCCAGGGTGATTACCGTCTGGAGGCCTCGGTCGACGAGTCCAGGCTGCCGTTCGTGAAGACGGGCGAGGCGGTGGAAGTCGCCCTGGAGGCGCTCGATCGCCATCTCCCCGCTCGCGTTTCCGAAATCGTGCCGGCGGTGGACAGCGCGTCTCGCGCCTACACGGTGAAGATCGATCTGCCTGCGCTCCCCAATCTGCGATCCGGCATGTTCGGCCGCGCGATATTCCCCATGACTGCCAGCAAGGTGCTCGCACTTCCCGCCGCCGCCGTAGCCGAGCGCGGACAACTGCAATCGGTCTTCACGATCGAAGACGGCTTCGCGCGCGATCGCCTGATCACCACCGGCAAACATCACGCCGATCTGGTCGAAGTGCTCTCCGGCTTGAGCGAGGGCGAGAAGGTCGTGAGCCCGACCGTTTCCGGAGTTGTCGACGGCGCTCGCGTCGAGGTCCGGCAATGAACGCGCCACGCCGCCTGGGTCCGGCTGGCCGTTTCGCCCACGCGTGGATCCAGTCCAAACTGACGCCTCTGATCATCGGCGGCGCCTTGCTGCTGGGCGCGTTCGCCGTTTGGAAACTCCCGCGCGAAGAAGAGCCGCAGATCGTCGTCCCCATGATCGACGTGTTCGTGCAGATGCCCGGCGCCTCGGCCCACGAGGTGGAAGAGCGCGTCACCAAGCCCATGGAGAAACTGCTGTGGGAGATCCCCGGCGTAGAATACATCTACTCCACTTCCAGCCCGGGGTTGTCCTTGGCCATCGTGCGCTTCTATGTGGGCCAGGACGAAGAAAAAAGCATTGTGCGGCTGAATCAGAAGCTCTCCGCCAACATGAATTTGATCCCGCCAGGCGCCTCACCGCCGTTGGTGAAGCCGCGATCCATCGACGATGTGCCCATTCTGGCGCTGACACTTTCCAGCCAACGCTACGGAGACTTCGAACTGCGGCAGATCGCGGCTCAGGTGCACGATGCCATCAAGCAAGTGCCCGACGTCTCCGCGGTCACCCTCATCGGAGGCCAGCGGCGCGAGGTTCGCATCGTGCTTAACGAAGGCAAACTCGCCGCCTACAATCTTTCGCCCCTTCAGGTGGCCGGCGCCCTCGGGCTTTCCAACCGGCGCCTGCCTTCCGGCCAATTCGATAGCGCCAACCGTGAATATCTGCTGGAAACCGGCGAGTTCCTAAGAACCAGTGAAGACGTGCGCAACGTAGTGGCCGGCGTCGCCAACGATGAGGCGGTGTTCGTGCGCGATGTCGCTACGGTAAGCGACGGCGGCGAAGAGCCGTCGCAATACGTCCGCATGGCGAGCGCCAATTCGCGCGAGTTCCTGCCCGCCGTCACCATCGCGGTGGCGAAACGGAAAGGGACCAACGCGGTGGTCGTCGCGGCCAACGTCCTCCGGCGAATCGAACCGCTCAAGGGCGCCGTAATTCCGTCCGACGTCCATGTCGACATCACCCGCGATTATGGCGAGACGGCGGCCGAAAAATCGAATGAGCTGCTGTTCCATATGCTGATCGCCGTGGTGTCGGTGAGCGTCCTCATCGCCATCACATTGGGATTCCGCGAATCGCTGATCGTCTTTATCGCCATTCCGGTCACGCTCGCCCTCACGCTAACGGTCTTCTATCTGTACGGCTACACCCTCAATCGCATCACGCTTTTCGCGCTCATCTTTTCCATCGGCATCCTGGTGGACGACGCCATCGTGGTGGTGGAGAATATCGCGCGCCACTGGCGCATGCCGGGAAATCGCCATCGGCCGCCGTTCGACGTCGCGGTGGAAGCGGTGGATGAAGTGGGCAACCCCACCATTCTCGCCACCCTCACCGTGGTGGCGGCCATTCTGCCGATGGCCTTCGTCGGTGGACTGATGGGTCCGTACATGCGGCCCATCCCCATCGGGGCGAGCGCCGCCATGGTCTTTTCACTGCTGGTAGCGTTCATCGTGACCCCGTGGGCGGCCGTGCGCCTTCTGAAACCGGGCCACATTGCGGCGCACGGCGAGAAGGAAGATCTTCTGACGCGCGTCTATCGCCGCGTGATGGGAAAGCTGCTGCACGCTCCGCTGATACGCTGGGGCTTCTTGGTCGGCGTGGTTGCGCTGCTGCTCGGTTCCACATCTCTGTTCTACGTCCAGTTCGTCAAGGTGAAGATGCTGCCCTTCGACAACAAGAGCGAGTTCCAGGTGATCGTGGACATGCCGAACGGAACCACTCTCGAAGAGACGGCCCGCGCCGCCAACGCCCTGGCGCGCGCTACCCTCGACCAGCCCGAAGTAGTCAACGTCCAAACCTACGCCGGCGCCGCCTCGCCATTCAACTTCAACGGCCTGGTGCGGCACTACTATCTCCGCCAAGGATCGAACGTGGCCGACATCCAGGTGAACTTGCGGCCGAAGAGCGATCGCAAGCTGCAAAGCCACGAGATCGCCAAGCAGGTCCGCGACCGGATTCTACCCGTCGCCGCGCGATACGGAGCGCGCGTCAAAGTGGCCGAAGTGCCGCCCGGACCTCCCGTCCTGGAAACGCTCGTCGCCGAAGTCTACGGACCGGAACTGAACGAGCGCGTCAATATCGCGCGCCGCATTCGCGATCTGTGGAAGGGCACCAACGGCGTGGTGGACGTCGACTGGTATGTGGAAGACGATCAGCCGGAATACCGGTTGATGGTCGACAAGGAGAAGGCCGCGCTGAACGGGATCTCCGAGGACGACATCGCCAACACCATGGCGCTGGCGTCCTCCGGCTATCAGGCGGGATTGCTGCACTCCGATTCCTCTAAGGAAGACATCCCGCTCATGCTGCGGCTCGATCGCGCCAGCCGCTCCGACCTGGAAAAAATACAGAGTCTCAAAGTCGCCGGCCGGACCGGCCGCCTGGTCGCGTTAAGCGAGCTCGTTCGTCCCGTGGAAGTCACCGCGGACAAGAGCATCTACCACAAGAATCTGCTCCCCGTTACCTACGTCACTGGTGACGTGGCGGGCGCAATGGAAAGCCCGGTCTACGCCATCCTCAAGCTCGGTCCCGAGATGGATAAATTCCGCGCCCCCGGAGGCTACGCCATCGAACAGCATATGGCCGCGCTGCCAACGGAGTCCGAGCACTACGCCGTAAAGTGGGATGGCGAGTGGCACATCACCTATGAAGTCTTCCGCGATCTGGGAATCGCCTTCGCGGCGGTCCTGATTCTCATCTACGGCCTGGTGGTGGGCTGGTTCCAGTCCTTTATCACGCCCCTCATCATCATGGCGGCGATTCCGTTTTCCTTGGTCGGCATTCTTCCGGCGCACGGATTGCTGCACGCCTTTTTCACCGCGACTTCCATGATCGGGTTCATCGCCGGCGCCGGAATCGTGGTGCGCAATTCCATCATCCTGGTGGATTTCATCGAGCTCCGTTTACAGGAGGGCATGCCGCTCGATGCCGCCGTGATCGACGCCGGCGCGGTTCGTTTCCGGCCCATGTTGCTGACCGCCGCGGCTGTGGTGGTCGGCGCCGGCGTAATACTGTTCGACCCCATCTTTCAAGGGCTCGCCATCGCGCTCATGGCCGGGGAAATCGCGTCCCTGGCGCTCTCGCGCATGACGGTCCCGATTGTTTATTTCGTTGTGAATCGCAGGAGGAAAGTGGCATGTCCATCGAACGTTACTTACGACTCATCGCCGGTTTCTTTGTGATGCTGAGCGTCGCACTCGGTTATTGGGTCAATCCGGCATGGTTTCTGTTCACGGCTTTCGTCGGCTTGAACCTGTTCCAATCGGCGTTTACCAGCTGGTGTCCAATGATGACATTCCTGAAGAAGCTGGGAGTGGCGAATTGACGTGGCGCAGACTTCAGACTGCTGGGTCGAGACTCTTCTCGACCCGCCGGGCGAGGGGGCGGTGCTCCTAGCTCGACAGAGACCTCGCAAATCGCTTAGCATTTGAGCGTGCCCGGTGAGACTAAATCCGACCTCGAGCTCGCAGCCGATCTCCTGGCCGGCGATGAGCGCGCCTTTACGGAATTTGTCAACGCCTTCCACGCACGCCTCGCGCAGTACAGCTTTCTGATGTGCGGACACCGTGAAGATGCCGAAGAGGTCGCCCAGGAGACCCTTCTGAAAGTGTTCGAGAGCATCGATCAACTGCGGGATCCCGCGCGATTGAAGACGTGGGTCTTCCGCATCGCCCGGAATGAGTGCTTCATGAAGAGAAGGAAGAGTGTCTTCGCACCCAAAACGGAATTATCGCTCGATGACCTGCGCCCCGCGAAGTCCGGCGACGGCGAGTCGCACCGCATTGAGATCGCCGACCGGAGCTCGCTCCCGGACGACCTTCTCCTCGATGCCGAGTTGCGGAGTGCGGTAGCCAACGCCATTCAGGAATTGCCCGATACCTACCGCAGCGTAGTCTTATTGCGCGATGTGGAGGAACTTACCACCGACGAGGCGGCGGAGGTTTTGGAAATCAGCCCGGAGTCGGTTCGAACCCGCCTGCATCGCGGCCGGCTGGCGCTGCGCCAACAGCTGGACGAATATCTGAGGACTAGAACCCACGAAGGAGTCCGCCATGAACGATAAAGATTGCACACGGATCTTCGCGCTCCTTTCGGAATATCTCGACGGCGAACTCCCGCCGATGACCTGCGTGGAGTTCGAAGCTCATTTCCGCGGCTGCCCGGAGTGCATCCAGTTTCTCGACAGCCTCAAGCGCAGTCGCGATCTGTGCCATCAGTTTGGGAAATCGATAGCGACTCCGCCCGCGGATGAGGCCGCCATGGCGAACCTTCGGCAGGCTTACCAGAAGATGCTGGCTAGAAGGCGCGCCTTGTAAGCTATAGGGCATGGACAAACGCGTCGCCATCGTCACTGGAGCCGGCCAGGGAATCGGCCGCCGAACCGCCGAAGTGCTGGCGGCCAGAGGGTACTCGCTCGCGCTCAACGATATCCGGCCGATCCAAGGCACGCTCGGCGCCGAGACCATCGAAGTTCTCGGCGACGTCTCCAGCGAAAGTGACGTCGCGCGCATAGCCCTCGCCGTCGAGCAGCATTACGGCCAGGTCGATCTGCTGGTGAACAACGCCGGCATCAGCTTCATTCGACCAGCCGAAGAGACCGGCGCGGAAGAGTGGCGGCGCGTGCTGGAGGTCAATCTCACCGGGCCGTTTCTGATGTGCCGCGCGTTCGGCAAAATGATGCTCGCCCGCGGCTCGGGCGCCATCGTCAACGTCGCCTCGGTCGCCGGACTCGCTGGCATCGGAGATCGCGCGGCCTACAACGCCAGCAAGCACGGCCTGATCGGACTCACGCGAACCTTGGCCTCGGAGTGGGGCGGGCGCGGCGTCCGCACCAACGCGGTTTGCCCCGGTTGGGTGAAGACCGAGATGGACGAGGCCGATCAGGCCGGCGGCTTCTACAGCGATGCCGATATCGAAAATCGCGTGCCGATGGGCCGCTTCGCCCGCCCGAATGAGATTGCCGAGGCCATCGCATTTCTGGCCGACCCGGCGCTGAGCGGATTCGTAAACGGCATGGAACTGAGGGTGGATGGCGGCTGGCTGGCCGACGGAAGTTGGGACCGCCTCCGCATCGATCATCGCCGGGCATCGAAGTAGGCCCATCCTACCGTAACCGGTCGAAGAACATCGCAGGATGAGCTTCATCGTCGTTGGCGGCCCACAGGGGCTGGCCGGGCATTTGGTGGGACATGCTTCAGCTTGTCCAAGCGAACAAAGCTCGCCCTGGCCCGCAGGGCCATGAGCACTCCTTTGAAAAACCACTTGGCCGGGCGGGTCCCGCCGGACAAGCTGAAGCATGTCCCACAAAGCACAAGAGCCCGCTCGTGAGCAAGCAGTAGACATCGCCGCGGCAACCAACAGTTATAATCAGGCATCCCTTATGTCCCTGCGCGACTATCTGGCGCAATCCGCCGAAGTGATGGAGCGCGCTGCCGCCGCCATCAGCCAATCCACGATGGAGGCGGCCATCGATTGCATCGTCGCGGCGCTCTCCGCGGATCGCCCCCTGCTCGTCTGCGGTAATGGCGGGTCGGCGGCCGATGCCATGCACATCGCCGGCGAACTGGTCGCGCGTTTCCTCCGCGACCGGCGCGCGTTTCGCGTCATCTGTCTCTCCGAAAGTCCCGTCGTCCTCACCGCCTGGAGTAACGACGTCACTTTCGAAACGGTTTTCGCCCGCCAGGTGGAAGCGTACGGCGGTGAAGGCGCCGTGTTGCTCGGACTCAGCACGTCCGGCACGTCGCGCAATGTGGTAGCGGCATTCGAACAGGCTCGCCGCATGCGTATGCAGACCATCGCGCTTACCGGCGAAGGTGGTGGCACTCTCGCTCCGCTAACCGATTTTCTCCTGCCTGTGCCTTCGCGCCGAACTCCGCTCATCCAACAGGTCCATCTCTGCCTTTACCACTACATCTGCGAGCACGTGGAGCGGCGACTGGCGGAGATATGAAGGCCAACGGCAAGCGCCGTTTCTGGTCGTGGATTCTGGCCGTGCCTTTGGCCGGCTTTCTACTCTATTGGTCGCTGCGTGGCGTCGATTGGAAAACCGTTTGGAGCACCATCGCGGGAGCGCACTGGAAGTTTCTCGTGGCCAGCGCGCTCTTCACTTGCCTTTCGCTCTTCATGCGCTCCCTCCGCTGGCGAATTTTGCTGAATGCCGAAGAGAAGCTCTCGATCGGAACGGTGTTTTGCGCCACTATGGCCGGCTACATGGGCAATGCCTTCCTGCCGGCGCGCGCCGGTGAACTGGTGCGGACGATGGTTGTGAGCGGCCGTTCTTCCCTGACGAAGACCTACGTGCTCACCACCGCGTTGAGCGAACGGCTCATGGACGCGGTCGCGCTGGTTCTATGGGCGTCGCTGATCCTGCTCGGAGTCAATCCGAAACCCGGCTGGATGTCGGGCGTGGCGCGAACCATGGCCGTCGCCGCGGCGGTGGGCGCGGTCGCCATCGCCGTTCTGCCGCACACCGGCGGATTGTGCCAGAATGTGCTGCGACGGCTTCCGCTGCCGATCGCGCTGCGCGATCGCCTAATCGGGTTAGCCGACCAGGTGCTGCTCGGCATGCGCGCCTTCCATAACACCGGCCGTTTCCTCGGATTCGCCGCCATGACCATTCTGATCTGGGTGAGCGACGCTCTCGGGACGATGATTGCCGGCCGCGCGTTAGATCTGAGCTTGTCATTCTCTATGGCTATGCTGCTCATCACCGGTCTGGGTTTGAGCAGCGCTTTGCCTTCCACGCCCGGGTATGTGGGAATCTATCAGTTCGTGGCGGTTACGATATTGGTGCCTATGGGAGTGGCAAAGTCCGCCGCCCTGGCGTTCATTTTGGTTGTGCAGGCGTACGGCTACGTCGTCACCCTGCTGTTGGGTCTGCCGTGCCTGTGGATTCTGCGGTCGAAGAAGGTGCTGTGAAGGTGGAATCGCCCGCACTCCATTTCGTCCCCGAAGGGCAGTTGAAGCTGGCCGTGTGGGAGTGGCCCGGCGATTCACCGACTCTTCTCTTCGCCCACGCCACGGGATTCCACGGACGATGCTGGGACCACATCGTGCAGCACTTTCCCGGCCGGCGCGCGTTGGCGCTGGAGTTCCGCGGGCATGGGCGCAGCAGCATTCCCGCACCGCCGATTCCCTGGCCCGAGTTCGCACAGGACGTGCTGGCTGTGGCCCGCCACTTCGACCTCCGCGGCGCCATCGGCATCGGACATTCCATGGGCGGCCACTCGCTGGTTTCCGCCGCCATCGCGGACTCCGCCATCTTCTCCGGGCTCGTGCTGGTGGATCCCGTCATCATGCCGCGCGACTATTACGGCGCTCCGCCGGCCGATGCTTCCTATATTGTGCGGCGGCGCAATCGCTTCGCGTCGGTCGAGGAAATGTACGAGCGCTTTCATTCGCGGCGACCGTTCTCGACGTGGCTTCCGGAAGCACTGCGGAATTATTGCCAGTACGCCTTGATTCCGGATGGCGATTCATTTGTGCTGGCTTGTCCGCCGGCAGTGGAAGCGGCAATTTACGGGCGCTGCAACGCTCCCGAGAATGATTTGTACGCGCGGATGCCGGAGGTGACGATACCGGTGACGGTTCTGCGCGCTGGCACTACGCTGACCAGAGGGCCGCTCGATCTGAACGCGTCGCCCACCGGCCCGGAGGTCGCCGTGTATTTTCCACGCGGGCGCGACGTGTACCTGCCGGATCGCAATCATTACATTCCGATGGAAGCGCCGGAGTTGGTGGTGGCGGAGATCGCGCGATTCGCAACCGCTCCCTGACGGTCGCGTGAGCAAGCGGTCACTTTTGATCGAATAAATCGGGGCGTTGCAGGCGCTCGCCTTTGAACACCACGAGCGAAATACGTTCCGTCGCGCCGATATCCTGGAGCGGATTGCCGTCGACCAGCAGCAGGTCGGCGTCCATGCCCTTGCGGATGCCGCCAATGCGATTGCCGGCGCGCAGCAGGGCCGCGCCGTTGCCGGTGGCGGCTTGCAAGGCGACGGCCGCGGGAATGCCGGCCTGCACCCAGAGTTGCAGTTCGCGATGCATCGAGGGGCCCGGGAAGACCAGCGGATTGCCGGAATCGGTGCCCATCGCTAACGGGACGCCGGCCTTCCAGGCGCGCAGCAGATTCTCGCGGCTTTGCTCCAACGCCTTGGCGAAAATGGCGGCCTTCGCGGGGTCGACGGCTTTGCCTGCCAGCACGAAATCGCGCGTGCCCTTTAAGACATTTGCGGAGACGGCCTGTTGCACCAGAGAATTATCGAGCGCGTCCGACTTGCCGGCGAAGTATTGGGCATATGCCTCGGCGACGCCGAGCGTGGGATCGAGATAGATACCGTCGTGCGCCATTTTGGCGAGCACCGCATCGGGGATCTTGTCGCGCCAGGAGCCGTGCTCGATGGAACTCGCGCCGGCGTCCACGGCGTCGGTGACGTCGCGCGAATCGCCGGTGTGGACCGCCAACGGGAGATTCTGCGCGTGCGCTTCCGCGGCCACCGCCTGGAAGATCGCTACATCCATGCGGTTGAACAGCATCCCTTGTCCCCATCCCGCTTCCAGGATCGCCTTGATGCCATCCACGCCGCGCTTCTTCAGTTCGTCGACCTGCTGGCGCGCCTCGCCGGCGGTCTTCGGCACGCGCACCAGCTGAGCCTTGATCTGGTCCTGCATCGCCTTGGGCACGTATTGCGTGTATTCGGTGCCATGGCCGCCTTCGACGGTGAACATCGGACCGCAAATGAAGAGCTGCGCTCCCAGCTTGCTGCCGGTGGCGATCTGGCCGCGCAGTTTGATGGAGGAGTCCAGGCCGTCGCCGGTACTGCGCGCCGCGGTCACGCCGCTATAGAGTAACGCCGCGTCGTCGCGCGCCATGGACTTTTCGGCGTCGTAATCGTCGCTCGACGTCGACATGCCTCCGGGAGACGAGAGATGCACGTGCACATCGATCAGCCCCGGCAGCAGCGTCTTGCCCGAGCCTTCGATCACGTCGGCGCGCAGCTTGCCGGCGTCGGGACCGGGGCCATCGAAGATGTCGGCGATCTTGCCGTCGTGCACCAGCACGCTGGCGTTCTCCTTCACCGTGCCATCGCCGAGGAAGAGGCGGGTGTTGCGAATCAGAAAGTTGCCGGAGCGCGAGAGGTCGCGCATGATGGCCTCGTTCTCGCCGATGTGCTCCTTGGTATGCGCGCGCCAGCAGCCCATGACGATGAAGGGCGCGAGCACGCCGGCCACCCACAGGCGATTGCTCCGGGCGATCTTCTCCTCCTTCTCCCAGCGGAAGAGCTTCACGGCGAGAAACAGGCCCATGGCGGTGGTGAGGAGCAGAGCGCCCACCGCGGCGGCGTTGTCAAAGATGCTCTGATTGCGGAAGAAAATGCCCTGGAAGCCGCTCACCAGGTAAGTTGCCGGCAGGAATTCCGCCAGCGTCTGCGCCCAGGTGGGCAGAATCGACGAAGGAATCGTGGTGCCGCTCAAGAAGAGCATTGGCATGTACAGTATCTGGATCAGGATATTGGCTTCCGCCATGGTATTGGTGACGGCCGCGAGGATCAGACCGATCGCGCGGAACGCGCAGACCCCCAGGGAAGCCATCAACACCAGCGAGATCCAATGCTGCGGCAGCGGCATGGCGTAAATGATGTGCGCCAGCCCGGCGATCAGCGCGATCACCGGCAGATACAGCAACAGTCCGCTCGCCATCGACGCTACCAGAATCGGAAGCGGCGATATCGGCGTCACTTTGAAGCGGCGCAGAATGTTGGCCTCGCGATCCTGCACGGCGCGCATGCCCGCGCCCCAGAGTCCGTTGCCCAGGATGCCCATGGTGAGCACCGTGCCCACGAAATAGGCGATGCCTTGACCGGTGCCGGCGTGGAACAGTTCGGCGAAAGCGAAGAAGAAAATCAGCGGGAAAATGTAGTTGAAGAATAAAACGCCGCGGTCGCGCGCGGTGAGCCGCATGTTGCTTCGGAATAACGCCCAGTAGGCTTTCATTCGCGCAGACTCTTTCCGGTGAGCTCGATGAAAGCATCTTCGAGCGAGGGACGCTTGATGTGGATATCGGCCAGCTCGATGCCGCCCTCATCGAGCCACTTCACCATTTCGACGATGGTGCGCGCGGGACGCGTGGAGACCACCGCGATTTTGGTGCGGCGATCGTCGAGCGAGATTTTGTCGGAATGCGCCCACGCCGGCAGGTCGCCTGCGGGAATGGGTCGCTCGCATTCAATCTCGATGGTGGAATGCGCCAGCGTGCGCTCCTGAATTTCGCGCGGGGTGCCGATGGCGACGATGCGGCCTTCGTCGACGATCGCCACGCGGTCGCACAACTTTTCGGCTTCTTCGATGTAGTGGGTGGTGAGCAGGATGGTCCGCTTTTCGCGGCGGAGGTCCTGCATCAGCTGATGGATTTCGAGGCGCGCCTGCGGGTCGAGGCCCGAGGAAGGCTCGTCGAGAAAGAGCACCTGCGGGTCGTTGAGCATGGCGAGGGCGAGCGCCAGACGCTGTTTCTGGCCGCCGGAGAGCGTGGAATATTGCGCCTCGCGCTTCTCCCAGAGCTGCAGGCGCTTGAGGAGTTGCGTGGTGTCGACGTTGCGGGTGTAGAGGGCGGAGAACAGCTCGATGGCCTCTTTCACTTTGAGTTTGTCCTGCAAGCGCGTGGATTGCAGGCAGACTCCGACCTGGTCTTTGAGTTCGCGGGTTTGGATTTCGGGGTCGCACCCGAGCACGGAGACGCGTCCGCCGGAGCGGGGGCGCAGGCCTTCGAGGATCTCGACGGTGGTGGTTTTGCCGGCTCCGTTGGGTCCGAGGAGTCCGAAGACTTCACCCGCGCAGACTTCGAAATCGATGCCCTTGACGGCGGCGAGCGGTCCGTAGTTCTTTTTGAGGCCTTCGACTTCGATGGGATTAGACATGGTTAGACGGCTATTTCACCGGAGAGGCGCTGAGAAAAACAAGTTCACCACAGAGACACAGCGCGGCATAGCCGCAACCAAAAGAATATTCACCACAGAGCCACGGAGCCTTCTGAGCTGTTGTGTCAAGAGTTTTTCTCCGAAAGTTTGCTGAAGCCGGCAACGTTGTGCCACTCAAGGCTGGTGACAGATGCGA
>Ga0182018_10001236_pt1 | contig 29667 bp, 20 predicted proteins | sample 812P2MmetaG_FD_120490 | JGI IMG/M metagenome (GOLD analysis project Ga0182018, IMG submission 120490) | Permafrost microbial communities from Stordalen Mire, Sweden - 812P2M metaG | ecosystem: Environmental > Terrestrial > Soil > Wetlands > Permafrost | place: Sweden: Stordalen | collected...
GGACACCGCGAGCTGGCCCGAGCCGTTGTTCTGCGTGCCGACGGAGAGGTCGGCGGTGACGACGGTGGCGCCGGCGAGGACCGAAAGGATGCCGGTGCCGGCATCGCCGATCGTGGTGGTGCCACCGACGTCGAGTTGGGTGCCGGTGCCCGAAACCGAGACCACGCCGTTGCCACCGGTCGCGGCGCCCTCGGTCAGCGTCGCACCGCTGACCGACGCCCCCTGGGCGATCGAGAGCTGGCCCTGCCCCGCGTTGCCAACCGTGAGGAAGCTGCCGACCCGTAGGTTCGAGCCGGAACCGGTAACGTTGACCGACGAACCACCGGCGGAGAGGGCGCCGGCGATGATCATGCCAGCCGAGGTGGAGACCGTGCCGTCTTCCTCAACAGACAGGTCGCCGAGACCGGCGCTGCCGACGTTGAAGACGCCGGTATTGGCCAGATCGGAGTTGCTCCCGGTGACCGTGAGCGTGCCGGTCGTGGAGGTGCCCTGCGCGATATTGATCCCGCCGCCGGCAATCGTGACCGATCCCTGGTTTTCAACCAGCATGGAGCCGGACGCGTTTGAGCTGACACCGACTGTGATGCCGGAGCCTATTGCCGAGGTCGTCACCTTGCCGCCATCGACGGTCACCGTGCCGGTCGCGCCGGTCGAGAAACCGACGGTGATGGCGCCGGCGCCGGTCAAGGCGACGGTGCCCAGGTGGTTCACCGACAAGGCGCCGGTTCCATCGCCGCCGACGCCAATGCCTATGGCATCGATGACCGCGCTGGCGGCACTTCCGCCGACCACGACGGAACCATTTGATCCGGTGCCATTCCCGATCCCCAGAAACCCACTGCCGTTGGCCAATGTACCGGTCAAACTGATGAAGCCGTTATCCGACACGGTCAGCGTGCCGGATCCGGAATTTCCCACGGCGATGCCGGTATTCGTGGAGTTGCCGAAGTTCACCGTGCCACCGGCTACCGTCATCCGGCTGGCCGTACCGTCGGTGGAATCGATGCCGATGCCGTCTCCCGAGACGAAGGTGGTGCCGGGCGCGACGACGTTCAGGAACGTGGTGCCGGCCATGACGATGCTGCCGCCATTGCCCACGGTCAGGCTGCCGCTGCCTGACCCACCGACATCGATGACGCCGGTGCCGGTGTTCTGGAGCAGGGCGCCGGAGCCGGTGACTGTCGCCGTGGCGTTTGCGGCGGAGCTGAAGTTGGCGATATTCATTCCACCACCCGCCAGCGAGACGGTGCCGCCGTTCTCAATAAGCATCGATGAAGTGGCGCCAGCGTTGTTGGCCATGTTGATGCCGTAAGTCGTCGCGGCTTCGGTGACGTGACCGCCGTTGACAGTCATCGTGCCGGCCGACCCAGATTGGGAGCCGATGGTGATGCCGGCCGTGCCGGTCAGGGCGACGGTGCCCAGGTGATTCACCGACAAGGCGCCGGTCCCGTTGCCGCCGACGTTGATACCGTTGGTCAGGCTGATTTCCGCGGAGGCGGATGTGCCCCCGACAATGACGGACCCGTCTGAGCCAGTGCCATTGCCGATCCCGAGGGCACCCGCTCCGGTCGATCCGGTGCCGATCAAATTGATCAAGCCGTTGTCCGACACGGTCAGGTCGCCGGTCCCGGAATTCCCCACGCCAATGCCGTTATTCGTGGAGTTGCTGAAGGTCACCGTGCCACCGGCCACCGTCATTTGACTGGCCGTGCCGTTCTGCGAATTGATGCTGATGCCGTCTCCCGAGACGTAGGTGGTGCCGGGCGCGACGACGTTCAGGTAGGTGGTGCCGGCCATGACGATGCTGCCGCCGTTGCTCACGGTCAGGCTGCCGCTGCCGGATCCGCCGACGTCGATAAAGCCAGTGCCGGTGTTCTGGAGCAGAGCGCCGGAACCGGTGACTGTCGCCGTGGCGTTTGCGGCGGAGGAGCTGAATGTGGCGATATTCAATCCACTACCCGCCATCGAGACGGTGCCGTTTTCGATCAGCAACGCGGCGGCGCCAGCGTTGTTGGCCATGTTGATGCCGTAACTTGTCGCGGCTTCAGTGACCTGGCCGCCGTTGACGGTCATCGTGCCGCTCGCGCCCGTCGTGTAACCGATGGTGATGCCAGCCGTGCCGGTCAGAGCGACGGTGCCCAGATGGTTGACAGTCAGGGCGCCGGTCCCGTCGTTGCCAACGGTGATCCCGTTGCCGGAATCGCTGAACACCGCGCTGACCGATGTGCCGCCAACAATGACGGACCCTTGTGACCCGGTGCCATTGCCGATCCCGATATATCCATCGGTCGTGAGGCTACCGACTTGCGTACCGGAATCGGACACGGTCAGCGCGCCGGTCCCGGAGTTTCCAACCGTCATCCCGTAATTCAACGCGTCGGTGAAAGCGACCGTTCCGCCGGCAATCGTCATCTGACTGGCCGTGCCATCAGTGGAATTGATGTTGAGGGACGCGGTGCCAGCCATCGTGATGCTACCGGTGTTGCTCACCGTCAGCGTGCCGTTGCCGGCCCCGCCGACATTGATGCCCCCCGGGCCGGTGTTGATCACACCCCCCCCTGACGTGATCGTGACACTTCCTCTGGCGACGGACGACCCGGTCGCGATGGACAATCCACCGCCGGACAGGGCGACCGTGCCGAGGTGGTTGACAGTCAGGGCGCCGGTCCCGTCGTTGCCAACGGTGATCCCGTTGCCGGAATCGCTGAACACCGCGCTGACCGATGTGCCGCCAACAATGACGGACCCGTATGAGCCAATGCTGTTGCCGATCCCGATATATCCATCGGTCGTGAGGCTACCGACTTGCGTACCGGAATCAGACACCGTCAGCGTGCCGGCCCCGGAATTTCCAACGGTCATCCCGTAATTCGTCGCGTCGGTGAATGCGACCGTTCCGCCGGAAATCGACATCTGGCTGGCCGTGCCGTCGGTGGAATCGATATTGAGCGACCCTGTGCCCGCCATGACGATACTACCGCCATTGCTCACGGCCAGGCTGCCAGTCCCGGCGCCGCCGACTTCAATGCCGTTGTCGACGTCGATCACCGCGGTTGTGCCGTCCACCGTGACGGTGCCTTGCGATGACGTACCGTTGGCGATCCCCAGATACCCTTGGCCGGAGTTCCCGCTGCCGAGCAAATTGATCGTGCCGTTGTCCGTTACGTTTACCACGCCGGTCGAGGAAGTGCCGTTGGCAACCCCGAGTCCGTTGGAGGCGGAGGCGAAATTCAGCACTGAGGCGAGGCTTCCCCCGCCCACATCGACGGTACCCGACGAACTCGTGGTGCTGGAGGTGGCGACGCCTATTCCGCCGCCGGTAATCTGCACCGTGCCGCCGTTCAGAATGCTCAGTAGTCCCTGGCCGGCCTTCCCGACCGAGATGCCGTCCGCCGTTGACAATTGCGAAGCGACGCCCGCGCTGGTGCCGCTGACGATGATCGTGCCGCTGACGCCGGCTGTGGAACCGACTCCGATGCCGCCGGAAGAGAAGGTCGTGCCATTGTTCAGATAAACGCCCAGCGTGCCAACTGCCACGCTGCCGCCGGCGAGCACTGACAGGGTCCCGTTGCCGGCGACTCCGACACCGAGGAAGCCGGCGTTGACGTTGGAAATGGTGGTCCCGCCATGGATAACGGTGCTGTTGTTGTCGAGGTTCCAAAGTCCGCCGGATTCGACGGTAACGTTGCCGCTGCTGTTCGTGCTGTCGCCGATCTCAGCAGACTCCTGGTCGATCAGCGTCGCGCTGTTCTCGATCAGCAGTTGGGCCGGCCCGAGCGCTCCCGGTGCCGCGAGACTGCCCGGGGTATCCGACGAAACGTTATTATAACCGATCAAGCTGTAGCCACGCGACTGCAACGGGTCGCCGTTGTCGATCGCGTCGGTCCAACTCGCGCCGCTGCCGTTCAGCGTGAGCGAACCGATCGAGGTCGGATCGGACCCCAATGTCAACTGCGTATCGGTGACGGTTCCGTTGCCGTCGCCGATCGTGCCGTCACCTTTCACCGTTACGGTGGTCGTGCCGATGCTGTTCTGGCCGATGCCCGTGCTCCCACCGCCGCCTCCCGCGACAGTGGGTGGGCCGGCGAGCATAGAGCCGTCGATTTCGACGGTACCGCCGCTGAAGGTGGCCGCGTAGGTGCCGCCGGATTCGGGTGACAGAGTGCCCGCGATCGCGCCGAGATTGTTAGTATTCTGGTGCCCTGACAACGCCACGGTTGCCCCGGCGTAGATCGTCGTCACGGCCGACGTCTCGGACTGCGTAATCGAGGGAGCGGTGAGCGTATGGCCGGTGTTCACGTCCAACGTGCCCAGGCCAGCGCCGACTCCGTCGATGGTCGCTGTGGTATTGCTGGTGATCTGCAGCGTCGCGTTTGGGTCTTCGATGGTGAAGCCGGCCACCGTTACCGGGCTGGAGCCGGTGCTTAGCGCGAAAGTCCCGCCGCCGATGATCGGCGTGTCGGTGATCCCGGGCACGATGTTGTTGACCCAGCTACCGGGCGTTTGCCAGGTCCCCGACGTGCCGCTCGCGACGGGGTTTGTCAGCGTCGTGGTCAGCACCGTGTCGGTGGTGCCGTTCGCGACGATTGTGCCGATCTGGAACCCGTCCGCCGTGCCGTTGTTGACGGCGAAAGTGCCGTTGCCGAAGGCGCCGGTCCGGATCAATAGCCCGGCGACGATCGTGCCGCTGTTGTTCTCCAGGCTGAGGATATTGGTCGCGGTGCTGTACACCACGGTTCCGACCGCGAGGCTGGTCCCCAGGTCGATCGTGTCGCCGGCTGAAAATCCGGAGATTTGGCCGCCAAAACTGCCGATATTGTCGATTTTCAGTGTGTTGCCGGCGGTTTCGTCAAGGAAGTAATAGCTTGGCGTGTTGCCGCCGGTCGTCGATGAAAAGCTGGACGCCGTTTCCAGCGTGCCGCCGGCTTCGATGAACGCATAATTGCGGACCGGTGCCAGACCGCCCGCGATCGACGCCGGATCGACAGTGATCTTGAGGTAGCCTCCGTCGGCCACCATCGATCCAACGCTAAACAATTCGGACGACGGGCCGATCGCGATGGTCAGCGTATTGCCGGTATCGACCTGGATTACACCCGTGTTGTAGGCATAACCGGCCACGGTGGTGCCGTTGATCACCGTCGTGCCGATGTTGATCGCCAGCGTACTGCCCGAGGCGCCGTCGGCGAGGATCGTACCGGCGTTCACGAAATTGCCGTAAGCGTCGATCGTGGAGTTGGCGGCGGCCAATCCGGTGGTGGTGGTTATCGTGGTCCCCGCGAGAATATCGGGTGAGCCGAGAGTGACCAGGCTGTTACCGGTGAACACCAGCGCCCCGCTGCCCAGGGTCCAGGAATTGTATTGGCTGTCGCCCAGAAGAATCGTGCCGGAGTTCGTGAGGATGGCGCTGTCGCCGATGCCCGGAGGGCCGCTCGGAAAGCTGCCGCTCTGCGACCAGTCAGCCGCGAGGGCGCCGGACACGGCCGTGCCCGGCGTGCCGATCCATGTGTAGGTGGCCATCGCGTTCCCCTCGCTTGCCTTACACGATGTGCCCGGCGCGGTCGTTTACCCGAGCCGGCACACTTTAGCCCGGGGGAGGACGAGGATAGCTACTCGTTGGTCAGACCGCAACGGTACCGCTTTCGAACGAGTCGTTTCTATCTGGTATCGGGTCGCCAGACCTGACGCTGTACATCAATTCGACCAACCGGTGCGCCGCGTCCGGGCTCTTCTCGCGTGTGATCCGTTGCGCCTCGCGCCAGAGGCGCCCTTGCCGGTGGGATCGCGGACCTCTCCAGTCTGCCGTGTCTCAGGCCGTCGCGGCGTGCGGCGAGACGACTTCCCCGGCTGGAATGACACGGCCACAGAACGTCGCCCATTCCGCCATAAGCGCCAGAGCGCGACGTGACATTCCGCGGCGCCAGGCACTATGATCGGCCATCTGTCCTGAGATGGGATGAGAAGGCCGGCGTGGGCGGCGAACGCGGAATCCGTGCCGGTTGCCCCGGTCGCCGTAAAGGAGCGAACCTTGTTTCGGATCGAGTATATCTTCACGATACTCTTCCTCGCGATGGGGCCGCTCCGGACGATTCCGGTCTTCTATGAGTTGACGCGCGAGAATGATTGGCCTTACCGAATCCGCGCCGCCGTGTTCGCGGCGCTGATAGCCGGCGTGATCGTCGCCCTGGTCGCGATCTCCGGCGTGGCGACGATTGAGAGGTGGCACGTCTCCGTCGCGGCGCTCGATATCACCATCGGAATTTTGCTGATCCGATCGACGTTCTCCACACTCACGATCCTCAATCCGGGAAATAGGAAACCCGCCAGCCAGGCGGTCGATCCGGAGCGGATGCCGGTATCCGCCGCGGCGCTGGCGTTCGCTCCCATCGCGGCTCCAACGATCGTGACGCCCACCGGCGTAGTTACCATCGTGTTGTTTCTGTTGCTGGCGCAAGGCGATACCGCGCTCAGGCATCAGATCTATCTGCTGATCTTACTGATGCTCGGGTTGAACCTCGCCGGCATGCTGCTCGCGGGCTTTATCGTGCGATTTGTGCGCATGACGACGCTCGAGATCGTCGGTTGGGTCTTCGCGGCCATGCAAGCAGCGCTGGCCGTGGAAGTGACCCTGAGCGGTTTGAAGCTCGCTGGTTTCGCACCGCACTAAAACAAAGCCTGTACGCGCCGGTCGCGAACGAATATATTGGGCAATGGCGTGGACATGGTACTCATCATCATCGGTCGCGTCCCCAACCCCGCATCGGGTTCAAGCAGCGGGCCAGGCGCCAGTGGCGATGCAAGCCGCCGAACCGCACCAACGGGTAAAGTCAAAGTCATGAACGAACCGCCGCGGCACACGAAGGTCGACAGGCTCGACACCGAGAACGCACAGCGACTCGACGACGACGGCTTTCTGTTGCCGCGCGGCATCGTCCCGGCGGGCTGGATCGAGCCACTCCGCGCCGCGTTCGAGGACGGCGCCCTGGCGTACGACAAATGGCCGGTCCCGCGTGGGCTGGACTGGCGCCACGCTTTGCTCGATCTCGATCCCACGGTGCGGGACGTGTGCCGCCTGCCGGCGCTGCTTGCCGCGACGTATCACGTCCTTGGCGTGCCGTTCTTCCTGGCGCAGGTCGAGGGGCGCGAACCTCGCCCGGGCGGAGGCTCGCAACTGCTGCATCGCGACGGCGCGGCTTCCGAACTGGCGCAAACGGTTTCCGCGCTGGTCTTCCTCGATCCCTACGGGCCGGAAAACGGCGCCACGCAGGTTGTTCCGGGCACGCATCGCGGCGCCGGGATCGACGAGCCCCCGGGGCAACCAGAACATCCGCGGGCGCGGGTCATGACCGGAAACGCCGGCGACATATTGCTGTTCGGCTCCGCCCTGCTGCACGGCGCGACGCGCAACCAAAGCGGAGCTCCGCGCCGATCGTTGCTGCTCTGCTACGCCGCCGAGGCCCTGCGCGACGACTATCACCGGACCCGCGCGATGCGGGCCGTGCGCATGGACACCGGCGAGGTGTTTGACGCCTGAGAGGACAGCAACCAATGCGGCGCGTGCCGCTGACCCAATCGGGCCTTGCGCCAAACACCCCGTCGCGGCTTGATGGGGCAAGAACCGGCGGCGGCCAGCATCGGCGGCGCGGTTCAGGGGGCGACGTGAATTTGTCATGACCATCAAACCTGGTAAACGCGGCCTGATCGCTATCGCCTGGGCGCTGGCGACGGGCCTGGCGAGCGGAGCCGGCGCGTTGCCCACCTGCGAAGGCACCTACGCCGCGGAGGCGCTGCGGCCATTGCCCGCCGCGATCGTCGTCGATCTCGACATCCGTGATAACTCGCCCGACCATTTGCGGCGCGCCCAACGGTTCCTGGCGGGGATTCGCGAAGCGGGCGTCGCCGTTGGCCCGAAACCCAACGTCCTGCTGTCGATCAGCAGTTCGCGGTTGGAGGTCTCGCCGGAGCAGAGCGGTGGTGGTCGCGTGGGGCAGAATTCCTCGGCGTTTTCTGGCCTTGAAGGTGTTGGCGATCAAAGCCTGCCGGTGATCCCCGCCGACCGGTTGGGCGCGACCACTTCGCCACAAGCGCCGCCGGTGATGATCATTCGGGTGGAGGCAAAGGAGGCAGGGGCGGCAACCAGTTCCTGGGTCGCCAATGTGCGGTGCCAGACGATTGGCACCGACGACGGCGCGCTGGCGCAAGATCTGGGCCGGCTGATCGGTGGCGCGCTTGGCAAGCGGATTGAACGCGGGCCGCTCTGAGACGGTCGCTGCTCTGAGACGGGCGCCAAAGCTGTTACCTTCCGCGGGCATCTCTTCGCCGGTACGGCGGACAATGGAGCGGGGACATGGCCAAAGTGGTGAAACACCCGGGGCAAGACACGAATCGGCCTACCGGCGGCGCGGCATCCTTACCGGACCTCTTGAATCCGAAGACGGTCACGGCGCTCACCGAGGGAATGGATAACGGAGTCGGCGAAAGCGAACTCTATCGGGCACAAGACAGGGCATGGGATGCCATGGATGCCCCAACACGGCGAAAACGGATCGCCCTTGCCAGGGAGGCCCTGGCGATATCGCCGCTTTGCGCGGACGCCTATGTCATTCTGGCCTCAGAGACGGACGATTCTGAAACGGCCCTCGCGCTTTACCGGCGTGCGGTAGAGGCTGGCGCTCAGGCTTTGGGCGAAGCCGCGTTCGAGAGGGACGCCGGCCACTTTTGGGGGTTGCTTGAAACCCGGCCGTACATGCGCGCCCGCCACGGCCTCGCGCGGTCGCTGTGGGAACGCGGCGAACGCGGCGAGGCCGTCACCCACTACCAGGATATGTTGCGGCTCAACCCGAACGACAATCAGGGTATTCGCTACATCCTGATCGACGCCTTGCTCGAACTTGGCCGCGACCGGGCGGCCAGCGGACTGCTCCGGAAATATAAGGGCGACGTGTCCGCCGCCTGGGCGTGGTCCGGCGCCCTGCTGTCTTTCCGTCAAAAGGGTGATGCCGACGGGTCACGCGGTGCACTTGAGTTCGCGGTCGAAGCCAATTCCCACGTGCCGGCGTATCTCCTGGGCAGCAAGCCGATCCCGCGGACGTTGCCGGATTACATCAGTCTGGGTGGTGAAGACGAGGCCATCGCTTACGTGCACGGCGCGGATGCCGCCTGGATCGCGGCCGACGGCGCGAAGACCTGGGTGAGCGCTTTTTTCCTGGGGCAGGCTTCGGCGACTCCATCGCGATCAGAGCGCGGAAAACAACCGGTCGACGATCCAGACAGCCGTATCGACGACGCCGTCCTGGCCCTGTTGCTGCTTGGGCTTCATGATGGCGATCGCGCGTGGAAGACGTTCGACTGGGAGGCGATGGACCGCTTGCACCAGAAAGGTCTCATCTCGGATCCCGTGGGCCGGACGAAGTCCGTCAGACTCACGGAACGAGGTTTACCTGCCGCCAAAGAGACGTTTGAAAAACTCTTCGCTGGAAGTGCGCGCACAAGATCGTAAGGCCACGCGCGGGCATGGCGGGCATCATCGCCTGCGCTGGCCGTTGTCTCCACGCCCAGGGTCTGGGGCTTCGCTCACGCGAACCCGCCCCGGGGGCGACTTTCCGATCCGGGCATCGTAAACTCGTCATCTGACTAACAAAGAGGGAGGAACCGACATGCCTATCAGTGGGGATCTGCTCAGCAGCGCGATGGCCGGCATCGCATTCGTCGGCTGCGCGCTGGGGAGCGTCGCACCAACGCCAGCACCAGGAGGACGGCGGCGTGAGGTCGTGGTCAATGGCAAGCGGATCAAGACCGTCGATGTGCACGCGCATTGCATCGTCCCGGCCGCCGCCGCGGTGATCAACCATCCGCTGGAGTCTCCGGGCCTGCTGATGGCGGACACCAGCACCCGGATCGCCGCGATGGACGCGCAAGGCATCGACGTCGAGGCGCTGAGTATTAACCCATACTGGTACCGCGCCGATCGCGACGCCGCCGCGCAACTGATCAAAATCCAGAACGAGGCGCTGGTGGAATTCTGTGCCGCCAGCCCCGATCGTTTCGTTGCTTTCGCGACGGCGGCTCTGCAACATCCCGATCTGGCCGCCGAGCAGGTCGAATACGCGGTCAAAACTCTTGGCTTCCGCGGCATCGGCGTCGCCGGCAGCGTCGCAGGCGAGGAACTGGCCAATCCCAGATTTCATCCGTTCTGGGCGAAGTGCGAGGAACTCGGGGTGCTGGTGTTCATGCACCCGCTCGGCACGCGCGAACTGGAGCCGAGCGGCCGGTTGGCCGGCAGCGGCCTGTTGACCAACACGATCGGCAATCCACTGGAAACCACGATCGCGCTGTCGCATCTGATCTTCGAAGGCACGCTGGATCGCTTTCCTGGCCTCAAGATCTGCGCCGCGCATGGCGGAGGCTTCCTGCCGTCTTACGCCAACCGCTCGGACGCGGTGACACGCTGCTTCCCGGACCGGGTGGGCCCGTTGCCGAAGAAAAATCCGACCGCGTATCTGAAGGACGGTCAGTTGTTCTTCGACACGATCGTCTTCACGCCTGAGGCGTTGCGTCACCTGATCGCGGAAACCGGCCCGGGCCAGATCATGATCGGCACGGATTATCCGTTCCCGTGGACCAGCACCGAGGTCGATCTCGTGTTGAACACGCCGGGCCTGAGCGACGAGCAGCGGATCGCGATTCTGGGCGGAACAGCACAGCGGCTGCTGGGCATCAAACCATGAATGGGGGCAGCGGGCCGGCGGTGCTGGCCCGGTCTGCTGTTGGGTCAAGACTCCCAGGGAGGTCCGCGGTGCGTTTCGGCTTTCGCTGCCAGTTCCGCTCCATCGCGGCGGCTATGCTTTGCGCGTTTCTGTCCGCGCCCGCCCATGCCCAGGAGTCCAGCATCACGCACACGGCGCTGCTGAAAACCATGCTCCAGGACACCGCGAATCTTGAAGTCACAGTGTGGGAAACCTCATACGCGCCGAGGGCGAGCAACCCAAGGCACATGCATCCGGCGGCAATCACCTTCCGCGTCCTTTCCGGGACCGGCGTCTGGCAGGAGGAAGGCAAGCCGCCCGTCACCTTGCACGCCGGAGAAAGCCTGTTCGTTCCTGCCGGAACGGTTCACTCACACTGGAACCCGAGCACGACCGAGGTGCTGCGCTTTCTTGAGTTTACCGTGGCCGAAAAGGGTAAGGGCGGCTCTATTCCACGCCCTTGATAGTCTCTGTTGTCGAAACCCGGGACACTCCCCGTGCCGTAATGGCCGGGCCTGATTCGGCCGTCTTTACCGCCGTGGCGCGGCGACAGATGGCTTGGTCGGGCCGGGCCATGACGGAGTACGGATCGATGTCAAATCGATCTGATCCGAAATCGGGCTACCGCCTTGCCGCCATCGCGCCGGTGTTGCGGCGCTCCTCCTCGGCGCGGACGGTGTCGAGCAGAAACTGAGGTCCGAGCGCGTCCAGGTTCAACGCGCCGATCTGACCCATGACCAGGTCGATCTCCCGTTGCAGAATCGAGACGGCTTTCTTCACGCCCTCCAGCCCGCCGGCGGTGGCGCCGTACAACGTCGCCCTCCCCGTCAGCACGAAATTCGCGCCCATGCACAAAGCGGCGACGATGTCGGAGCCTCGGCGCACGCCGCTGTCGAGCAGCAGCGGCACATCGGGACCAACCGCGGACCGGATCATCGGCAGCATGTCCAACGGCGATGGCGCCATGTCCAGTTGCCGCCCGCCGTGGTTGGACACGATCAGTCCGTCCACGCCCATGCCGACGGCAAGACGGGCGTCCTCGGGGTGCATCACGCCTTTCAGCAGCAGCTTGCCGGGCCAGGCGCGGCGGATGGCTTCCAGGTCGCTCCAGGTCTGGCCGGCATCCGGGGTCTGGGTGGCGAAGAGGCCGGCGACCTGGTCCGGCGTGGCGTCTTTCTCGGCGTAAGGCTGCCAGTTGCCCAACATCGGCAACCCGCCGGTGCGGTAGTAGTTGATGACCCAGGCCGGATGCAGCATCGCCTCCAGGATCGTCGGCAGAGTCATCCGCAACGGACGCACGAAACCGTTGCGACGGTTACGCTCGCGATTCGATGATACCGGCACGTCGCAGGTCACCGCGATCGTCGTCAGTCCGAGGTCGATCGCACGCTTCACCAGATCGGCGGCCACGGCACGGTTCTTCGCGCCGTAGATCTGATACCAGAGGTTCTTGCCCGCCAGCTTCGCGCCCGCCTCCATCGAGGCATTCGACGCGCCCGACATCAAATACGGCACATCCGCATCCGCGGCCGCCTGGGCCAGATACAGTTCCGCATCACGCCGGAACGCGCCCGCCATGCCCGTCGGCGCGATACCGAACGGACTGGCGTAGGTGCGGTCGAACAACGTCGCTTTTTGTTCGCGTTTCGAGGTGTCGACGTAATACCGCGGCACCAGGCGGAGGTCGCGGAACGCGTTGGCGTTGGTGCGCAGGCCGACCTCGTCCTCGACGCCGCCTTCGATGAAGTCGAACATGATCTTCGGCAGCCGGCGCTTCGCCATGCGCCGCAGGTCGTCGATGTTGATCGCGCTGTCGATCCGGCTCATGCGGCGATTACCGCCGGAACCGGTACTGGAACCGGTCGCCATCGGTCGTCACCAGCCCCGCCGTCGGCGACGGGAAATGGATCGGCATCAGCAACGTATCGGTATCCGCGACCGAGGACAGGAATTTGCGTCGCGACACCGCCGCCTGCTTCGGATCCCAGTCGACACCGGGTGACCAGTCGAGTTCGAGACACTGGATCTGGTGATGCATCATGTCGCCTGTCACGACCGCTTTCTGGCCCTTGGAGTGGATGTTCACACAGCAATGGCACGGTGAGTGACCCGGCGTCGGCGTCAACGTGATCGTGTCGTCCAGCGCGTAGTCGTCGTCCACCAGCAGAGCCTGGCCGGCCTCGACGATCGGCAGGCAGTTGTCGCGGAACACGGTGCCGGGCGGGTTGGCGCCTTTCGCGCTCTCGGCTTCCCAGGCGGCGTATTCCTTCTTGTGGAAGATGTATTTGGCGTTGGGGAATGTCGGCACCCAGCGTCCGTCTTTCAGGGTGGTGTTCCAACCGGTGTGGTCGATGTGGAGATGCGTGCAGAACACGTAGTCGATCTTGTCGTAGCTGACGCCGAGGGCGAACAGTTCGTTCCGCCAGCGTTCCTTGCCGGGGAAATCGAATGGCGCTGGATGGCCTTTGTCCTCGCCGGTGCAGGTATCGACCAGGATGGTGTGGCGCGGAGAACGCACCACGAAGGTCTGGTAGGTGATGCACATTTTGCCGGATGCGGCGTCGAAGACCTCCGGCTCCATGCCTGGCAGATGCTTGTTGAAAATGGCCTCGTCATAGGACGGGAAGAAGTCCTTCGGCATTCGCCACGGGCCCTCGCGTTCGATGACCGCGTCGATGGTGATGTCGCCGATCGTGATCTGCCGCATGGCTGTTTCCCCCGTTGTGTCAGACGGAGAGTAACAAGCGTGCGCCGGGGAGAACAGTGCCGCGCGGGTCCGGAACTCGGCCAGGCCCTCGGCGAGATGACCAGGCCTACCTGCCGCCTGCCTGAGAGCGGGAGACAATCCGGTGGCCTTCTGCTGATATGAACACCATGAGCGCCACTGTCCGTGCCCCAACCATGACCCGAGACCAGTTCTTCGTCTGGGCCGAGGCCCAGGGAGGGCGGTACGAATTCGATGGGTTTCAACCAGTGGCGATGACCGGCGGGAACCTCAATCACAATCAGATCGCGATCAACATCCTCGTCGCTCTCCGGGGGCGCCTGGGCGGCACCGGATGCCGGCCTCATGGTATGGACGCCGGCGTCGCGACGGCCGGCGATACCGTCCGCTATCCCGACGGGGTGGTCACCTGTTCCCCGGTCAATGGGATTAGCCGCCTGGTCCCCAACCCCGTTGTGGTGTTTGAGGTCATCAATCCGGCATCAAGCCATATGGACCGGATCGTTAAGCTGCGTGAATACGCTGCCGTCGATTCGATCCGGCGTTATATCATCGTCGAATCCGCGAGCGCCGGCCTCACGGTTCATGAGCGGCAGGCGGCGGGACAGCGATGGACCGTCACGCCGGCCACGGCGGACGACCTGCTGCCGCTGCCGGAAATCGGCATCGAAATACCGGTGGCCGAACTGTATGAGGATGTTAATTTCACAACATCGGACACGGGCGCTATACCGGAGTAACAGACGGCGGGGCCGGCGGGTTGACGTGGTGCGCGCCAATCCGCGGGCCTGCCGGACCGACCTCGACGCATTGATCGACGCCGCGGAAAACGCGGCGGACATTGCCTCGGTTCGGGCGTGGTACGCTTATGTCGCCGCGGTCGGACGCGACGCGGCGATCGCGAACAGCTATACGGCCGCGGAAGCGAAGCGCCTGCTCGCGGGCGAGAGTCCTGTTCGAATCTGGCGTGAGAAGCACGGCATGACGCAGCGAGCACTGGCGGCGGCGGCGATCCCGGCCGGATACCTCAGCGAGACCGAGAGCGGCAAGAATCCGGGGAGCGTCGCGGCATACCGCGCATTGGCAATGGTGCTCACGGTACCGATGGAGGATCTTGTCGGAGACGAGTGATGCGTCCTTTCGGAACATCGCTCGATTCCATTGGGCAACGTCAACTGTTCCGCACCAGATTTGTGCACTGAGAATATTTAATATAATCAATGCCATGATATTGGTGCACATTTCTTGAGAAGTGCAACAAGGAGAGTCCGCGGTGGGTGGAACCCGGACCTTCCGGAAAGGCCCCTCGCCTGCATCGCCAACCAGCTCCGCGCCGCCGCATCGCCCAGCAGGCTCCAATCCGGAATGGGCGGGTGGGAACGGATAATCGCCATCCAATCCCACCCTTCGTGTCATTCCGCTGTTGTCGGATCGATGGTCGATCTGACCTGGGCGATACTGTTGGCGGGAAAGCCACCCTGAATGGCATGCTGGCGCACCGCGGCTTCATCCGGAGCGATATATACGCAATAGATTTTGTCGTCGGTCACGAAGCTCTGCACCCACTGTATCGTCGGTCCCATGTTTTGCAGGACGCCGCAGGATTTTTGCGATATGGCCTGTAAATCCGCCCTCGCCAACATCCCCGCGCCCTTGAGTTCACGCTCGATCACGAATTTTGGCATGTCCGTCCCTCTTGTTGTCGTACTGGGCGAGCCGATCCCGCCGAGCCAGGGGAAGGTATGCGTCTCGCGGCCAGCCGTATTGAGGCGATAGTCCCGGCCACGAAAAATTTATATCGCGTGATCCGGGACCAAAGTCCCGGGTAACCCGAAGGCGCCGCTGGGTTCGTTGGCCAGGCCGGCATCCCGAGCCAGTACGATTGCCTGATAACGGTGCCTGACCCCGATCTTGTCGAACACGCGAGTGACGTGATTGCGAACGGTCTTTTCCGCCAGATCGAATTGTACCGCGATTTCGGCGTTGCCCAACCCCGCGGCTATCGCCGTCAGCACCGCGCGCTCACGCACGGTCAAATCCGCGAACCTGGTTCGGCTGTTTACCGGACGAGGCGTTTCCGGCTCCGCCAGAAAACCTTCGACCTCCGTCACCAACCGGTTCCAGGCGGGTTCCTTCGGCAAAAGCATATGGTTCTTGCTGCTGAGCTGCACGAAACGCGCGCCAGGAACGAGGCTTGCCAATATGCGCCCCTCCTCGATCGGGACCATCGGATCGCGATCCGTGTTGATAATCAGGGTTGGGCATCGGACTTGCGCGGCGGCTTTCCGTGCATCCGTGTTGAATGTGATTTCGAGCAGCCTCGCCGCCATTTCCGCCGACGTGCTGAGGCGCATCTGCTCCGACCAGGACCGCAAATGCTCCTGGCTGCCAGCCTGCTGAAACAGGCTTGCCCAAAGCAGCAGGAATGCGTGGTTATCGATCCCCCATCCCAGTTGTAACATATCCAAAAGCACCCTGGCCTTCTTCGCCTGCTCGGGTGAATCACTCCGTTTCGCCAGACCGCGCGCGTAGCTACCATAGATCACAAGCTTTGAGACACGCTCCGGATGACGGGCGGCGTATTCTACGGCGATCGGACCGCCCTGGCAGGTGGCCAGAATGGCGAAGCGGTCAAAGCCGGCCGCATCGGTAATCGCTTCAAAATCGCGCATCCAACTTTCGAAGGAGACATCACCAACGGCGCGATCTGAGAGACCACACCCGCGCGAATCGTAACGAAGAAGAGCGTTAGATTGGGAAAAATGTTCAAGCCAGGGACGCCAGGCCAGGCTATCCCATTGATGCTCCAGGTGCGTGAGCCAGGATGCCGACATGACCAGCGGCGCGCCGGCGCCGGTCACGGACCAGGCGATCCGGACGCCATCCGAACTGGTGCAGAAGCGAACCTGCTGTTTCATGAGCCACCGCGGTTGACTGCCATTCCCGAGATGAACTTCGGAACGATGAGGACGGTAGCAGACAGCGGGCTCCACCGAAACCCACAGGCGGACCTCCGGCTACCAAACATCGGCGACGGCGGTAAGACCGCTTTGGGTCGGACCCGGCGGTTCAGGCCCGACGCCCGGCTACGGCCGGTGTGGATGGGATGGAGTTGAAATTCTTGACCCGCACCAGCGACGCGCGGCGGTGTCCAACGGGCCGTTTCCAGGACCGGAAGAGGTTTCAATAGAGCATCATAACGGCATCGCTGATTTGGTGAACGTATCAGGAACCCAATCGACAGCATCACGGTGATATCTTGGTGCACTTTTCTTGATTCATGCACCAAAAGCCGCCCGCTACCCGGACCACATCCGCGCTGGCTACCGATATGCGGAACCTCCCAAATTCATCCGCCGTGGCACACTCAAACTCACCCGCTATCACCGAGCGGACCCCGTTTCATAGGGACGCCGTTGATTGCTATTCTCCGGCCGTGACAAGATCACGCCTCGGAAGGACGACCATGCGATACAGAATTCGCCCACCTCTCGCCGGCGTTTCGCCCTCGCCCACAATTCATACGCGGGAGACGTGACGCGATGGCACCGTCCGTCTTCGCCTCCGATCGCCTTGGCCGCTTCGTCGCCGAGACGCGATCGGAGGACCTGCCGGAACCGTTACGCCACCAGGGCAAACGCTCGCTGCTGAATTTCATCGGCTGCGCCCTCGGTGTCGCGCATTCGCCGCCGGTCGACATGGCGATGCGCGTGCTGGCGCCGCTATCCGGCCCCGATCGCGTCACGGTCATCGGCCGAGCGGAACGGCTCGATCCACTCGGCGCGGCGTTCGTCAACGCGATTGGCGGCAACCTGCTCGACTACGACGACACGCATTTGCGCACGGTCATCCATCCGGCCGCACCGGTCGCTCCGGCGGCGCTCGCGCTTGGCGAACTGCGAGGCCTCTCCGGCCCAGACGTCCTGCGCGCCTTCATCCTGGGCGCCGAGGTCGAGTGCCGGATCGGCAACGCCGTCTCTCCCGGTCATTACGCGCGCGGCTGGCACATCACCTCGACCTGCGGGGTGTTCGGCGCGGCGGCGGCGGGTGCGGCGCTTCTGGGCCTGAACGCACAGCAGACGGCGCACGCGATCGGCGTCGCCTCCAGCCAATCCGCCGGGACCATCGAGAACCTGCCCAGTGCGGGGAAGAACGTGAGTGTGGGGAACGCGGCGCGGAATGGGCTGTTCGCGGCGCTGCTGGCGGAGCAGGGATACACCGCCGCGCCGGCCGCGATCGAAGGCGCTCTGGGGTGGGCGCGCGCGATGGGTGATGTTCCCGCGGTCGAGGAGATCACGGGCGAGCTGGGTCAGCGATGGGAGATGCTGGCGAATACTTTCAAGCCGTATCCTTGCGGGATCGTGATGCACGCCGTGGTCGATGCCTGCCTGGCGTTGCGCCGGGATCACTCCCTGACGGCGGCGGATATCGTGGAGATCACCGTGTCCGGGGATCAATTGTTGCTCGACCGAGGCGACCGCACGGTGACAAGTGACCGTGATGCGCGGGTCAGCATCCATCATTGCGCCGCCGTCTCGTTTCTGTTTGGCGCGGCCGGGCTGAAGGAGTTTTCGGACGAGACGGTCCATGCGCCCGAAATCGTCGCGTTGCGGTCACTGACCCACGCGCGGTTGGACGCGAGCAGTCCCCGAGGCGCCGCGACCGCGACGGTTCGCACCAAGGATGGGCGGAGCCTGGCGGCGACGGTGCTCCATCCCATCGGCAGCGCGGAGCGGCCGCTGTCCGATCGGGATATCGAAGCGAAGGTGCGCGACTCCGCGCGCCATGGCGAGTTCCGAGGTTCGATCGAAGATGTCATCGCGGCGGTATGGCGGCTCGACACGATGGAAACGATCGGGCCGTTGATCGGGCTGCTTGGTCGCGTCGACTGACGTCTCGTTGCCGCCGGAGCGCGACCGCGCGAGAATGCCGGGCATGACCACTTCCCTCGCCCCTGTCCTCGACCGCGTCGTCGACTCCCTGCCGCGCGCTTACGCCGGACCCGGCGGCGCGATCGCCGTGCTGCGCGACGGCGAGGTGCTTGTCCGCCACACCTGGGGCTGGGCCAACGCCGAGCGGCGCATCCCGTTCACCCCACGCACATTGTTCCGCATGTGCTCCATCACCAAGCAGTTCACCTGCGCCGTGGTGCTGGACGAATTCCCGGATCCATCCGTGCTGGACGGCGACGTGCGTGCCCGCCTGCCGTCGCTGGAACAGGCGCCGCCACGCGCCGTGCATTTGTGCCACAACCAGTCCGGACTGCGCGACTACTGGGCTTTGGCGATGCTGCACGGCTCCCCGGCCGAGGCTCCGTTCGGCGACAGCGAAGCCACCCGCATCATCGCCGCGGCGCGGACATTGCACTTCGAGCCCGGCACGCGGTATTCTTACGTCAACCAGAATTTCCGCCTTTTATCAAACATTATGCAAGACCGCACCGGACGCGGCTTCGCGGAATTGTTGCGTGAGCGCGTCTTCGATCGCGCCGGAATGGACAGCGCCTTACTGGCCGCCGACACCAGCGCGATGCCGGATGGCACTGTCGGATACGAGGGTTCCGTGGAACGAGGATTCCGCGCCGCCGAGAACCGCATCCTGTGGACCGGCGATGCCGGGCTGGGCGCCAGTCTGGATGACATGATCGCCTGGGAACGGTTCATTGACGCGGCGCGGGATGACCCAGACGCTCTGCCCAGTAGGCTGTCGGCGGATGCGACATTCGCGAATGGAAAACCGGCCGCGTACGGATTTGGGCTGAGCCGCTCGACGGAATTCGGTCGTCACGTCATCGGTCATGGTGGGGCCCTGCGCGGTTGGCGCAGCCACCGGTTGTACGTGCCGGCCGAGCGCGTATCGGTTGTCGTGCTGTTCAACCACCTCGCGGATTCGCATGGCGCCGCCATGGCGCTGCTCGGTGGGGTGTTGGGCGAGGCGGCACCACGACCCGACCCAACGATTCCGTTTCCGGAATGGCTCGGCGCTTATGTCGAGCCTGAGACCGGGCTTTCGGTGCGGATCGACTCAGCGGCGCCCGGGCAGGTCCGGTTGCGGCTCGGCCACAACCCGGAGGTACTCGATCTGCGCCCCGATGGTTCGGCGGGCACCGGTGACGGCACGCTGCTGCGGATGGCTGACGGCGAGTTGCGGATGGATCGGCCGCGGGAAAACTGGAGTGCACGCTTACTACGGTTGGAGGGCGAACCCACGAACGATGTCGCCGGGCGTTACCGGTGCGAGGAACTGGGCGCCGAAGTGACCGTGCGGGACACCGGAGGCATACTTTACGGAGCGTTCTCCGGGTTCCTGGGCCAGGGGCGGATGGAAATGCTGCAACCGGTCGGGCCCGATGCCTGGGCCCTGCCCTGTCCGCGCGCGCTAGACCACACCCCGCCCGGAGATTGGACGCTGGCGTTCCGGCGTGTTGAAGCCGGACAGGTCGCGGGCGTCGTGATCGGGTGCTGGCTGGCCCGGCGACTGAACTACGTACGGGTCGGTTGACATGCACCGCGGGACCCGGATGCGGAGAGAACGCGGGACGGTTGTTTCGGAGGGCTCTGCGGTTGACGCAGGTCGCGTCAGCAATCTGGGCAGCGCGGCTGCAATCCAAGGTTTCGTCGTCGATTATTGTTGATTCCTGCCGGGTGGTATTGAAGAGGGAAGTACTCCCCTCCGAGAAGGTGCAACTTTGATCACAAGCTGCCACTGCTCGGATTCATTTGGCATTAACCCTGTGAGTGGACTATCGACCGAGTCCAGCGGTTGTGGCGCTGGCCGGTCCTGAAATCAACATTTTCAGGCTGCCTGATTGGTTCTATGTTTGATGCGAGGCATCCATGGGTAGCTGGTGCTGTCGCGCCGGAATGAGAGGCAAACGACCTGTCGAAGTACGAAAGCGAGGCAATTGTGAGGACAGGACATGGATGTGCAGCGACGATACTGGCAAGAATTCATAGATTTGAAGCGCGATGCATTGTATATCGCGTTTTACCATCGTAAGACCGAGAAGGTTGATCGCTGCATCAGCGGGTTTATTGCACTTACATCTAGTTCCGCAATTGCCGGGTGGATTTTGTGGCGAGGGTCGGTTACGGTTTTTGGAATACCGATAGACTTTCGCTTGGTTTGGAGCGGCATTATTATGCTGTCGCAAGTAATAACGGCCGTGAAGGAGTATCTACCCTATAAAAAGCGGCTAAATTCACTTTCTGGAATGTCAAATGATCTTAATGCACTTGCCATTGCCATGGAAAACGACTGGTTCAAAGTCAGCCGCGGCCTCCTGACCGACGAAGAGGTCCACGATCTTCATATGGACATGAAACGGCGGAAAAACGAGGCGACGGTGAAGAATTTTCTGAACACCTCACTGCCAGAGGACAAACGTTCGCTTGAACGTGCCGACTCGGATACCCAGGTTTACGTTCGAACATTCTTTGGCGAGGAGTAATCAGCAGCTATGCCAAGTCGCATCCCTGACAGGGGTAGCCGCCCGGAAATTTTCAAGGGCGGCGTTCTCCCAACCACCCACGTGTCGGCTCCCATGCCGCCCGTTCAGCAAACTCGTCCCCCACAAGCGCAAACGCCGCCGGCAACCAGTCAGCCGACGGTTGCGCCTCCTACCCAGAACCCGACAACAACGCCGGGTTAGTCGCCGTGGGGCAACCAGATGAACCGATGGAAGGACAGGATCACGATGGCGGACCAGAAGATAATCAGGACATCAAACGGAGCCATGGCACAGGATGGCGCAGTGCTCCCGACATCACATTTGTCGGCTTCGATGCCGCGGGTTCAACCGACGCGTCGGCCACAGGTCGAGACGCCACGGCAGCCGGGGACGCCCGCACCGAGCGTCACGCTCAAGGGTGACGCAACGCCACCACGCGGTTAGCCCACACGGATCCGCACATCGAGAGGCAGCAATGACTATTGTAAGACCCGACCGTTCGAACCGACAGCAGATAAACGAAGGTGTGCTACCAACATCGCACGTCTCGGCCCCGATGCCACCAGTTCAGCCAACTCGTCCCCCGCAGAGCCAAACTCCACCGCCCAGGGCTACACCTGACTCGATCCAGAGGCCAACTTCTCGCGATCCGGCGCCTCGCCGCTAGTCGCACCCCGACATCAAACGCATCTCCGTACTCGGTCTCACACCCACGCATGGACGGGCGGCCTCCTCTTCCTGTAGCACCCGTGCGTTTCTGATACAATCGCAACGCGCAAAAGCTGAACGGCGGCCTCGCCGGCACCCCGAGAAACGCTGTCCACTCCGCTTACCGTAACCAAGTCACCCTGGGTGTGCGCCGCGGGGGCTTGCCGTGCCAGGCTCAGCGTGTCGCCGTGTCGCCTACCGCCGTCGCCGTTCAATGGCCGCGAGCATTGTCAGCTTCGCTGATAATCGCATCAGTCGCTGGGATCGCCGCATCTTCGTGAGTCGCCGCTCTTCCACGCCAGCGTCGTTCACGCCACCACCAAAACCGGAGCCTCCTTCCATGCAATACGGCATCCACCTCCCCCACGCCGGCGAACAATCGACGCCCGCGCTGATCCGCCGTCACGCCGAACGCGCCGATTCTCTCGGCCTCGACGACGTCTGGGTCAGCGAGCACATCATCGTTCCCCGCGATCAGTTCCCCCGCTCGCCTCTGTTCTTCGATCCCGTCCTCTCCCTCACCTGGGCCGCCGCCGTCACCAAACGAGTCAAGCTCGGCACCAGCGTGCTGGTGCTGCCGATGCGCCATCCGCTGCCGCTGGCGAAAGAACTCGCCACGTTGCACAACTTCTCCGAGGGGCGCCTGATCCTCGGCGCCGGCGTCGGTTGGTTGAAGCCGGAATTCGCCGCCCTCGGCGTGCCGTTCGAGGAACGCGGCCGGCGGCTCGACGAAGGCCTCGCCATGATGCGCGCGGTCTGGTCGCAGGATCCGGTCACGTTCCAAAGCCGGTTCATTCCGGCGGTGATCGAGGGCATGACGATGACCCCGATGCCCGTCAGTCCGATCCCGTTATGGTTCGGCGGCAGTTCCGACGCCGCGCTGAAACGCACCATCCGCATCGGCGACGGCTGGCACGGTTCTGGCAAGACCGCCGTCGAGGCGGCCCCGCTAGTCCGCCGCCTGCGAGACGCGAGGCCAAACGCCGACTTCACGATCTCCATGCGCATCCAGTGGAATGGCCGCGATGCAGGCGTTTTGCGAGCCCTGGTCGACAGCTACGCCGAGATCGGCGTGCGGCATTTGCTGATCGCGCCAGTGGACCGCAACGTGGACGACTGGGAAAGCGTCACCGACGGTGTCGGAAAGTTGGTCAGCTAAAGCGCAACACTTCGGCGATCTCGTCGATCACGCCACACAACTGCCAGGCGTTCCCTGCCCGTACGAACGCGCGGTCGGATGCCACCGGCTGCCTCACCCGCGCGGTGGAGACCCTCGTCATCTTCGCCGGCCGGGCGAACCGGTTATATGAGCGAGAGAAGGAGGGCCGGACCGCTCCTACACGTTCCGGCTTACGTCAGGCGTTGGTGTGCGTCGGCGAACGGTGGGCTAGCTGTGGTCGTGCCTGCGTTTACGACATCCTGAATTCGAGGCTCGTTGCGGTAGTGGTTGGGCGACGGAGTGCCCATCGAGAGAACAGCAGAAGACCGACTGCGACACTGAGTATGTTGAGCGCGGGTGGTTCAGGGACATCGGTTGTTACAGAACCTCCGGTGATTTGGTAGGAACCAGGGGAAACCGTTGATACGTACTCCCCAAACCCCGACTCTGTGGTGTCAATTCCCGTGGTCCCCGAACTCGGGAGACCAGCCAGGAAATACAACGTGAAATAGGCTTCTTCGGTGGACCCGGGGCCGTTACATGTGTTGCACTGGACCGTAAACTCCGCCTCAGTCGTATGAGGCGGACTGGAAGGTCCGATGCAGTCGGGGTAGGTTCCGGAAATGATGCATTGACCGGGAACGTTCGCAGCGGGGAAGTACTTACTATATCCGCCAGCGCCGTCTGTCGTATTGAAAATCGCTGGGTCGTTGTATGCGGTTCCTGGTGAAATGATATCCCAGCTGGTTAGAGCATCAGTGGTCAGGTCCACCGTGAACGACCCCGTGTCTGTCGTGCCCACGTTTGTCGTTACGTTATCGAGATAGTAAGTGACTATGAGATCCGCATGTGCGGACGAGAACGGCAAAATAGCCGTTATTCCGCCCAGGATCGTGGCAACGGCCAGCGCCAGGGCGAAGCGGCACGAATTGCGGGTCTCAGTCTCGCGGGGGGGGGGGGGGGATTGTCGGGCATGTCCAAGGTACTCCTGTTTGGTTGCGTGCGATTCGTTTTGATTGCGTGCGGTCCTACCGCCGAGCAACGCTCTCACGTTACGCAATATGCGTGCCAAACAAAAGTCTTGCACGATTGCAACAGGTTACAAAAACGCTGCAAAAGCACGATCACGAATGTGTAAAATATTCCGACAAACAAATGTCCAATTATGTATATTTATGACTTTTTTTATTGAAGTGTAAAATTTACGCGAAGAGTTTCGGACCCGAATCGTCGTTTGATTCGAGGGCCGCGCCGATTTTGATGCCCGCCCGGTGCTGTTTCCGTCGGGTGACACCGGAAACGCCACGCGGGAGCTCCTCAGGCATGGCAGTGGCAATCTGAGGCCATGGGCGGCGGCGGCGCGAACCAGCTTCATGTGGCCGCCAGGGTTCAATCCGGTGTCCCAGAAACCGTGAGCGGCCCACCCGTGCGCAACGCCTCAACGACGTCGCTGATGACGCCGTCCCAATCCGCGGGACGCCGTTGCTGGAACAGGCGTGCCGATGAATACCACGGACTGTCAGTACGATCTCGTAACCAGCGCCAGCATTGATCATACCGGTTCAGCACCCAGACCGGCTTGCCCAGCGCACCCGCGAGATGCACGACCGAGGTATCGACGCTGATCACCAGATCCAACGCGTCGACCAGCGCCGCGGTATCGGCGAAGTCGTTCAGTTCGCCGGTCCAGTCATGCAGTGTCATCCCGGCCGGTGGCGTTCGCACCGCTTCGCCTTTTTGCAATGAAACGAGGCTGATCCCCGGGATGGCCGCGAGCGGCGCGTAATCCTGAAGGGTAAACGACCGACGTCGATCAATCGCGTGCGCCCGGGGATCCCCCGACCATGACGATCCAGCCCAGACCAGCCCAACCTTCCGGCCCGGCAACGCCGCCAGCCGGTCGCGCCAGGCGGCGGAACATTCCGCATTGGCCTGCAAATACGGAACCTCGGACGGAATGGTGGCGAGTGTGGTGCCGAACGCCAAAGGCAGACTCATCATCGGGATCCATGCATCGAACGGCGGACGGGATTCCTCACCGGACGCGATGACCTGGCGCACACCGCGCAACCCCGACAACAGCCGCAGCAGTGGCCGCGGCACCTCCAGAATGACATCAGCCCGCTCGGCCAGCATCGGCACGTAGCGGCAGAACTGCAACGAATCGCCCAGGCCGTGTTCGGCGAGGACGAGGATCGTCTTGCCCTCGACCGGGAAATCGCCCAGCCACAAACGTCCAGGCAACTCCGGCCGCCCGTGCGGCCCGGCCCGCCAACGCCATTCGAATTGCCGCCAGCCGTGCTGGTAATCGCCAATCGCGAGGCGGCAAAGGCCTAGGTTGAACTGAACCTCGGCGGCATCCGGTCGCGGTACGATCGCCCGGTCATAACTCGCGATCGCTTCCTCGTGACGATTGAGGGCCTGTAGTACGTTGCCGCGGTTGCTGTGCGCCTTCGCATAGTCCGGCCGCAGTTCGATCGCGCGGTCGTAGCTGGCGATCGCCGCGTCGGGGCGCAGCAGTTCCCACAGCGAATTGCCGCGGTTGTAATACGCCTCCGCGTCGTCCGGCCGCAGCGCGATCGCCCGGTCGTAGCTCGCCACCGCTTCGGCATGACGATCGAGGGCCGCCAACCCGGCGCCCAGACCGGCATGCGCGACGGCATTGTCGCCATTCAGGCTGACGGCGAGCTGGAGCAGATCAACGGCGCGTTGGTTCTGGCCGGTCTCCAGTGCGATGAGACCCAGCAGAAGCAACGCGTGGGCATGATCCGGCTGGTGCCGCAGCACGTCTTCGTAAGCCCTTTCCGCTTCGGCGAGCCTGTCCTGACGGTGCAGCGCGACACCCTCGGCGAACCTTTCGTCAGCTTCGGTCATCCCGGGATCACGCTATCGCATCGCGCCACTGTCAAACCCGGCGGCCGGGCATGGGGGTGCGCCACGGCCTCGGGTGCGGCGAATCGAAGCCCGGGAATACCACCATCCTCTCCACTGAAATGGAACGATCATCGAAGGCCGGCTACCCGGTCACGAACGGCACCGGGACAGGCCAGAGCAGGCTGTATCCCGCGTGTTGCCAGCGGAATCCGAGGCCTTGAGAGCACATGCTGGTCCCGCGGAGCGTTCGCCTCCCGGTCCGCCCTGTGACTCTGGCGCCACACCGTTAACAATATGAGCGGTATCCGGTTCATGTCCCCTGGACAGGCCGGTTGAGTGGGTTATTTGACAACAGGTGTGTGGCGCTGGTGCCACAATTAGTTTTTTGGGGAAGCGCACGATGAAGCTTCGCGATGTCTTACTGGCCTCGGCCATGTTCGCTCTGCCACTTGCGGGCGCCAATGCCCAGGCGATCAATGGCCCATATGTCGGGGTCGGCGCCGGCGTGAATTTCAAGCAGTCGGTCAACGGCGCGATATCCACCCCGACTGCCACCGCGACCGGGACCATCAACTCCAACGCCGGCCCCGTGGTCGACCTGAGCCTGGGTTGGGGCTTCGGTAACGGTCTTCGCGCCGAGATCGAGGGTGATTACCGGCAAAACCAGTTCAAAAGCCCGTTCGGCACCAGCGAGCAACTGGCCGGCGGAATGGTGAACGTTCTGTATGACTTCGTTGGCATCGTTCCGGTCGTCGTACCCTATGTCGGCGTCGGCATCGGCTATCAGGCCGCGATCCTGGGCAACTACACGACCACCATTGGCGCGACGACACTGCACAACTCCCAGTCAACCCAGGGCAGCCTTGGCTATCAGGGGATCCTCGGCGTGGCGATGCCCATCAACGCGATGCCTGGCCTGGCCGTCACCCTCGAGTATCATTTCCTGGGCCTCGCCGGCACAAGGTCCTACGCGGGCACGGCCACGACGGCCGGCGTCACGGTGCCAGACGTGACGAAGCTGAACGGGGATTACAACCACAGCATCCTGATTGGCCTCCGTTACGCGTTCGGGCAGGCGCCCCCGCCGGCCCCGGCGCCCATGCCGATGGCGGATATGGGAGCGAAGACCTTCCTCGTGTTCTTCGACTGGGACAAATACGACCTGACCGCTCGCAGCGAGGGGATCGTCCGGGATGCGGCGGCTTACTCGACGCATACCCAGTACACGCGGATCGACGTGGATGGGAATACGGATACGTCCGGCACCCCGACCTACAACCAGGGTCTGTCTGAGCGCCGCGCCCGCACTGTCGCGGCCGAACTGGTTCGCGATGGGGTACCGCAGGCCGGGATCTCCATGCACGCTTATGGCGACACCAAGCTGCTGGTTCCCACCGGGCCCAATACACGTGAGCCGCAGAACCGCCGGGTGGAAATCGTTTACCACTGACCAGGTTTTGTTGACCGGATGAAGCAAAAGGCGCCTTCGGGCGCCTTTTGTTATTGTGGCGGGACGGTCGCGGCCGGGCGGCACTGGCATGCAAGATGCAAGGCTTGCCCCGCCACTGTACGCGTGGCGCCATCTGGAGAAGCCGCCACCTGGAGAAGCCGCCACCTGGAGAAGCCGCCACCTGGAGAAGCCGCCACCTGGAGAAGCCAATGTCCGCGACGGATTCCCTGCCCGTTCCGACCGCCCTGCCCTCCCGCTACGCCCAGTTAGGTCTGGGTCTGGTGGCGATGATGGCGATCTCGAGCCCGCAATATGTGTGGACCTTGTTCGTCAAGCCGTTTCAGACCGCTACTGACGGCACCCTGCCGGCGATCCAGGTCACGTTCTCGCTGCTGATCGTGCTGCAGACCTGGCTGTCGCCCTTCCAGGGCTGGCTGATCGAGCGCTTCGGTGCCCGCTTCCTGATCACACTTGGTTGCGTATTGAGCGGCCTGGGCTGGGTCACCTCGGCCGGCGCCGGCAGCGTGACCGCGCTGTATCTGACCTATGGTCTGTTCTGCGGGGTCGGCACCGGCATCGTTTACATCGGCATCGTTGGTCTGATGCTGAAATGGTTTCCCGATCGCCGAGGCCTCGCCACCGGAGTCGTCGCCGCCGGGTATGGCTTCGGCGCGATCCTGACCACGTTCCCGATCGATTCGACGATGAAGGCCTGGGGGTATTCGGCCACTCTGGTGGCGTTCGGGATCGTACTGGGGGGCATCGGTGCCCTGGCGGGCCTGTTCATGCGGCAGCCGCCGGAAACGGTGCGAACCACCGCTTCCTTCCCCGTATCGTCACACAACGTCGCACCCGCCGAGATGTTGAAAACGCCGGTATTCTGGTTGCTGTTCGTCATGATGACCATGATGTCGACCGGCGGTCTGATGGTGATTTCCCAGTTCGCGCCATTCATGAAGAGTTTCGGGATCGCCGATCTGACGATTTTCGGCATGGCGGCGCTGCCGTTCGCTCTGACACTGGATCGGATCACCAACGGATTGACCCGGCCGTTCTTCGGCTGGGTGTCGGACCAGATCGGCCGCGAATACACCATGCTGATCGCGTTCTCTCTGGAAGCGGCGGCGGTGCTGCTGATGCTGAGCACGCGTGACAACGCGCTGGTGTTCGCGTTGATGTCCGGCGTGGTGTTCTTCGGTTGGGGCGAGATTTTTTCACTGTTCCCCTCCACCTTGACCGACACCTTTGGCGCGAAGGATGCGACGACCAAATATGGGTTTCTCTACATGGCGCAGGGGATCGGATCGGTGCTTGGCGGACCGGTGGCCGCTTCGTTGCACGATGCGACCGGAAGCTGGATCCCGGTGTTCGTCACCATCATCGTGATGGATGCGCTGACCGCGTTGCTCGCCATCGCCGTGCTGAAGCCGATGCGCGCGGCGTTCATGGCGCGGTGGGCGTAGTCAGGGATCATCGTGCGCCTGGGTTGGAACGCCGCGATATCGACCCTCCCGACCGGATGCTGGGGGCCTGGTAGCAACCGAACCAAAAGTTCAATTGCGTAGAAACCTGGTTCGACCGCGTGATCCATTGAACCACATCTGATCAAAGCTGAGGTTGAGGCAGCTCAATGCGCCGATCAGGCCTTCTGGTCCGACCCACGAGCCATTTAAACGGGAGCGTGATCCTGATGTTGATTATTCGCCGCGCTTGCCTTGAGGAGGTATCGAAACTGGCCCTGGTCGAGCGTTCCGCCGTTTGACGCACAAGATGGCGATCGATCCGTGGTCCAGGGCGTTTCGCGAATTCCGATCCCTCAGCTGGCGCATTTATCTTTGACCAGCAAAACCGATCGGCCGAGGTGCTGCCCAATCGAACTTTCGGTTCCGTTGCTACCGGACCTCCATATGATATGATGGCTGCACGGTACAGGCTGGGAAGCCGATGACCGTCAAGGAAATGCCCGGCGGGGTTTCGGCCTCGCCGGGTTGCTGTGAGAATGCACAATGATCGATCTGTCTCGGGAAACCGAAACTCTCGCGCGCCGTCTGGCTGACGCGCGGCATGTCACCGTCGATGCCGCCGTCCGGGAAGCACTGGAAGTCAGCGCCCACGCCGCCGGTATCGAGTTCGCGCGCGATGCATCCGGTCCGGCGGTCGCCGCGCGGCGGGAACGCGCGACACGGTTCATGGAAGAACTCGCTGTAATGCCGGTTCTCGACAAACGTCCGCCGCAAGAGATTGTAGACGATCTCAACGCCGTATGATCGTCGTCGATAGTTCTGCTCTGCTCGCGATCTCGTTCAAGGAACCGGAACAACAGACCTTCAACGATATCATCACCGGCGGCGAGCGTTGCGTAATGTCGGCTGTCAATGTCCACGAGACGGCCACGATATTGCGTCTGCGCCTCGGTGTTGCCGCTGTCGAGCGATTCTGGAAGTTTCTCGCAGATGTCGAGATCGAGATTATCCCATTCGACGAAGCGCAGGTGCGCGCGGCGGCGATTGCCTTCGACCGTTATGGCAAAGGAATCGATCCCAAGGCACGGCTTAA
>Ga0182018_10001237_pt1 | contig 29667 bp, 26 predicted proteins | sample 812P2MmetaG_FD_120490 | JGI IMG/M metagenome (GOLD analysis project Ga0182018, IMG submission 120490) | Permafrost microbial communities from Stordalen Mire, Sweden - 812P2M metaG | ecosystem: Environmental > Terrestrial > Soil > Wetlands > Permafrost | place: Sweden: Stordalen | collected...
CGGGGGTCGCTACGCTCCCCCCGCCTCCCCAGACTCAACACCACAAACCAACCCCTAACACCTAAACCAAACCGGACACTTCACGTGCTATGAAAACCGGACATTTTAATTTGCTAGCGACAGAGAAGCGAGCGACAGAAGCGATCGGAACGGTGATAGCGTTCGGCGGGAAGGCCTATCCACAAGGTGCTTGATCTTGACGGACGATCAGGTACTCACCATCTGATCGGCTGGAACTTTTGCAGAAGCTTTATCGTATTGCTTTCCAATAGGAGCGGTGGCATTCTCACTATGGGTACCCCATAGGAGGAACCGCGCATGAGCTCGAAAGCAGACGTGTGGCAGGGGACATTGGCGCTAATGGTGCTCAAGACGTTGGAGACGCTTGGTCCGCTGCACGGCTATGGCATTGCCCGGCGCATCGAGCAGACCAGCGGTGACCTGCTGTCGGTCAACTATGGGACGTTGTACCCCGCGCTGCTAAAACTGGAGCAAGAGGGTTATATCGATTCCGAATGGGGTCAGTCCGACAACAATCGTAAAGCGAAATATTACCGGCTTACGCGCGCAGGACGAAAGCAATTGGCAAAGGAAGCCCAGGAGTGGGGACAAGCGACCGCGATTCTGGCGCGATTTCTGTCGCCACGTGAGGAGGAGACATGAGACGACTGCGCGGGTGGTTCTTGCGACTGAGTGGATTGTTTTACAAGGAGCGGTCCGACCGGGAATTCGCGCAAGAGATGGAAAGTCATCTCCAGATGCACATCGACGACAATCTGCGCTCCGGCATGACACCTGAGGAAGCGCGACGACATGCCCTGATCAAACTCGGCGGCGTGGCGCAGGCCGAAGAAAACTACCGCGACCGCCGCGGCATTCCGGCGCTGGAAACATTCGCGCAGGATCTGCGTTTTGCCCTGCGGATGCTTCTGAAGAATCCCGGCTTTACTTTCGTAGCGGTGCTGATATTGGCGCTGGGCATCGGCGCAAACACAGCGATGTTCAGCGTGGTTCAGGCGGTGCTGCTGAAGCCCATGGCGTATTCCGAGCCGGATCGTATCGTCACGCTGGCCACCTTTTGGAAGGCGACCGCCCACCAAAGCCAGGTGTCCGGGCCCGACTATCATGACTGGCACGATCAGAGCGACGCGTTCGAGTCGATGGCCTCTTACAACCACTGGGATACATCGGTAATCGCGCAGACGAACTCCAACGCCACCGCCGAATATGCTCATGTTGCCCCCGTCGCCGCGGAATTTTTCGACGTATTCGGAATGTCACCCGCAGTGGGGCGCGAATTTAGCGCTGAGGAACTGAAGCCAGGCGGCGCGGGCGCCTCGATCGTAACCTACACATTCGCCGCCCGGCACTTCGGCGAAGCCGGCAAGGCGCTCGGCAAGACGTTGCTAATCGCCGGGAAGAGTATGGCGATCGTTGGCGTGATGCCCCTGGGATTTCGTTTTCCTGACAAGACCGACGTATGGATTACCGAGGATGCTTTCGAGCCTGGATACGCTTCCCGCTCCGCTCACAACTACAAGGTCGTTGGTCGGCTGCGGACCGGCGTTACTCTCGAGCGAGCGCAAGCCCAGATGAAGGCCATTGGCGCGCGGATCGAGCAGAAATATCCCGACTCGAACAGCGGCCTTAGCGTCGCGGTCACCCGCCTGCGCGACCAGATGGTCGGCGACTATCGTCTAACTCTTTATGTGATGTTGGCCGCAGTCGGAGTGGTGCTGCTGATTGCCTGCGCCAATCTGGCCAACATGCTCCTGGCAAAAGCGGTTGGACGCGCTCGAGAAATTGCCATTCGCGCCGCGGTGGGAGCGAGCCGTGTCCGCATCGTGCGGCAACTGATCACCGAGAGTGCGGTCCTCGCGCTCCTAGCGGGAGCGCTGGGCGTGGCGATGGCGTTCTGGGGATCTCGCGCGCTGGTGGCGCTGGCGCCAGCGGATGTTCCACGGCTGGCGGAGGCCAGCATCGACGGTCGCGTGCTGCTCTTCGCGCTGGGTGTTTCGCTGGTGGCCAGCCTGCTCTTCGGTCTGGCGCCGGCTTTGCAAGTCATGCGCACCGATCTGAATACAGCCCTCAAACAAAGCGTGCAGCGAACCGGCGGCGGGAGTCTCGCGGACCGCATGCGGCAAGCTCTGGTCGTCGCGGAGATTGCACTGTCCGTCATTTTGGTGGCCGGAGCCGGACTGCTGATCAAAAGCTTTGTCGCGTTGCAAAACGTTTCATTGGGATTTCAGACCGAACGCGTGCTGGTCGCCGAGGCCAGCGTGCCCGCTTCCGATTTGGAGAGCGCGCGCCGCGCCACTCGCTTCTACAGCGACCTGCTGCCGCGAGTGCGCGCAATTCCAGGAGTCTTGGATGCAGGCGCGATCGGAGTTCCACCGGGTGACACGCAATCGGACGGTGGCTATTACATCGACCACTTACCTGCAACGTTCAACGTCAGCGCGCCAAACGCGGTCTTTTCCGTCGTCGCCCCGGACACTTTCACAACCGCAGGAATTCCGCTGCGCGCAGGGCGAGACTTCAACGAGGGCGACACCTACGACGCTCCCTTCGTGGCGGTGATCAACGAAGCCCTGGCACGACAAGGTTTCCCCAACCAAGATCCCATCGGCCACTCCATTTTCTGTGGATTGGACTCAATGAACGCGATGAAGATTGTGGGCATCGTCGGCAACACACGCCAATACGGCCCGGCGCGAGAGCCGTCACCGGAAATCTTCATGCCCTACGAGCAGCATCCGCAACCGGCGACAGACCTCAGCATCTTGGTGCGAACATCGGGGCAACCCGGCACGATCTCGCCCGCAGTCCGCGAAAAAATTCACGAATTGTCGTCGGAAGTCCCCATAAAGTTCACGACGATGGAAACTCTCGCGTCGCAGAATGTTGCCGCCCCTCGCTTTCGGACGCTGCTGCTCGGCATTTTTGCTGGATTGGCAATGGGTCTCGCCCTGGTGGGCGTGTATGGCGTGATGTCCTACATTGTCGGCCAGCGCTCGAACGAGATCGGATTGCGCATGGCGTTAGGCGCTAGCCAAGGCGACGTACTACGGCTGGTCCTGCGACAAACGCTGCTGCTTGCGGGCCTGGGCATCGTCATTGGACTAGCAGGCGCCGCTGGCGTAACGCAGTTGCTGACCAGCATGCTGTTCGGAGTGAGAGCGACCGATCCGATGACCTACGCCGCCGTAGTCGCGGTGCTCGCTCTAGCGGCTCTGGCCGCGAGTTACATCCCCGCACGGCGCGCGATGCGCGTCGATCCGATGGTCGCGCTGCGCTACGAATAACCAGCGAGTCTGCGATCTTGGCGCCAAGTTCGCTGTTAGGGTTTTTTCTTGAACAACCCGCCGAGTTGCTGCAACTGGTCGGCAGGATTCTGCTTTGATCCGCTGGTCCCAGGCACTAACCCTCCGACGCATCCCAACTGAGATTTCAGCATTCCGGCAGCCAGGCCGCCGACGTCCGGGATGAACTTCGGATCGGCGGTCGTGCCCTGAATTTGAAACGGAACAGTGGTTTGGCTCTTGCAATTCTTGCTGCCACCGCCGAGTTTGCCTAATAGCGCGCCGGTGCTCCCGACCGGGCTACCGACCGCTCCCAGTGCATCGGTCAGTGTCGCAGCCATTTTAAAGTCCAGCACGTTCTTGGCATTGATCGTGCCACCACCAACCAGTGTGCCCACCGACGTTACCACCGCATTAAAGTTGTCCGCCTGCAGACCTTCCGGAGCCATGCGCAAACTGGTAGTCATCTTTTCGATCTCCAGATCCTTTCCCGTTTTCACGCCGGTCAGCGACGAGATTGCGGAGAGTTTCGAGCCCAGGTCAAAACCAGCAAGTTTCGCGCCAAAGAGCCCAACGTTGCCGGTCGTGACCAGCTTGTTCGTCGGTCCGGCCAGGTTCAAATTCGTGCTTAGCGTGCCAGCCTGAAGGGAAGCGCCCGTCGGCAGATTAATCCCTAGCGCTGGAAGGAAAGCTTGCAGATCCTTGGCTGGCATATTCTGGCCTTCGACTTTAATGTGCAGAACCGCCTCGTCGCCCGGGATTTCATAGGTGCCGGAAAGATTCGTTACCGCTCCCCCGATTTTCAGCGTGGAAGGTTCCAGAACGCCCGCGTTCTTGGTGAGATCGTACTTGGTATGAAAATCAATCGTGACCGGCTCGCTAGCAGGAGACCCGCCGGCAATCAACAGTGCCTTGGAAAGTTTCGCGCTCCCTTTGGTCTCGGCAACGCCATTTTGCGAATCGAGCGTGGCTTCGAGATCGAGGATTCCGCCAAGCCCCGCGGAAGGATCAAGAAATCCAGTTGAAGCCAGATTCAGCGAAGCGACCGTCAGCTTCGCACTGAGCGGCGTCAGCACGGTGTTTGTCTGATCCACAGGACCAGCCGTGCCATCGAGCTTGAAGCTGCCGCCGCCGGGAAGGTCCGCGGCCACGGTGACCGGAAAATTCGAAGTCAGCGACACATTGGAAGCGACCACGCTGACGTTGTCATACGTGCTGCGCTTCTGCGAAGACGTCGAGCCCACGGTGATGCGACCGCTCTTCAACTCCAATTTTTGCACCGAGAATGCGCCTCCGGATGTCGCGGAAGATGCGGATGGCGTGGCGGCCGGCGCAGGCGTCTGCGCCTGAGGCTTGGCCGAGGGCGCTCCAAGCGTGGAATAGTTCCATATCCCGCCAGGATTGCGGATCAGCGAGACTTGTGGGCTGGCAATCGTAACGTCCGTTACGTTCAGCGTCTTCGAGAAAATAAGCGGCATTAGCTCGACGCCGACTTTGACCGATTTCGCCGTGAGAAATGGCGAACTGCTGAATTGTGGATCGTCGGCAATCGAGAGATTGTCCGCGCTCAGTCCACCGCTGAAAAGCGACAAGCTAAGATCGCCGACTTCCACCTTTCGACCCAGCGCGGCGGACGCCTTTTGCTCGATCGTCGGTCGGAATTGGTTCACCGGGATGAGAAACGGCACGATCAACACCAACACGATTAAAACGCCGACTACAATGGCGGCAATTCGAACGGAGCGGCTCATGGGGACCTCCATCTAAGGCAGGGATAGGAAAACCGAGTCGGATGCGGCGTGGCGATAGTAACACACCGATCGGCAACGGGGTCTAGCGTAGAACCCGGATTCGGTAGATCTCGGGCTGCATAAACGTGGAAACCTGGGAGTATTTCTTGCGAGAGGGCTCCGAGTCTAAGCATCCCACCGGAGATTGACGCCAAATTGGAACTTCCTGCATCTAAGGAACATCTAGGCAAGGGCCAGCGCCGGACGTGGCTAGCCCATGCGGATTCATCGGAACGGAACACAGCTAGGGGGATACTTGGCGGCGACCGACTGGCGAAGATTCTTGTCGCGAAAACGGATTTTGTACCCAGTCCTGTTCGTGGTCCTGACCGCGAGCTGCAGCGTGGCCATGGCCGATGAGGAGGCGAGAAACGCAAACCTTCCCGACGCCCCTACACCAAAGCCGCAACAAACTTCAGGTCAGCAACAAAACCCAAGCCAGCAGCAATCCGATTTCAAGACAGCGATTGCAATTCTCGGCAAACGTTCCATATTCTTTCCCGAACTGGCCCATGACAAAGGCCCTCTGGACACCCACCAGAAACTGGAACTTGCGGTTGACGAAACCATCTCCCCTTCTGGATTTCTCGGTTCCATGTTCACTTCCGGAATCAGCCAGGCTCGCGATTCCCTACCCGGTTACGGCCAAGGTTGGAGTGGCTATGGAAAGAGGTTCGGTTCCTCGGTAGCCAGCACCGCGTCGGATAACATTTTCGGAACTTTTCTTCTGCCGTCCGTGCTTCATCAAGACCCTCGGTACTTCGTCAAAGCCTTCGGTAGGCCGCGCAGCCGCGTTCTCTATGCCCTGGAGCGCGTGGTAGTCACGCGCACTGATGACGGCAAAAGCACCTTTAATTGGTCCGGTCTGCTGGGCGGACTGATGGCTGAAAGCTTGGCGACCAGCTACCTGCCCGACAAAGAGCGCACGGCGGCCAAAACGTTCACCCGTTTTGGGGTGCGCATCGGTTTCAGCGCTTTGGACAACGTCGTGAAGGAATACTGGCCGACGATCTTCAAGAGCCTGGGAATCACGAAGTTAGTGCCCAGCGAACATTCAGATCCTGGAACGGTAACCCCGCCGGTCGGTCCGCCGGCGCAGCAACCGCAGCACTAACGTCGGAGGCCTACTTGCAATTGGCGCGCTGTGCGATTCATTCCTTCTTTTCGGTCGACCGATATCTCGCAGCCCGTAGCGTATTTTGCCTGCTTGTCAGTCTCGCAATTCCAGCCATGATTGCGGCGCAAGAAACCACAGCTCCAGAAAAGCCGGATGCCACGGTCCGCGCACAGATGCGCAACGTGAAGTATCGTTTCTCCGATAAAGTATCAGTGCAAATCAATTTCTTGAATGGAGCGTTGGTTCCCGCCGGGAATAGCGAGTTTCCAATACTGGACGACAAGAATTCCTTCAAAATTCGCATCGATACCGCGGAGATCGCCATCAGTCCCGGCGACCTTGCGAACCTTTTGAACTCTTACGTTTTCGCTAGGCCAAAGTCACCCCTCTCGGGAATCTCGGTTTCGACCGCCAACGGACGACTAAAAGTGAATGGGCGCCTTCACGACAAGGGCGACATTCCCTTTGAGAGTCAAGGCGTACTGAGCCCGATGCCCGACGGAAAGCTGCGGCTGCACAGCGAGAAAATCAAGGCTTTGCGTGTGCCGGTGAACGGACTCATGGACGCCTTCGGCATCGACGTCGCCGACCTGATCAAATCGGGCAAAGTTCCCGGCGTCCAATCGGATCAAAACGATCTGATCCTCGATCTGGAGCAGATGTTGCCGCCTCCTCACATGGACGGCAAAGTGACTGCGGTTCGCGTCGAGACTAACTCGATCATACAAACCTTCGGCGGCACGAACCCCAAACCGAAGTACAAGTTACAAAACGGAAACTATATGTCCTACCAGGGCAATCGTCTTCGCGTCGGAACATTGACGATGGAGGACACCGACGTCATTCTCTACGACATGAATCCCAGCGACCCCATGGACTTCTTTCTCGATCACTACAAAGAGCAACTCGCAGCCGGATACGCGAAGATCAACACCGACTTCCAATTGCGCGTGTTCATCAAGGACTTCGATAAGCTTGGCCCCGTGAAAGTGCCCACGAAAAACAAAGAGAACTGACCCTTCCGAGGTCCGCGCGAAAGTCGGGCCAAGTAAACCCGAAAGCTCTAGTTGACAGCAGGACCCACAAGCTCTATTTTCCTTTCCGCCGGGTAAACGATTACTTAGTGTGCTTGCCATACCTACGCTGGCCCCGGTTCACGGAGGACACGCAGCCATGTTCCGCACTTCCAGACGAAGTTTTCTCCAGCAAGCCTCCGCCGCAGGAATGGCATGCTCTGCCGATCTCCTGTTCGGCCGTTCGTTGACGGCGCAGGCTAAGCCTGCCGCGAGTTCAATATCAGCCGCGCGTGTATACGTGGATTCCAGACGAACGATCGCGCCGATCGACCGTAACCTTTTCGGCTCTTTTCTCGAGCACCTCGGCCGCGCGATCTACGAAGGCATCTACGATCCCGGCTCCAGTCTCTCCGACTCCGACGGTTTCCGCAAAGATGTGATGGAGGAGGTGAAACACCTCGGCGTGCCCATCATTCGCTACCCGGGCGGCAATTTCGTTTCGGGCTATAACTGGCTGGACGGCGTTGGTCCGAAGAAAGACCGACCCACGGTCCTGGACAAGGCTTGGAATTCGCTAAACTCCAACCAGTTCGGCACCAACGAATTCCTCGCATGGTGCAAAGAAGTCGGCACCGAGCCTCTGATGGGCCTCAATCTCGGAACTGGCACTCCCGAACAAGCCGCCGACCTCGTCGAGTATTGCAACGTGGAAAAGGGCACGCGCTGGAGCAATCTGCGTCGGGAACACGGCATCGCGGAGCCTTACAAAATTGAACGCTGGTGCCTTGGCAACGAAATGGACGGCCCCTGGCAAATCGGCCACATGTCCGCCACCGAATACGGCTTGAAAGCCGCCGACGCCGCGCGGCAAATGCATTACGTCGATTCCTCGCTCAAGCTCATCGCCTGCGGCTCCAGCGGCCCGTTCATGCCCACCTATCTGGAGTGGGACCGCGAAGTCCTCGAGCAGTGCTACGACTACGTGGACGGTCTCTCCTTACACCGCTATTTCGACAATACCGAGACCACCGGAGGCGACAGTGCGAAATTCCTGGCCATGAATCTGACCATGGATCGCCAGATCGCGGAAACCGTCGCCGTGTGCGATCTGGTCCGCGGCCACAAGCGCTCCCCGAAGCAGCTGTGGCTTTCTTTCGACGAATGGAACGTCTGGTACCGCGAACGCCGCGGCGACGCCGTTGACGGCAAGAAAACCGAAGCTCCTCACCTGCTCGAAGAAATCTACAACTTGGAAGACGCGCTCTTGGTCGGGGGCTTGCTCAACACCCTGATCCGCAACTCCAATCGCGTGAAGCTTGCTTGCCTGGCCCAATTGATCAACGTCATCGCGCCGATCATGACTAACGCAAACGGCTTGTTCCGCCAAACGATCTACTATCCTTACAGTTGGGCCTTGCAATTCGCGCGCGGCGCCGCACTGAACGTTCTCGTGGAGTCCTCAACCTACGACGTAAAAGGATTGGATCAAGTTCCGCATCTGGATGTAGCAGGATCGCACAACGCCGCGGACGGCAGCGTCGCCCTCTTCATTCTCAATCGCGATCTGCAGAAAGCTCACGACGTGGAAATCGTATGGGAGGACCAAGCGCCCACTCGCGTTCTGACCACCACCGTGCTCACCGGCGACGACCTGAAAGCGGTAAACAGTTTTCAATCGCCGCAAAAAGTGGCCCCGCAATCGTTCGCGAAGCCCACGACAACCAACGGCCGCACCAAGTTCGAGGTTCCTGCCCGTTCCTACACAATGGTCCAGTGGTCCTTGTAGCAGCGGATTCTTCACGACACCGCTGGCCACTCGCTGAGACTACATCGTAAACTGTAGTAGCGCAGCACCGCTGCGCCGATTGCAGGCACGATTCCCAAAAAAAACCCGGCAGACATCGCCGGGCTTCTCAGTCTTGGTAGCGCCGGCTTCGCCCGGCTCTTTTCACAAATCGCAATCCCTAACGCGTCGTAAGCTTGAACACGGTCACTTGGTGATATTTCTGCCCGGGCTTGAGTTCCGTCGCCGGAAAGTCGGGATGATTCGGCGAATCCGGAAAATGCTGCGTTTCCAGGCAAAGCGCCGCATGCAGTCCGTACGACACGCCGCCTTTTCCCTTCACCGAGCCATCCAGAAAATTGCTCGTGTAAAACTGAATCCCCGGCTGCGTCGTTAGAACCTGCAGCACGCGACCCGACACCGGATCGAATACCTCCGCCGCCAGCGCCAGCTTTCCACCCGTCGCGTCCAGCACCCAGTTGTGATCGTAGCCGTGACCCAACTTGATCTGCTCGTCATCCGCATTGATCCGCGCTCCCACCGCCGTCGCCTTCGTAAAATCAAACGGCGTGCCCGCCACCGGCTTCAATTCGCCGGTCGGAATCAACGTCGCATCCACGGGAGTAAATCGCGATGCGTACAAGGTCAACTGGTGATTCAAGATGTCGCCCTTGCCTGCGCCCGCTAGATTGAAGTACGAATGGTTTGTCAGGTTCACGACCGTGTCTTTGTCGGTCGTCGCCGAATAATCGATCTTCAGCTCGCCTTTTTCCAGCGTATAGCGCACCGTCGCGGTCAGATTTCCCGGATAGCCCGCTTCTCCGTTTTTGCTTAAATAGGTCAACTCAACGCCGTCAGCGATCTCTTTTGCTTTCCACACCACATTGTTGAATCCGTGCGGCCCGCCGTGCAGAGAGTTCGGCGCGTTGTTGATCGGCAGCGAATATTTCTTGCCGTCCAGCGTGAAGGTCCCGTTCGCGATGCGGTTTGCATAGCGTCCCACCAGCGCGCCAAAAAACGCACCTCCCTTCGCGCCGTTGCTGTTGGCCACATATCCGTCAAGATCATCGAAGCCCAGCACCACATCCGCGGAGTTACCATTCCGGTCGGGAGTCTTCAGGGAAACAAGAATGCCTCCGTAACTGATGATCCGCGCCTCAACGGTGCCATCGCTCAAAGTAAAAACTTCGACGGACGTTCCGTCGGGCATTTTTCCAAACGGCTGTGTAGTCACAGTTGTCTTGGCCTCTGTAAGGGTTGCACACAAACCGAAACACAATAAACCCATCACCATCAGTCTAAGCATTTTCACAAACCTCCGCGACCCGGCGGAAAGCATCAATCAAGCCAGTAATCGTTTGCCATGCATTCGCACTCTAAGCCACTCACATAACGCTGTCAATTTGCACAACTGGACGTTTAGCATTACACCCCGTAGCCTTGATCCCTCACCGGTCTACCCGACCCAACGAGTTCTCTCGCCGGAGCGGGCGCACAGCATAAATGGCAGCGGAGCCAAACAAAGCCGCTAGAGCCATGATTTTCCACGCCAATTCGTAGCTGTGGCGCGCATCGAAAATTCTTCCTGCGATCCACGGTGCGCCCCATTGTCCAAGAGAGTATCCCATGACGATCAGCGCCAGGAGTTTGCCGAGAGAAGTCGTACCGAAGCATTCTGCGGCAACCAGGGGAATGAGCATGTAATCTGCGCCCATAGAGAATCCGAAGAGCAGGGCAAAGACCCAGATCGCCGTCGACGAGTGAGCCGCACCCAACATCAGGGTAGAGGCGCCGATCAACAGATAGAAAAGGGCCATGAGGTTCTTCTTTTGGAAGCGGTCCGCCAGGTAACCTACCAAAACGCGGCCACCCAAGCTCGAGGCCAGCAAAACGGTGGAGAAACGCGAAGCTATGGTGCCCGAATAACCCTGATCCTTTAGAAATAGAATGAAATGCTGAATTACAGCGCCAATGGCTCCGATCACCAACGTTGTGGCTGCGAGGATGAGCCAGAAATTGGCGGTGCGGACCGCGGCGGCGACTCCTTCTGAAGGCGAAACACGATCATCAAAAGCAATGCTTGAAGCATCGAAGGTATTGAATCCATCGGGGAACAGACCCAGCTCGGCGGGAGTGGAACGCGTTATCCAGATTCCGACCGGAACGAGCACCGCCAATAACAGCGAACCGATGCCTTGGAGTGCGTGACGCCAGCCGATGGTTCGAATCAGAAAATCGACCAAGAGCGGTGAGATCACGCCGCCGAGACCCAATCCGAGGTAGGCGTAGCCCATCGCGCGACCGCGCCGTAGGCGAAACCAGCGGGTAATCAGGACCTGGTTCGATATCGGACCCGCCAACACGTACCCCAGGACTTCCACAATGCAAAGAATTTCGTATTGCCAAAGCTTCGTTATAGACCCCATGAAAAATAATGAGATGCCAGTCAGACTTACGCCGGAGAGAATCACCCAGCGCACTCCGATGCGGTCGATTACGGCTCCGGCCAGCAGGCCAAAGGGCAAACCAGCGAAGAGAAATCCAAACAGAAACCCCTGCGTCACTTGAGCGCGCGTGAATCCAAGAGATTCCACAAACGCTGGATAGAAGACTGGAAATCCATAAAAGATGACGCCGACAGCAAAGAAAAGATTCAAAAATGCCGCCGCAACAATCCACCAGCCGTAGAAGATGCGCTGTTCTCGTGCCATCCCCATCATCCGAACTCCGGGCCTAGGATCGCGCAAACGCGCTCTACCGATCCAGGATGTGCATTTTCGCCTCGATACATTCGGGTCAGCGGACGCGCGTAACTAAATCCGAACGACCGCAGAAGCTGCCCTGCGACGATATTTGACTTCAACCAATCTACGATCAAGACATCGCGAATAGAACAAGTAAGGAATCGTTCTAGCAGCGCGCGGGCGACAGTGGCGTTGTTGGCCATCCAAGGACCAAGATGATCTGCGAAAGAACCCTTCCGCCCGAAGGTGTATCCCTGCAGCTTCCCTTCCGACGTGATTCCCGCAGTTAAGGCGGGCGCTTGCTGGTGAAGGGACTTCAGTAGAAAACTGCGATTCGCCCCAAAAACCTCTCGATCGGTTTCGAGGATGTCTTTCAAAAGACTTGGGGGAAAATCCGCGCAACAACGTGCCTCAGACGTCCGGGCCGCTTGAACGGCAGTTCTTCGTAAAGTCCATCGCTCAATTTCGTATTCAGGTAAGAACCCCAGTTTCTCGTAGAGCGGTCTCCCTTGCGGAGTGGCGTCGAGCTTGATGCACGGAATTCGCTGTGCGTCGAGGTATTCGATCGTTTGCGCGAGAAGCCTCGTTCCTATGCCTCGGCCCCGGCACGCAGGGTCCACCAGTACCATACCTACCCACGCGAACCGATTTTCGAACGAAATAGTCGTCGCCGTTCCACACACTTGGCCGTCCAGCTCCGCCACAAAGCATCCCGCCTCGCCTGCTTCCAGAAAGCGCTCCCAATCCGTTTCGGTCTGATTCCAACCCGCTATCTCTTTTAGGCACTGCGCGTCAGGAATGTCCCGCTTCGTCATAGCGCGTAGGTGCATCGAGGGCGGCTCCAGAAAAAAAGCAAATCCATCCGCTAGACGCTATCACGGCAAGATCGGAGACGTCACCTTGGTCAGTGTTCGAAGCGAACAGCGCACAACCGGTGCAGACGACAATGGAAGGCCTCAAGTACAATCGGGTGCGATAGTCCTGATGTCAGCGTGTTGCAGTTGCTCAGGAAGAGACCCGCATACATGGCGATAGAAAGCCAGAAAACGTCGATTCGTAACATCGCGGAATTGGATGAACTCCTCAGCGAGCCAACGGAGGCAACGGTACGTGCCTTGGCGGAGCTTGAGGGCGACCTTCTTATCTTGGGTGTGGGCGGAAAGATGGGGCCGACACTTGCCCGTATGGCAAAAAGGGCGTCGGAGGTAGCGGGGATCCGCCGCAGGGTGATCGGAGTCTCGCGATTCTCGTCGCGCGAATGCGAGGAGCAGTTGCAGGCGTGGGGCGTGGAGACAATTCGCTGCGATCTGCTCAATAGGAAATCCCTTTTCGAACTCCCGGAAGCAGCCAACGTCATTTACATGGCCGGTATGAAGTTCGGCTGCACGGGACAAGAGGCACTCACTTGGGCTATGAACAGTTTCTTGCCGGGTCTCGTGTGCGAAAGATATCCTGATAGCAGGATCGCGGCATTTTCTACCGGCAACGTGTATGGACTTTGCCCGGTTTCCAAGAAAGGTTCGCGAGAAAGCGACCCGCTTCATCCCCTGGGCGAATATGCAATGAGCTGCCTCGGGCGAGAACGGATCTTTGAACACTTTAGTCGCACAGGCAAGACGAACATAACGATCCTTCGACTCAACTACGCAAGCGAAATGCGCTATGGCGTTCTCTTGGATGTTGCGAAGCGGGTCTACGCGGAACAGGCGGTTCCTCTTTCCATGGGATACCTGAACGCGATATGGCAGGGAGACGCCAGCGCGATGAGTCTGCAAGCGCTCGGTCACGCATCGGCACCTCCCTTCGTCATCAACATTGCGGGGCCGGAACTGTTGAGCGTTCGTAGCATCGCTGAGGAATTCGGGGCGCTGTTTCACAAGCCGGTGCGCTTCGAAGGTGTCGAATCGAATGACGCCCTCCTAAGCGATGCCGGAAGAGCCTTCGATTTGTTTGGCTATCCTCGTAACGCAGCCGCGCAGCTGATCATATGGATCGCCGACTGGATTGCGCGAGGCGGAGCAACCTCAACGAAGCCAACGCACTTTGAAGAACGCGCCGGGCGCTTCTAGTAAGCAAGCGTCCCTGGAGATCACCTCTACCCCTCATGACAAGGCAGCTCAACTCCAAAGTGCGCGAGGTGCTGCAGCGCGGCTCCGTGATTCCAGCACACCCACTGGCGCTCACCGCAAACCAGAGCCTTGACGAGCGGCGTCAAAGGGCTCTCAGTCGCTACTACGTCGCTGCAGGCGCGGGCGGCTTGGCAGTAGGGGTGCATACGACGCAATTCGCAATTCGGGACCCAAGCCACGGACTCTTTGAACCGGTATTGACACTGGCCGCTGAAGAGATGGATCGTGCCGATCGGACCCGGGCTGAACCGTTGATTCGCATCGGCGGCATATGCGGCGAAACTTCGCGGGCCGTTCGAGAGGCTAAGTTGCTTGCGGATCTCCGGTACAGTGCCGGCCTGCTGAGCTTGGCCGCGTTGAGGGACACCGATGATGAGGGACTCATAGCTCACTGCCAACGCGTGGCCGAGATCTTACCCGTGGTCGGCTTTTACTTGCAGACAACCGTCGGTGGGCGTGCGTTGTCCTACCGTTTTTGGCGGAAATTCGCGGAAATCGAGAACGTGGTCGCCATCAAAATTGCTCCGTTCAATCGCTACCAGACCCTCGATGTTGTCCGGGCCGTGGCGGAGTCTGGGCGCGACATTGCTCTCTATACCGGCAACGACGACAACATTGTGATGGATCTTGTCACAACTCAGCGTTTTCGACCCTCTGGCGAACCGCGCCGCATCGTGGGCGGTCTTCTGGGTCATTGGGCTGTCTGGACGCGCCGTGCGACGGAACTGTTGCAGGAGTGTCACACCGCGGCTTGCGACGAGAACAACGTTCCGAAGAGGCTCATCCAGAAGAGCGCGCAAATTACCGATTGCAACGCGGCTTTCTTCGATGCGGCACATAACTTTAAGGGCTGCATCGCCGGCCTGCATGAAGTCTTGCGACGCCAGGGACTATTTGAGGGTATTTGGTGCCTGGATCCCAAAGAGACCCTCAGTCCGGGACAGCAGGAGGAGATCGATCGGGTCTACCATGCCTATCCTCATCTGAACGATGACGATTTTGTCCGTGAAGGACGCGACGAATGGCTTCGCCCGTAACGCCGCTTAAATATAAATATGCAGTAATCCAGCATGATGCTTTCTAATCTAAGAGCCGACAGAGCTTCGGCCGTATAGGCTTGGCCGCTCGCTCGATATTCTCCCACAGCGGATGGAGGGTCATCTTGTCGGGGTTTGCTTTCGTTTGGTGATTCCCCAGCGTTCCCGTCGGCGTATCTACCTTTAAAGAGACCCCTGCAGAACAGAAACCGCACAAATCTGACAAGGCCACGGAAACATGACGGCCGCTACATGCTCTACTCGCAAATCGACGAGAGTAACGCCGACATTATGTTGGTCAGTAATTTCCGCTAGGAGTTCCCATTCTCATACACCCTTGGAGCTTTTTCGTCTGGTGCCCTCCCCTCCGGTTGTTATAGATTTCAGTGCGGAGGCTTCATGGACATTCTTGCAGCGGTCAAGCGCGAGGAGAGAAAACTCGAAAAGCAGCTAGGCAAGCTGAATCACCAATTGAGCGGGGTGCGAGCGGCTGCAAAAGCACTGGGAGGCTCTGCGGAGAGCAAAGTTGTCGGCGTGAAAAAGCGCGTCCTATCGGCTGCTGGCAGAGCTGCGATTGTGAAGGCAGCGAAGAAGAGATGGGCAACGGTTAGGAAACAGGCGAAGAAGGTAGCGGGATAGTCCGATTTTCGCTGCTGCACTTGTGTTTAGAGCGCAAGATTCTCTTGACATGCAAGTTCTCGACCGCCGTCGGGATGTTGCTCTTCGTTGTAGACCCTCTCAAAAGCGTTTACGTCCTTCGGCTGCGGATACGGAACGACGGATTATGTTGCTCATCACATCCTGCTCGAGGCGGCGGCATCGTATCAATTTATAGTTGAAACGAACAAACCCACCGTGAGCCGCCGATCCGCCTCATGTCGGCCATTCGTGCGACCTTCGTCAGAACGCGATTTTTTTATCCATTCTCACTTCACCTTCATCCAACACGGCACACGCTCTTTGGTCGTGAGGAGAAAAATGATGAGCAATCACGAAGAGGAAAAACCCTTAGTTGACCACCCCTCACGGCGCAGTTTTCTGGGGCTGGGTTCGGCGGCCATCGCAACTGCTGCATTCGTTGGTCTGGCTGCGAGTGCACAGGACAAGGCAAGTACGCAGAAAGCAGAGCATGACCACTCGTCAAGCAATCCGGGCCAGGAGAACCGCGGCCTTCTTGCTTTGAATCCGAACTCGAACAACCCTCCGCCGACCGACCACGGCGACCTTGTACCCCTCTGGTACTCCTTCGATCGAAGCGCGTCGAAGAGGGCGGCTGGACACATCAGGTCACGCAACGCGAATTGCCTTCTTCGCGGGATATCGCGGGCGTCAATATGCGTCTTACCGCAGGAAGCTACCGTGAGTTGCACTGGCATACTGCCGATGAATGGGCCTATGTGCTTTATGGCAATGCACGGGTCACCGTAATGAATCCCGATGGGACGATGTTTATCGGAGACGTGAGCGAAGGAGATCTTTGGATTTTTCCCGCCGGTTTCCCGCATTCGATTCAGGGCCTCGGGCCGGATGGCACGGAGTTCCTCCTGGTCTTCAACCAGGGCAATTTCTCAGAAGACGGCACGATGCTTCTCTCCGAATGGGTCGCCCACACCCCGCCCGAGGTTCTGGTAAAGGACACGGGCCTCGAGGCTAGCACCTTCGACAACACACCCGGCGCGCCCCTCTATATCTTCCCCGGCACGGTGCCTGGTTCTCTGGAACGGGATAAAGCTGAAATCGGCGGCCAACAGGTTGCATCCAAATACCAGTACACCTTCCACTTGAAGTCGATGGCACCGACTCGGGAGACCAAGGGCGGATCGGTCCGAATTGTGGACTCGCGGAACTTCGCGGTTTCGAAGCATATCGCTGCCGCGCTGGTGACGGTCAAGCCCCGCGGCCTGCGTGAACTTCACTGGCACCCGAACGCCTCGGAGTGGCAGTTCTGGATCGCCGGCAAAGGCCGCATGACGGTGTTCTTCCCCGTCGATAACGCACGCACAATGGACTTCAACGCCAATGACATAGGGTATGTTCCGTCTAACGCGCCACACTACATCGAAAACACGGGAGACGCGGATCTCGTGTTCCTCGAAACCTTTGCCTCTGAGGAGTTCATGGACGTTTCCCTGAATCAGTGGCTCAGGCGGGTACCGAGCGAGATGCTAAAGGCGCACCTGAACATCGACAAGGCCATGGCTATGAAGATCCCGTCGGAAAAGCTCGCGATCATCTAGAGTCGTTCCCCGGTTGGCGCTGCATGCACAACCGAGCTGACGCGCCGTTAACGGCGTGGTTTGAGAGATGTCTTGGTGGACGGCGTTGTGGTTGCCCCCGAAGGGGCGGCACGCATGGGCTACCGTAACAGCCGGCGAGCCCAAAAGGCGCTTGAGTCGCGTTGAAAAGCTAGATCTGAAGGTAGGTCCCTGAAGTGACACCAGCAGGGGTTGCTGAAGAAACCAAAGGTGTGAATTGTGTCTTCAATTCACTCAGGCCTGGGTAAGTCTTGGAGAATGAAAGAGATGACGAGGACCCTATGCATACGGTAATGTCTGGTTCTCTCAGGTTGGGGCCGGACCCTCGGGAAGTGGTGAGGCCGGGGAGACTTGAACTCCCGACCTAGTGATTAGGAATCACTCGCTCTATCCATCTGAGCTACGGCCTCACGTTGCCATCGTAACACGGCGGGATTTGTACCTGATTGTACCCAAAACTGTACCCAACCATGCCTGAAAACCGCCGAAAGTGCGGCCCCCGAACTCCTCGTAAGTCGTTGATTCTCCGTCAAAAAAGGCTGTACGGCTGATTTTAGGAAATCTTCGTTCTATCCATCTGAGCCACCGCCCCAACTTCTCAATATTTTACACTGAAAACGAACGGCCTGAATCCGCTCAACACTTTTCCACCTTCGCAGCGTCTCATGCGCATCCAGTCACGCCGCCACGCGCCGCAGCGGTTACAATCAACCTATGTGAGGAGGTGCATGGCCACGCGCCTACAATCGTCTTTGGAAGTCTGCCCAAGCAGTCGCAAATCGCCGCTTGCGTATCTCATTGGCGCTGGTGCAATCATACTGCTCGCACTCACCGTTCAATCGCTGAGGGCGCAAACCGCCGCGCAACTCGATCGCGACGCCATCCTCCATCACCTCAACGCCGTCATCACTTGGTACCGCGACGCCACCACTAAAATCAAGCCCGTAGGTTTGCCTAGTGATGCCATTTATCAGGACAACGCCAGGAACCTTTCCTTCGAAGCCGTCCGCCTCGCATTTCAATCCGCTAGAGCCGAAGCGAATATCATCAGCATGGCGGACAAAACCACCGCCGCCAGCGCGAGCGCCCCTAGCCCTTCCCCCGGCGCTCAACCGACCGACCAGCAGAATCGCGCTCAGAGCGCGGCTAAAATCGCCGCACAGATCGACGACACACAATCGAAGCTCGACGCCCTGAACAAACAGATCCCCACCGCACCGAGAAGCAAGCAAAAGGATTTGCTTGCCCAGCGCGACCGCCTTCAGGGTCTGTTGACTCTCGACAAAGCTCTGCAAGACACCATTCAAAAAATGGCTTCCTTCGTCGGAGGCACGACCGACAGTTCCGAAGGCCTCGAGGGGAGCATCAACGAGGTCGCCCATTCTGTGCCTGAAGTGCTGGGCGATGAAAACGCTAAGAAGCCTGCCACCGCCCCTCCCACCAACTCCAAAGCCACCACGGTTGCAACGTCGTCCGGCCTGATTGGTCAATCCCTGGCGCTGTTCGATCAAATGCAAAGCATGCACCAAATCGATCAAATGGCCGACGAAACTTCGAAGATGCGCGCCACGGCCGACGCCCTTCGCAAGCCCCTCCGAGATATTCTGGTCGCTACCATTCAGCACGGCCGCGATCTCGCCAATCAAGCCCAGGCTCCCGCCGCCGGCTCATCACAAAGCACCGCCCAGGAATTTCAGGCCATCACCGCGAAGTTCAAGGAACTGGCGGCCGCAACTCTGCCGCTCAGTCAGGAGCTTGTCGTCCTCGATCAGAGCCATTCCAATTTCGAGGAATGGCGCAAATCCATCCTCCTCGAGTCTCAATACGAATTGCGCACTCTGCTCACCCGCGTGATCGGAATCGCGCTCGCGTTAGGCGCGGTCTTCATCCTCTCCGAGATTTGGAAACGCCTCACGTTCCGATACATCCACGAGCCGCGCCGCCGCAGGCAGTTTCTGCTGATGCGTCGTTTCGTGATGGGTTTCCTTGTCGGCCTCGTCTTCATCATGGGCTTCGTCAGCGAGTTCAGCTCTCTGGCCACCTTCGCTGGATTTGTCACCGCCGGCATCGCGGTTGGCCTGCAGGCGATCTTATTGTCGATCGCCGCATATTTCTTCGTGATCGGCCGCTACGGCATTCGCGTCGGTGATCGCATCAGCGTGGCCGGTGTAACCGGCGACGTCATCGACATCGGCCTTGTGCGTCTCTACCTCATGGAGCTGGCTGGTACCGGTATCGAACTCTATCCCACCGGCCGCGTGGTCATGTTCTCCAACTCCGTCCTGTTTCAGGCTGCCACTCCACTCTTCAAGCAGATTCCCGGCACCGAATATGCCTGGCACGAAGTCGCCGTCTCTCTGGCCCCCGGGAGCAACTACAAACTCGTCCAAGAAAAGGTCTTCGGCATCGTGGAATCGGTATACGAAAAATATCGCAATGTCATCGAAAGTCAGCTAGGCGGCATTGAGCGTCGCCTCGAAGTCCAACTGAAAGCTCCCGTTCCTGAATCCAAGCTTCAATTCACCGACGCCGGACTTGAATTCGTAGTGCGCTATCCCGTGGACATCCGCCGGGCCTCGGAAATCGACGACAACGTTACCCGCGCCGTTCTCGACGCCCTCGACACCAACGAAAACCTGAAAGCCGCCGTCTCAAGTCCGCCAAAAATCAGAGCCGCCATCAAAGGCTAGGTCGACGCCGATCCTCGAGTCCTCCGGCGCGCGTGCTTTGTGCGGCGCGCACACTGCAACCGATTCGCTCGCGGTTGGACTTCGAACAGATGGTCGGCCGTTATTCGGCCCGCCCGACAATTGACCGGTTGCCGACCAGTTGGCGCTTGTTCGTAGTTGGTCGGCCCACGCGGGGTCCGAAGCAACTGTACGGACGTCGGATTCCTGCACCCACCTCAGCAAGGTCGTGCTGTTCTTCGGCTGGAAGTCGAGCGACGCGGAGGCGTTGCGGCGTAATCGTAACCCTTTTAGAACCAACACTTGCAAAAGGGTATCAAAACGAAGCACCTTAACCCCTGTGGAATAAACACTTGCAAGAAAACCCAAGTGGGCGGGCAACGAACTTTAACAGCCATGAGGCTCTTCAATTGTCGCGAAATTAGCCTTCAATCGCGTCGGGTGCGCTCTCCCGTAACGCTAGTGCCCACCTCGGCACAGCAAAGTTTCAAGCCGCCCACCTATGCGACCATGAATACTTGCAGCGACGATAACCTCGCGTAAACTTTGCACGTCTCAGTCCTGCTTGGGAGGCCAAATGGCAGACGCTGACTTGCACCCCATGAGTCTCGGTGAAGTCCTGGACCGCACCTTCAACCTTTACAAAAACAATTTCTGGCTGTTCGCGGGCATCACCGCGTTGCCCTTTTTCTTGTTGTTGATTGTTCAGGTGGGAATTGCGGCGGTGAGTTCGGCCGCTGCGAACGCGCCGGTCACCCACGCCCCTCCGTTCTCTCCGGGCGCCATCGGCGGGATGATCGGCGGCGGAGCCTTGGTGATGGTTTTGTACCTTCTGATGATCGGTGCCGCCCACGCCGCCACCGTCTTCGCGGTATCCGACCTCTACCTTTCGCGCCCCGCGTCCATTCGCGGATCATTCGAGCGCGTGGGATGGAAAGTTTTTCGGGTTCTCGCGGTGTTCTTTCTGATCGGCTTGATCCTCGGTGTCGGATTTGTGATCGTCGTGGCGTTCGGCTTTGCCGTTCGCAGCCCGGGACTCATGATCCTTGGATTTGTTCTATTAATCGCCCCCGTGATAATTCTAATGTGTCGCATGGCCGTGTCCATACCCGCAGCGATGCTCGAAGACTTGGGAGCCGTGCGCGCCATGGAACGCAGCGTGCATCTCACCAAGGGCCACGCGATGCAGATCTTCGTCATCTTTTTGCTCGTGCTGGTGGCGACGTACGTTGCGATTCTGGTGCTTCAGATGCCGCTGCTGATTCTCATGGTGACTTCGGCTGCGGCGCACCAGACGCCCTCTTTTGGTTTGCAGGTTCTCCAGCAACTGGCTGCATTCGTGTCTCAAGTGCTGGTCGGTCCCATCGGCACGATTGCGTTCTCGCTGATGTACTACAATTTGCGTGTGCGGAAGGAAGCGTTCGACATTCAACACCTGATGTCATCCATGACCTCGAATCCCGCGCCGAATGCTCCTTCGGCCGCATAATGCCAGAATGATCGGAGACTGGACTCTTCAACTGCGGTTTGTGAGACTGCTCATCATTGCCACTTGTTCGTTGTTGCTGGCTGGCATCGCACCCGCACAAACGCCACAGACGCCGGCCGAGATGGACGTGCCGTCCTACGAATCCGAATTGGGCCGCGTCGCCGATTCCATCCAGCATCCGGAGCAAATCGCCGAGCTCCGCAAATCGCTGCCGTCCAATTGGCCGGTGCGCGTGGGCGATAAAACGGTCCAGGTGCCTACAGACTGGCTTCGTTCCGACCTGAAACATATCGAAGAGGAACCCGCGAGGTCTGTATCTATCTCGCGGGATGTCACATCGCGTCTCGTCGCGATGCGCAAAGCAGCATCGGCCCTCGAACGGGGAGCGAGCCCGGCAAATCTCGGTGCCGCCCATACACAACTCGATACAATTCTGAGCTCGCGAGAATTCGGCGCCGCCCAAGGGCCAGGCCCGTGGGACATGTTGAAAGCGCGCATCGCCCGCTGGATCAGCCTGCAAATCTACAATCTACTCTCACGGTTACACCTGGGCGCAACAGCGGGCAACGCTTTGGCGTGGATCATCGTCGGCATTGCATTTCTCGCGCTTTGTTACTGGGCCGGGAAGACACTGTACACGCCAAATCGGAAGCGCGAGATTCCCGCGGGACTCGCAACGCAATCGGATGATCCGCGTCAATGGGCTCGCGACGCCCTGGCCGCCGCCGACCGCGGCGACTATCGCGAAGCGGTGCACTGCGCCTATTGGGCCGCGGTCGTCCACCTCGAAACCCTCGGCATCCTAAAGCGCGACCGCGCGCGCACGCCTCGCGAATCTCTCCGCCTGCTTGACCCGCACCCTACCGAACAAAATCTGCTCCGCGACTTCACGCGCCGCTTCGAATTGATCTGGTACGGCTATCGCCCCGCCTCAGCCAACGACTGGTCCGAAGCGCGATCTCACCTGGAGAAAATGGGATGCCTCACGCCCTCGACAGTGGCGACCGCAAACTCCTGATCGGGGCCAGCGTATTGCTGGTGATCCTGATCGTCGCCAGCGCGTATCTTTCTCCCAAGCAAAACTCGGGACGCTCCTCCTATCCATCCAGCTATGCGACCGACTGGGGCGGCGCAAAAGCTCCCTATCTTCTGCTCCGGGATCTGCACTACCGCGTGGAGCGCTGGGAACAATCGCCCACCGAAATCGGCGGAACGTCACGCGATGAAGTGTTGATTCTCGCCGGGCCAACGCAGGCTCCATCCGACGAAGAACGGTCCGCCATCTTTGACTTTCTGCAACAGGGCGGCCGAGTCGTCGCCAGCGGTTCGGGCGCCGCCAAACTTCTGCCCGACGCCCCGCCCCTTACGCAAAATTACTTGACCGAAGAAACCTCGAAGTTTCCGGCGCTGCTTCCTTCGCCGCTGATGCGCGGCGCGCCGGAGATCAGCATGTTTCCCCCGGAAGACTGGCAACCGACATCCCCGTCGCAACTCGTCGTCTATGGAAACCAAGAAACGGCCGCCGTCATCACCTACCAAGTCGGCAAAGGCCAGGTGATCTTCTGGGGCGACTCCGCTCCCCTGACCAACGGCGGAATTCGCGAATCCGGCAACCTTCCGCTGTTCCTCAATTCCATCGGCCCCCCAGACACCGTCCGCGTTCTGTGGGACGAATATTTTCACGGCGCAAACGGTGCGCTGTGGAGTTACTTCGTGCGCACGCCGCTGATCTGGGGCGTAGTGCAATTCGGAATCGTGTTTCTCGCCATCGTTGCAACATACTCGCGCAGGCAAGGACCTATCAGTGTTCCGGCGAAAGTCCTGCGGCTTTCTCCTCTCAAATTTGTCGAAACGCTCGGCGATCTCTATTCTTCAGCCCACGCGGGTTCCGCGGCGGTGCGCATCGCTCATCAGCGACTGCGCTTCCAATTGACCCGCCAGCTCGGCCTTCCACCGAATTCTCCGGACGCCGACCTCGCCCACAGCGCCAGCAAAGCTTTAGCGTGGAACGAGCAAGAAATTTCCGCTACGCTCACCCGCGCCGAGCGCGCCATGTCGTCCGCGAAAGTCGCCGATGCGGACACGCTTCAGATCGTGCAGGAAATATTTGACTACGCCAGCCGCCTGGAATTGCGGCGCACCCGAAACGAGGAGAGGCCATCCGCATGAACAAGACCACGGAACTAGCCGCGCATGTGCGAGACGAATTGGGCAAAGCCATCGTCGGCCAGCGCGAATCGCTCGACCAACTCTTACTCGTGATGCTCGTCGGTGGCCACGCCCTCGTCGAAGGCGTTCCCGGCCTGGCAAAAACGCTCGCCGTAAAAGCTCTCGCACACATTTTCCAATTGAAATTTCAGCGCGTACAGTGCACTCCCGACCTGATGCCCGCCGACATTCTCGGCGCGAACGTTTTCAATCTTTCTACCAGCGCTTTCGCGCTGCATCGCGGGCCCATCTTCACCGATCTTCTGCTCGTGGACGAAATCAACCGCACGCCGCCACGAACGCAATCCGCTCTCCTTGAAGCCATGGAGGAAAAGCAAGTAACCATCGACGGCACCTGCTACGAGCTTTCAAGATCTTTCGCCGTTTTCGCCACGCAAAATCCCGTCGAGTTCGAGGGCACCTACCCGCTGCCGGAAGCGCAGCTCGATCGCTTCCTCGTAAAGATTCGCATCGCGTATCCCGACGCCGAGCAGGAAGCCCAAGTCCTGCAAAATTACCAGGACGGTTTTGATCCGCGCGAGCTGCAACGCCTGAATTTCTCCGTAGTGCCGCTCGAAGTCCTGCTCGCCGCCCGCCAAGAAACCGCCGCCGTTCGCGTTGAGCCCGCTTTGTTTCGCTACATCGTCACGCTGGTAGCCCGCACGCGCAATTCCGCCGCGGTTAGTCTCGGCGCCAGCCCCCGCGCCGCTATCAGCCTCATGCTTTTCGCCAAAGCTATCGCGGCTACCGAAGGCCGCGATTACCTGATCCCCGACGACATCAAAGTAGCCGCGCCGCCCATTCTCCGCCATCGGCTCGTCCTCAAACCGGAAGCCGACCTCGAAGGCATGACCGCCGATCAGGTTGTTCGCGAAATCGTGCGCTCCACCGAAGTTCCCAAATGAGCGATCTCCCGCATCTCGTCCCTGCGACAACCCGCAGTTTCGGCAAGCCTGCCAAGCGCATCTCCTTTGCCTTCGGCCGCCGTTTCTTTTTACTTTTGCTGATCGGTTTGGTGTGGCTTGGCCCCGCTTGGAACGACTCGCGCTTTCTCTTCGCAATGGCGTTGTGGGACGTCGCTGTCGTGGCCGCCTGGATTTGGGACTTGCGTCGTCTCCCCAGGCCAGCGGAGCTAGATGTGAGTCGTGTCTGGAACCAACCCGTCCAGCTCGATGTTGAAGCGTGTGTCACTCTCGAACTGCGAAACCTCGGCAGCCTTCCGATCGCTGCGGAGCTCACCGACGACGCACCGGCGAGTTTTCAATGCGGCACTCCGCAGCCTGAACTCGCCGCGCCCGCCAAAGCAACTTCAGCCGCAAGTTACACCGTGCGTCCCGGTGAACGAGGCGACGCAAAATTCGGCAACGTCTATCTCCGTTATCACACCGCGCTGAACATCGCCGAGCGCTGGGCGGTCGTCCCTCTGAATCAAATCGTCCGCGTCTACCCAAATCTCGAAGAATCGCAGCGCGACACCATCTACCTGATCCGCAGCCGCCAGATCGCGATGGAAAAGCGCCACCAGCAGCAACGCGGCCAGGGGCGCGAGTTCGAAAGTCTCCGCGAATACCGCCAAGGCGACGAATGGCGCGATATCTGCTGGAGTGCCACCGCCCGCCGCGGAAAATTAATCAGCCAGGTGCAACGCATCGAGCGCAGCCAGACCGTGTGGATCGTGCTCGACGCAGGCCGCCTGCTCCGCGCCCGTGTCCGCGGTCTCAGCAAGCTCGACTACGCCGCTGCCGCCGCACTCTCCCTCGCGCAGGTTGCTCTCTACTCCGGCGATCGCGTCGCCATGCTCGCCTACGGCCGCCGCATTCAGCAACGCCTTCCCGCCGGTCGCGGATCAGGACACGTGCGCGCGTTGCTCGAAGGCCTCGCACAAGTTAAAGGAGAGGAACTTGAAGCCGATCACCAGCGCGCCGTTGAAGCCCTGCTCACTTTCCAAAAACGCCGTAGCCTCGTCGTCTGGCTCACCGATCTTTCTGAAACCGCCGCGACACCCGAAGTGATCGAAAGCGTCTCCCGCCTCGCGCAACGTCATCTCGTGCTCTTTACCGTGATCGGCCAGCCGGAGCTGCGTGAACTCCTTCGTGAACGCCCGGCAACTGCGCGCGAAATGTTCCGCCACGTCGCCGCGCAGGAAATCGTCCAGCGCCGCGACGTTCTTCTGCGCACGCTGCGCCAGCAAGGCGTGCTCACGCTCGAGGTAGATCCGGCCCGCCTTTCCTCCGCGGTGGTGAACCAATACCTAGGTGCGAAAGATCGCGTTTGATTTAGTTACTGGTGATGAGTGGCTGCTGGCTAGATGCACGCGGAAAGCGTCGAACTTACTTGACGGATTTGATCGTCCTCGATGGTGGCGCTCGGCTTTCGCACCAGATACAACACCAGCAACGTAGCCAATCCCCCTGCCAACAAGAACTTGATGTGCGCCGGCAACGCCGTCGGCGAAACAAACGCCTCGACAACGCCAGCGATCACCAACAGCGGTATTGTCCCCAGCACCAGCCGCACGCTGCGCGAGCCGGCCCGCACCAGCGATTCCCGGCGCGGCAAAATTCCCGGAAACAGTAATCCCTTGGCGATCCCCAACCCCGCTCCGCCCGCAATAAAAATCGCCGGCAATTCCAAAACGCCGTGCGCCGCTACAAAACTCCACAGCGACAAGCTCATTCCCTCTCGCCAGCACGCCACGCCCACGACGCCCATCATCAACCCATTCAGCAGCATCATCCACGCCGTGCCGATACCGGCGGTAATCCCCATCGCAAACGCCGCGAACGCCACCGAAATGTTGTTGGTCATGATCCCGCTGGAAGCCAGCGGTTTGACGGTGACAATCGAGTCCGTCCACATCTTGTGATTGTCGATCGACTGCATCATCGCCGGCCCCAGAAAAAACCGAGAGAATGCCGGGTCACTCACGCTAAGCAACACGCCCGCCAATGCCGCCACCAGAAACAATACAAACGCCGTCAATGTGTCGGGAAATGTCTCTCGAAAAATCGCGGGAAACGTATCCTTATAAAAGGTCCAGATCCCGCCGCGATTCGTCCGCCGCCCCATGTAAATCAAATTATGCGCGCGCCCCAGAAGCTGATTCAGGTAGATCGCCAGTTGCGTGCTGGTTGGATCTTCGCGCACAGTCGACAAGTCCGACGCCGACTGCCGATATAATAGTGCCAATTCCTGCAGCTCGGCCGGCGTCAACGCGGTTACACTCTTGCGTCCGCTGACAGTCACCAGTTGCTCGAGCCGATTCCAATGCGGCCGCCGCTTTTCAAGCCAGCGAGTGGAGATCACGGATGGAGCCTCTCGACAAGCTTACCATCGACACGCCGGAGCAAACGGCACTGGAGTTTCCGCTTGCCGGAATCGGCAGCAGGTTCCTGGCCATGACCATCGACACGTCGATCCAATTTGGCGCTTTCTGCATCCTGTTCCTCGTTCTCGCCGTCGCCGTCCCCACGTTGCGAAGTTTCGGATCGATCGCCCCTCAGTGGGCCATCGCAATCCTGATCGTCGCCGGCTTTCTCATTTATTACGGCTATTTCGCCTTCTTCGAAGCCGCCTGGAACGGCCAGACTCCAGGGAAGCGCTACGCCCAGCTGCGCGTCATGAAAGACGACGGGCGCCCCATCAACGCGTACGACGCCATCGCGCGCAATCTTCTCCGCATCGTCGACCAACTCCCTGTTTTCTATGGCGTCGCCATCACCAGCGTCTTTCTCAGCAAACAAAACAAGCGCCTGGGGGATTTCGTCGCCGGTACGGTAGTCGTGCACGAAAAAACCGTCGATGCCGCTCGCCCCTTCCTCGAAATTCGCCCGGACGAATCGGCTATGGCGTACGACGTCAGCCGAATCACCCTCGACGAATTGCACCTGATCGAAACGTTCCTGCAACGCCGCGATACCTTCGATCCCGCGTTGCGCGGCTCCATGGCCGCGCAAATCTCCACGCGCATCGCCCAAACACTCGAAGTCCGGGTCTCCGGTTGGCCCGCGAACGAAAAATTCCTCGAAACCGTTTACGCCCAATATCGCGCCACGGGCCGCTATCGCAGCGCGTAATTCGCGGTGTGACGCCCGTCACAGAACTCAACCCTCATCGTGGCTCAGAATTTTTGGACTTGCTCCGTGGCAACGGTCGAGAGAGAGTAAGCGCAACAGTCTTTGACGCGGTCGGTCGGTTCATTTTCTGCAAACCAAAAGGTAAGGAATGGAACAAGCCCTCGAGATCCATCGATTCCACTTCGCATTTACCGTCACTTTCCATTGCATTTTTCCGCAATTGACCCCTGGGCCTCGCCTTGCTTCTGGTTTATCTCAAAACGAAATTCCTGCGCACCAGCGACGAACACTACAACCGCCCGCTTCTGGGCTCCCATCTTCGGTATCAATCTTGCTCTCGGTGTGGGTCATAACTTGGACTTGGCACTTGGAAATCTCATAAATAATCCGAAGCCCGGTCAAAGGATTCACTTCCATGCACAGCCGCGACAGCAAGACCGCAGCGTGGTTCAAGGTCGAGTTAATCACGCCTTCAATCAGCCGGAAGAACCGAAGGCTGCAGCCGCAGCAACCAGAGAATTTATCGCGGGTCGTAAAAACCATGCGTGGACACCTCCAGAGGAAGCCGCAAAGAAGGTTACCGCTGCTGCCCCGGATGCATGGAGTGAAGTCATCGCGATCCAATTAAAGGATTGGGTCACGACAAACCAACAAGCTCGCCTTGAGAATGAGTACGAGGCAGGACTGGCGTCAGGGAAGAGCCTCCGCGACATCTCTTCATCGCTGGCCGTGCTGGTGAAAGATCGCCAACGAGGTCGCTGATGGATACGTCATATGGTGTGAAGATTCACGCGACGACAACTATGCGGGAGGGTGAACGATCTTGGTCGGTGCCCCCATTTTCATACTACGCTGGTCGTAAACATTCGCAATTACAAACCACGAGCAATCACTACACAGCAACTCTTATGTCACTCGCGTTAGCCGAAGAGTTAGTCCTGAAGTTGACTGCAGCCGGAATGCAAGCAACTGTTTGCGATCTCTATGCAGACCCAGATGCGGTTATCCATCAAACCATGGTCAGCATCGGCGAGGAAGCACCGCCGCCCGCTCCACCGCCATCATCTCTAGGGAACCTCGCAACGGCAATCGAACAGTGTTTCCGCCAAGACCATTTGAGCCCACTAGAGGTCTTAACGTTCGCAATAAAGACGGTGCTTTGCTGTTGAACTGAATTCAAGCCACGAGGTGCGTAAGGAGGCGAACGTGAGGATGGGAACGGTTAAATCAGACTTGATTGCGAAGGTTGGATACGACGACGCGCACGGCGGCACGATGCGGGTAGAGTACAGCGATGGTGCGGTGTTCGACTACTTCAAAATTTCCCTTAGCACGTACAAAGCATTGTTGAGATCGAAGAGCATCGGAGCCGACTGGCTACACCTGCGGGACCAATACAAATTCAAACGCGTCACCTCTTAATCTTCCAGGCGGTTCGTCACACTCAATCGGAGACACGAATTCGTCGTTAGCGGTCAACCCATCATCCTGGCCGGGGTATGGAACCGAATTTCTTACAGGCACGAGGGTAGCGATCAATCTACCCATCCCACAGGAGACCCATGAACAATCAGAAACCGAAGGACGACATCGAGGGAACGCCAAACGCCGGAACTCGTGATTCAAAAGGCAAGCACGCGAAGTTTAGAAGCGCACCCGCGTAAAGGGCGGGAGCGCGTACCCAGCACTCAGGATGAGGTAGAGGACGATCCAAAGGAAAATACCGAGTCGCAAGAGCGCGTCCGAATCCAGCAAGGGCATAAGGACCACAGAAAGAATACCAACTAACGATTCCCATCGCTTTATCCCGATGGTGCTCGCAAGAGCATACGGGGCTCCTGGTTCCGATACAGTTCCCCCTAATTCTTTTCAAGTACCTAACGCCCCATAGCGGCAAGGAGCATCATGAAAGAGGATGCCCCGAGTTTAGTTGAAAGTTGAGAACAAGAAGCAGCGGCTCTCGCCCGAACTCGGATAGAGTTCGGGTTGCGAATCCCTTTGAAAGGAGAGAGCCGCCGTGAGAAAGAAATACCA
>Ga0182018_10001238_pt1 | contig 29646 bp, 26 predicted proteins | sample 812P2MmetaG_FD_120490 | JGI IMG/M metagenome (GOLD analysis project Ga0182018, IMG submission 120490) | Permafrost microbial communities from Stordalen Mire, Sweden - 812P2M metaG | ecosystem: Environmental > Terrestrial > Soil > Wetlands > Permafrost | place: Sweden: Stordalen | collected...
ATGCTGCTAACCTTTTTCATGCTGGTCTCCTTTTGCAACTCCGATTGCGTTACAACCGCAGACTAACCTCTGCGGCCGGGGGACCAGCACTCTCATCCCATCTGTGGGGTGAACCTGGCGTTTTCCTTTTCCTTTTTGGTTTCGGGCGCTGGGCAAAGTTTGAAGCGGCGCCTGAAGCGATGTCGTGGTGGGAAACCTGAAGCGGAAGTGGGCAGTCGATGGATAGTCGGGGTGCTTCACTCGCTGCGCTTTGTTCAGGATGACGGTATCGTAGTTGAGTGAATGGGCTCCTGATTGTCGATAAGCCGGGTGGGATGACATCGCATGATGTGGTGGCGCGGGTGCGGCGGGCTGCGGGCGAGCAGTCGGTGGGACATCTGGGGACGCTGGATCCGATGGCGACCGGCGTGCTTCCGCTGCTGCTGGGTAAGTACACGAGACTGGCACAATTCTTTGGTACAAGCGCGAAGACGTATACGGGGGCGATTCGATTTGGATTCGCGACGGATACGTATGACGCCGAGGGGCAGGCGGTGGGGGATCCGCGCTCAGTGGTGTTAGCGATTGATGCGGTGCGGGCGGAGGCGGCGAAATTTACAGGCGAGATTGAGCAGATGCCGCCGCCGTTTTCTGCAAAGAAGATTGATGGAAAGCCGGCGTACAAGCTGGCGCGCGCGGGAAAAACGCCGGAGCTGAAGCCGGTGCGGATTACGGTGGATGCGTTCGCGATCGAGAGAGTGGAGGGGAACACGGCCTGGTTCGAGATGCAGATCTCGGCGGGAGGATATGTGCGGGCGATTGCGCACGCGATGGGGCAGGCGCTGGGGTGCGGGGCGCATTTGTCGAGCCTGAGGCGAACGGCGGTTGGAGCGTTCACGCTGGAGCAGGCGTTGCCGCTCGATGAAGTGGAGGCGCTTGGCGCGGAGGGAAAGCTGGAGGAGCGGATGCCGCATCCGCGAACGCTGCTGCCGGAGATGCCGGCCGTGACTGCGGATGAGCAGACGGTGGGGCGGATTCGGAATGGGATGCAGGTGAATCTGCCGGAGTATTCAGGCGCGGCGCTGGTGAAGATTTTTGAGGGGCAGCGGGAACTGGTGGCGGTGGGGCGGAGAGTGGCGGGGACTTTGTTTCAGCCGTTTGTGGTTTTGGTGTGAGGCACCTGCGGTGCGGCAGACGCGCTTCGCGCCATTCCCACATCTGCCAACAGCAGGCAGATGTGGGGTACCGGTGGGATTGTCACATCTCAAAGTCGAGATATGGGGCACCGGTGGTTCGGGGATCGAGTTATCCGCGATGGAATCTGTTGTGCTTGTCGCGGTAGATCGCGCGTGAGAGGTGGTTCTGGCGGCGGTTGATAGCGGCGCGATCGAACCGGGTGAGATGACCGTTGTCGGCGCGGCGCATCCGGTACTCTTCGCGGTTAATGGAGCCTTCGCGGCGCTCGAGATGGGCGATCTCGCGGGGGGTGAGCTGACCGCTGCGAACGCCCTGGGCGATGCGATCCTGCTGATCGACCTTGCGCTGGTTGATGTTCTGCGCCATCGCGACGGTGCCGGTGAGGGCGAGAAGAGCAGTGGCAACGAGAGAGAGTTTCATAATGTGGGTCTCCGTGGGGCGGATGGCTTACTGCGGTCGTGCTGTTGTCATTCGCCTTACGCACGGTGAAAACACGCGGGGAGGGATTAGTTGCCGGGAAATGGCCGCAACTAATTTGTGGTGTCCGCGTTTCGCCAAGCCCACATCTGCCAACTGCTGGCAGATATGGGGCACCCGGATTGGTCGTTGCCTATTTGCGGAGCAAGGGCAGGAGCAGCGGGAGGAAGTTGTCGGCGACCAGCTGCGCGCCCTTTGCGGTGGGATGGATGCCGTCTTCCTGAATGGCGCCGGGAACGGTGTAGACGTTAGCGTAGAGCATGGGCAGGAGCGGGACGTGGAATTTTGCCGCAGTGAGGCGGTAGGTTTCATCGAACTGGTGGATGTAGTCGGCGCCGTAGTTGGGGGGAAGGGAGATGCCGGCGAGGATGACCTTGCTGCCTGCCTGAAGCAGGGTGGAGACGATGGTCGCGAGGTTGCGGCGCGTGTCCGCGATGGGGATGCCGCGAAGGCCGTCGTTGCCGCCGAATTCGACGATGACGATGGTGGGGTGGAGGCGGAGAACGTCTTTCAGGCGGTCGACGCCGTCTTTGCTGGTATTGCCGCTGACGCCGGAGTTGACGATTTTGTAGTGATAGCCGCGGTTGTCGAGGTCGCTCTGGAGGTAGTCGGGGTAGGCGTGGCCGGGTTCGACGCCGTAGCCGGCGGTGATGCTGTCGCCGAAGCAATCGATGATGGGGACGCTACGTGAGGGAACGGGGTGCGGCTGGGCGGCGTACAAAGGTAGAGAGAGGATGAGCGCGGTCATCAGAGTCGCGAGACAGGATTTTTTAGGCGCAGACATGAGCGTTATGGGCTGGGCAAGAAACCGCAGGTCCTTCGACTTCGTTTGACGCTATGCGTCAAACTCCGCTCAGGATGACATCTCACTTTTCACAAAGACTTTTTACACAATTAGTTTAGACGGGTTGAGGAGAGCGGATGATCGAGGTTCGGGGGCTGAAGAAGTCGATTCGGAATGGAACGCGGACGGTGGAGATTTTGCGGGGGATCGATCTGGTGATTCCGCGCGGGCAGTTTGCGGCGATTATGGGCGCGAGCGGGAGCGGCAAGAGCACGCTGCTGGGATTGCTGGCGGGGCTGGATTCGCCGACGGAAGGGGAAGTGATGCTGGACGGGATTGCCATCAGCCGTCTTGAAGAGGACAAGCTGGCGGAGGTGCGCGGGAGGCGCATTGGGTTTGTGTTTCAGTCGTACCAGCTGATTCCGACGCTGACGGCGCTGGAAAATGTGATGCTGCCGTATGAGCTGAATGCGCGCGGCGATGCGCGGAAGAAGGCGGAGCCGCTGCTGGCGGCGGTCGGGTTGCAGGATCGGTTGCATCATTATCCGGTGCAGCTTTCGGGTGGAGAGCAGCAGCGGGTGGCGCTGGCGCGGGCGTTTGTGCTGGAGCCGCCGATTGTGCTGGCCGATGAGCCGACTGGGAATCTGGATTCGGTGAATGGGCAGCATGTGCTGGAGCTGCTGGGGGTGCGGCAGCGCGAGTCAGGGACGACGCTGGTGCTGGTGACGCACGATGTGCAGATTGCGGACCGTGCAGATCGGCGGATTCAGCTGCGGGATGGGTTAGTGGTTGCTGACGAGCTGCAAAACGCTGCGGCGGGACTGGCCCCTTCGGCAAGCTCAGGGCAGGCTGTCCAGGCGGACGCGCCTTCGGCGCAAAATTCGGTGAGTGGGCGATGACGACGGAAGATCAAATGTCTGCGAGCGGTGAACTGGTCCGAAGGAAGCCGGCGCTACCGTGGTCGACTGCGGTTCGGATTGCGTGGCGAGAGCTGCGGGCGGGTAAGGCGAAATTCATGTTCGTGCTGTTGTCGGTGGCGGTGGGCGTGGCGGCGCTGACGGGGGTGAGGGGATTCAGCCAGTCGTTTTCGCGGACGCTGCTGCTGCAGGCGCGCAGCATCATGGCGGGGGACTTGTCGGCGCGGATGTTTCGACAGGCTACGCCGGCGGAGTCGAAAGAACTGGATGCGCTGGCCGGGCCCAAGGCTGGATTGGGCGTGCGGCGGACGGTGGTGACGGAGACCGTTTCGATGGCGATGGTCAAGGGCGATCCGGTGCCGTTGCTGGTGACGCTGAAGGCTGTGGATCCGCGGGAGTATCCGTTTTATGGGACGGTGGTGCTGTCGACGGGCGTGGATCTATCACCCCGGAGCGCCAACAGCGGGCGCGCTGGGGGCCCCGATCTGCGAACTGCGTTGAACGACGACACGGTGGTGGTGGACGACAATCTGCTGGTGCGGTTGCGCGCGAAGGTAGGCGATGAGCTGAAGATTGGCGGGCGCTGGTTCCGCATTGCGGCGGTGATTGTGAAGGAGCCGGACCGGATGACGGCGGGGGTGGGGCTGGGTCCGCGGGTGATGATGACGCGGCGGGCGATGGAGGAGACGGAGCTGCTGCAGCCGGGGAGCCGGGCGACGGAGCGGTATTTGTTTGCGCTGGGGGACAAGCTGAAGGTGGCGGATGTGCGGGCGCAGATCGAGAAGATCTTGCCGGATGCGCAGGTGACGGATTTTCGCGAGACCAGCCCGGCGCTGAGCCAGGGCGTGGATCGGGCGACGGGATTGCTGAGCCTGATTTGCCTGGTGGCGATGGTGCTGGGGGCAATTGGCGTGGCGATGGCAATGCGGGCGCACCTGCAGCAGCGGATTGAGATTCTGGCGATTATGAAGTCGATTGGGGCGCGGTCGGCCGACATTCTGCGCATCTATTTGTTACAGACACTGTTACTTGGTGTGGCGGGCGCGCTGATCGGCGTGGTGCTGGGGCTGGGGGTGGAGTACGCGTTTCCTTCGGTGCTGGGCAAGCTGTTGCCGATTCGGCCGGAGATACGGCTGCCGGTGAGTGCGGTGCTGGCGGCGCTGGGCACGGGGATTCTGACGACGCTGTTGTTTTGTTTGCCGCCGCTGCTGGATGTGCGGAACGTGCGGCCGAGCCTGGTGCTGCGGAGGGTGGTGGAGTCGGGCAATGGCGCGGGATGGGTGGTCTGGCTGAAGGAGCACAAACTGCAGTTGGGCGCGATGATCGTGATTCTGGCTGGGCTGGGCGGGATTGCCGCGGCGCTGGCGGATTCATGGCTGGTGGGGAAGTGGTTTGCGGCATGCCTGGCGGCGCTGCTGGTTTTTATCCTGGGGCTTTCGGCTGGGACGTTGCGGCTGTTGCGGGCGTTTTTGTCACGGACACGGTTACATTTTCCGTCGGCGCTGCGGCATGGGCTCGCGAATCTGTATCGGCCAGGAAACCAGTCGTCTGCGGTGCTGGCGGCGCTGGGCACGGGCGTGATGCTGATCCTGAGCGTATTCCTGATGCAGCGATCGATTGTGAATGCGCTGCATGAGGATGTGAAGGCGGACACGCCGAATTTGTTTCTGATCGACATGAGCACGCAGGAGCTGCCTGGGATACGAGCGGAATTGAAGAAGCAGGCGGGAGTGATTGGGGATCTGGAGGCGGTGCCGATTATTTCTGCGCGCGTGGAGTCGATTGATGGCACGGCGGTGGATGATTTGAAGATTCAGAATTACCCGAAACGGGTGCTGCGCACTGCGACGTTGTCGTGGGCGGATGCTGCTCCTGAGGGAACGAAGGTCGCGGAAGGGACGTGGTGGGCTGGGTCAGGAGGCAGCGATTTTGCGGTTGTGGATCATGTGGCGAAGCGGCTGCGCCTGAAGTTGGGTTCGCAGGTGACGTTTATCGCGGGGGACAAGGAGATTCCGGTCAAAGTAGCGGCGATTTACAAGATTGTCGGCGAGCACGCTTTTGCGCGAAGCGAATTTATATTGCCCAAGGCGCTGCTCGAGGATCAGCCGACGGTTTGGTATGGCGACATTCACGCGCGGCCAGCGGCGATTCCGGAGATCGAGCGGGCGCTGTTCGCGACGTATCCGACGGTGACGGTGATCAACATTGCGGACATTCTTTCCACGATTACCAGCGTGGTGGATCAGATCACGATGGTGATTCGGTTTCTTGCTGGATTTTCGATTCTGTCGGGGCTGATTATTTTGGCGTCGAGTGTGGCGAGCACGCGGTTCCGCAGGATTCGCGAGGTGGTGGTGCTGAAGACGCTGGGGGCGACGCGCAACCGCATCGCGACGGTGTTCAGCGTGGAGTTCGTTGTGCTGGGATTGCTGGCGGGGGCGGTGGGGGCGCTGTTCGCGAATGTGCTGTCGCGGATTCTGCTGCACCGGATGGATGTGGTGTTTGAGCGGGATGTACGCGGATCGTTGACGGCGGTTGCCGCAGCGGCAGTGCTGGCGGTTGCGACGGGATGGATCGCGAGCTTCCACATTCTGGGACAGAAGCCGCTGGAGGTTTTGCGTGAAGAGTGACAAAAGCAGGGAACAGGGAACAGGGAACAGGTAGAGGGAACAGGAGCGAGGAGGCGGGAGCGAGGATGCAGGATCAGGGCGCTTGGTGCGATCGACGCGTTATTGACCGTCATTCGCGGTGCCGATAGTATGAAAAGGCGGCGTTCTGCCGCGACCAACCTTCTTTACTGCCCCCTCGTTCAACGGCAGGACAGCTGACTCTGGATCAGCATATCGGGGTTCGAATCCCTGGGGGGCAGCCAACTGAAAACATTGGGCTTACCGAATTGCTTCGCGACGGAGCTTTCTGGCCAGGTTGGCGGTTGTTTCCGTAAGCAATTGAATAGAAACAAGATATTAGGCCAGCTGACCTCAGGTTAGCTGGTCAGCATATCGGACTCTGCAACTCATTCTCAATAAGCAACTTATGAGACTGGCTTGTTGCAGTATGACGAGAAACATGACGCAGGATCATCGAGACCGACCACCAAAGGCGTCATTGGACTTACAACGAACTTCGATTCTGATCTTTCAATCGCGCTCGAACGAGTGCATCGGCGGTTTAGCGCGAATCGAGATGCACTCCTGCTGGCCGGTTCCCGGGGATCTGTTAACCACATATCAACTTCCGGCTTGCCGACCATACAGGCACTACTCGGAAAAATGGCTCGATGGGCGCATCGGCCTGAGGTCAACAGTTGAGAGTGCGAGCTACGGTTTGGGAGTAATGCCTCTCCTGCTCTGTTTGGAGAGAAGCCGGCCGAGGTGACAGTTTCTTAATCGCTGTTGTTTGAATTAGCTGGTGCAGCGCATCCTAACGCCGAAGACCGCCCGGTCGTTGCCCTGTTTGTGGCACTCGCTGGGGCACGCCCTGGTGATCAACATCTGCTGCACCGCGGTATAGATATACAAACCGGCATGCGCTTGTCTGCAGGAAGGATCGGCAGCACACGCCAGCCAGTACCGTCGTTTGGCTGCCTCAGGGCCGGATTCGGAAAACAAACCCAGCGCCGACGCGGAGGTTGAAGGTGGAGCTAAGACCTGAGCCCGGCGTTGCGGGAGCTATTGAATCAGGGCGAAGGCCTTGATTTCCTTCTTCAGCTTTCGAATATCGATGGGCTTTACCATGTAGGCATTGCAGCGGCCCAGAAGGGCAGATGCAATGGTGTTCATGTTGGTATCGGCGGTTGTCATGATAATGCGGGCGGTCTTTGTAATGCCTGCGGCGGCTTCCAGTTCGTGAATCTCCTGTATTGCCCGTTGGCCGTCCATTTTGGGCATGCTGATGTCCATGCAGATCGGATCGTAGTTCTGATGGTTCTGATGTGTCAGGCGGACGGCATTAACGGCTTCCTTTCCGTCAGCGGCGATGTCGCATTCGCCGTAACGGGAGAGGAAGGTATGCAGTAATTTTCGGTTTGTGGCGTCGTCTTCGGCGACCAGGCTCCTCATCTGTCCTTTCCTGCCCAACACGTATCCCCTGCGGTGGAGGGGATTGCTCCGATGTTGGGGTTTCCGTCTCCCGTCTTTCCGCCAGGAAGCGACGAGGATGGGCGCTCGGCACCTGTTTCCCGCGCGTCGTGACGAAATTTGTCCTCAATCCTGCCTGTCGGCGAGATTCGCTTTGCCCTTGACGGGAAGCCGCACCTCTGTCCCCATTCGAAACAGCGGACCCAGGAGCCATGACCCATGGCGCGACCACTATGGGAAACGTTCCCGAAAGGAAAAACTGTGCCTCACCAGGTAACAGAGACGAGCGACATCTTCGTCGACGTAAACCTGTTTCAAGCCGCTAATGGATTCAGCGACCAAAACCAGTTCGACTCTGAATCTGCTCCAAAGTGTTAGCTACCGCTTCGCAAACTCTGCGCGCGGCACCGCAGGCCGCCGATTCCAGAAAAACATCACGAAAGGAAAGAACCATGGCACTCGTTAAGAAGAGTACAGAACAGGCTGCGCCTGCCTCTGACGGAAAGCCTTCTGCTATAACCACCCGCGAGGCGGAAGCGCAGCGCAAGAAGGCGAGAACGCTCGCCAAGCAGCAGCAGGCGGCCGAGCGTATCGCCGCAGCCACCGGACAACTGGCTTCCGGCATTGCCGAAGCAGCGTCCGCTGCAGAGGAACTGAAACGCGCCAGCTCCCAGATCGCTGCCGGTGCGGAGGAAGCGTCGAGTGCCGCGCAGGAATCCCTGGCTGCCTTCCAGCAGGTGGGCGTATCCATCACGAAGCAGCTGCAAAACGCCGAGATCAGCCGCGGCAAAGGCGAGGTCTGCCAGACGCTGATCGTTCGCACCAGCGCTGACGTTGCGGGTCTGATTACCAACGTCGGAGTCGCCGCACAGCGGCAGGTCGCTTCGGTGGGAATGGTGGTCGAGCTGGAAAAGCAGGCTGCCACCATCGGCGACATCGTCAAGGCGGTCGCGCGCATCGCGGACCAGACCAATCTGCTGGCTTTGAATGCGGCCATCGAAGCGGCACGCGCCGGGAAACACGGCAAGGGTTTCGCGGTGGTGGCAGACGAAGTGCGGACCCTGGCCGAGACTTCGGAAAAGAGCGCCAAACAGATCCAGGAACTGGTCGGGCAGATCCAGCAGGATGTAAAGACCATCGCCGACGGGATCAACACCTCCGCCAAAACCATGGAAGGGGAAGTGGAAAAGGGTAAGACGATCACGACGCAACTGGAGCAGATCCGTCTCGACGCGATTGAAATCGTGAACGGGCTCGTGGAGATCGGCGCGAATGCCACGCAGTCGAACGTTGCGGCGCAGCAGGCGTTGAAGGGTTCGCAAAACATCGCGGCCGCGGCCGAGGAACAGTCCTCAGCAGCCGAAGAGTCTTCGAAGACCGTGGCGGAGCAGGCGCAGGCGCTGGCCGAGTGCGAACAGACCGCGCAGGCCTTGTCAGAGCTGGCTGAGGATCTGAAGAACTCGACCGACGTAGCCAAGAGTGCGGAGAAGGTGGCTTCCTCCTCCGAGGAGCTGTCGTCGGCGGTGCAGGAGATCAATCGCTCAGGCGCGCAGATCATGACGGCTCTGGGTCAGATTCGCAAGGGCGCCGAAGTCCAGTCTTCAGCCTCCGAGGAGGCAGCGACCGCAACGAACCAGATCGAGAAGGGGCTGGAAGTCGCGCAGAAACGCGCGACAGCGAGCGCCGAGAAAGCGCTGGCCATCAAGAACCTGCTGGCTGAAAACAAGATCGCGGTCAACGGACTGATTGCCGGTCTGTCCTCTTCCACAGAAGCCTCTCGCGCCAGCATCAAGCAGATGAATGATCTGGAACTGGTGTCGAGACGCATCGACAAGATCGTCGAAGCGATCAGCACCGTGTCGATCCAGACCAACATGTTAGCCGTCAACGGCGCCATCGAAGCTGCGCGGGCAGGGGAATTCGGCAAGGGCTTTGTGGTAGTGGCTACCGATATCCGCAACCTGGCCCATGACTCGTCGGAGAACGCCGACAGGATCAAAGACCTGGTCAAGGCCGTGCAGGACCAGATCGGGGTGGTAGGGCGCGACCTCAATGAAATCGTGGCAGCAGCGGTCGCGGAAGTGGACAAGGCCAAAACGACGACGGCCGACCTGGTTTCCATCGAGACCGACATTCTGGTTGTCGAGAAGGGCACGCAGGACATTCTGGCCGCGTCGAATGAGATCGCCTCGGCGATTGCTCAGGTGAAGAAAGGTATCGACCAGATTTCGACCGCCGCAACGGAAGCCGATAAGGCAGCCACTGAGGCAGCCAGTGCCGCGCAGCAGCAAGCGAAGGGCGCCGAAGACCTGTCCGCAGCGATCGAAGAGATCTCCTCGCTGGCCGACGAACTACAGAGCGCAGCGTAAGGGGACGCGACCATGACGACAAGGACAGTGAAACACCGCAACAATGGGGCGGCGGTTCTCGAGGAGACTATCCCTGAAGACCGCGCCCTCGACATACAACTGGATGGGGTGGCAGGGGAGGAGAATGGCGGAGAGAATCTCGCCGCCGAGCCCGGCCCTCGATCCCAACAGAGTACGCAGCAGGGCACGCAGCAGTTTGTTACTTTCATGGCCGGAGACGAGGTCTTCGCCGCCGACATGGTACCGGTGAAGGAAATCATCCGCGTTCCTGACGTGGTGAGAGTGCCTCTGGCGCCGGCCGCACTGGAGGGGCTGGCGAACCTGCGCGGCAAGGTTTTGCCGATTATCAGCCTGCGCCGGCTGTTTGGCTTTCCGGAGCTGGCTCATGACGACTCAACCCGCGCTTTGGTGGTTGACGTCGGTCAGCCGCTGGGCTTTGTTGTGGACCGTGTCTCGAGCGTGGTCGGCGTCGATGCCAGCCACCTCGAGGACGTGGGTTCGATCCGCACCACCGTCAACACCGAGATGCTTTCCAGCCTCATCAAGGATGTGGGCGGCCACGCCATGATCATGGTGCTGGACTTTGCCAAAGTCATCGCGCGGGAGTTTTCGCACATTGCGGCGATCTCGAAGAACACCGCGGTGGCCGGCGCGGCGCAGGCCGCGGTACAAAGCGAGGAAGAAGACTCGAACGACGAGTTGCAACTGGTGAGCTTCGATGTCGACGGTCAGGAGTACGCCATCGCCATCGAAGATGTGCAGGAGATTGTGCAGGTGCCTGAAGCGGTGATTCATGTGCCGCGCTCGGATTCGCACGTCCTCGGTGTGATGACCCTGCGCAGCCGCCTTCTGCCGCTCGTCAACCTGCGCAGCATGTTTGCGCTGGCGCATCGGGATCTCGACGAGAAGAGCCGCATTGTCGTGCTCACGCTGAACGGGGTATCGGTGGGCGTGGTGGTGGATGCGGTCAGCGAGGTGCTCCGGGTCTCGAAGTCCGGTGTGGATCCTCTTCCTGCGCTGCTGGCGCGCGAGGGGAATCTGGCGGAGATTACTTCAATCTGCCGGCTGGACAACGGAAAGCGCATGGTGTCGATCGTGACCGCGCGCAATCTGTTTGGCCATTCCGTCATCAGGGAGGCACTGAGCGCCATGAATGAGGATGAGGCGGAGGATTCCCAACTGCAGGCCAAAGAGGTGGACGACAACCTGGACGACGATGAACAGGTGGTCATTTTCCGTCTCGATAAAGAGGAATTCGGCGCGCCGATCGCCAGCGTGCAGGAGATCGTGCGGATACCGGACGAACTGATCCGGGTTCCGAAAGCACCCTCCTTCGTGGAGGGGGTGATCAACCTGCGCGGTACCGTGCTGCCGGTTATCGATCTTCGCCTGCGGTTGGGTCTCGAACAGGTGGAACGGAGCGATCGCCAGCGGATCATGGTCTTTCTCATCTCCGATGTGCGCACCGGCTTCATCGTCGACCAGGTCGCGGAAGTTCTGAGGATTCCGAAGGCGGCCATCGAAGCGGCGCCGCAGCTTTCCGCGGAGCAGGGCATGCTGCTATCGCGTATGGCAAACCTCGAGAGGCAGAAGCGCATGGTGCAGCTGCTCGATCCGCCTCACCTGATGGAGGGAAACGAACTGGTGGCCCTGGCCGCGGTGACCGGGTGACGCCGTGATCAAGCTACTGGTTGTCGACGACTCGGCACTGATGCGCCGCCAGATGCTGGCGGTGTTTCAGGCCGAGGGCGATTTCGACATCCGCCAGGCAAAGAACGGCGAAGAAGCGGTGAGGGAAAATCGGGAATTCCAGCCGGATGTTGTGACGTTAGACATCAACATGCCGGAGATGGATGGATTGACCGCGCTTTCCCTCATCATGGCCGAACGCCCGGTCGCGGTGGTCATGGTATCCTCGCTCACGGAACAAGGCGCGCTCGTCACGTTCGAAGCCTTGAACCTGGGCGCGGTAGACTACATCGCCAAACCCGGTGGAACCATTTCCCTGTCCATCGAGAGGGTCGCCGCGGAGCTGGTGACCAAGGTGCGCACGGCTGCGCGCGTCCGGCCGAGGAACAGAGCCGGATCGAATGCTGCTGCGGTCGGGCGCCGCATGCAGGAGGAGCGCAGGAAAGTCGCGGCAGCTTCTGCAGCGTTGACCGAGGCGCGCGGAGGAGGCGACGGGCTGGTGGTGATCGGCGCGTCCACGGGCGGACCGCGGGCTCTCGAAATTGTTCTGTCGGGATTACCAGCAGATTTTCCGTGGCCGGTCGTGGTGGCGCAGCACATGCCAGCCGCCTTTACGCGGGCCTTCGCCGAGCGGCTGGATCAATGCTGCGCGCTCTCCGTCGTCGAAGCAGGCAGCGCTTTGCCGATTGCGCCTGGCCAGGTCTACATCGGCAAAGGCGGTGCGGACACGCTATTGGCGAAGCGGGCGGGCAAACTCACCGTTTTACCCGCACCGGAGAACCCGCAATTCCTCTGGCACCCTTCGGTCGAGTTGCTGGGGCGAATGGTACTGCAGCATTGCGAGCCGGCGCGAGTGATGGCGGTGTTGTTGACCGGCATGGGCTACGACGGATCGGACGCATTTGCCGAAATCAGGAGACGCGGCGGCCGCACGATCGCCGAATCGGAAGACTCGGCGGTGGTGTACGGAATGCCCGCCGAGCTGGTGAACAAGGGCGGCGCAAGCGTGGTGCTGGCCGCGGAAAAGGTCGCGGCCCAGCTGACAGCATGGGTTGGCCGGTAAGGAACGCGGGATGGGATTGATCAAAGGGAAAACGGCCGAACCAGCTGGCAACGCCTCGGCGAAGGCGGAGCCGAATTGCGAGGAACTGCGCACTGCGCTGGAGAATGCCGATGCCGGTGTTCGCCGTCATGCTGCACGCCAGCTTGCCGGCTGCGCCGATGCCAGCAGCGCACTGGTGAGCCGTTTGCAGCGCGAGGAAGATGTCGCGGTTCGCGAGGTGATTCTCAACGGTCTGGCCCGCCTCAACGATGTTGTGGCCGTCGAGGGCCTGGTCGGTTGTCTTCGCAGCGAAGATGCAGCGTTGCGCAATGAAGTCATAGAGACGATCAAACAGATGGGAAGCGAAGTGGCGCCTGTTCTCGAATCCCTGCTGGCCGATCCGGATCCCGATGTTCGAATCTTCGTTGTCAATATTCTCGATTCAGTGCGGCATCCGGACGTTGAAAGCTGGCTGATTCAGGTGATCGACCACGATGCCCACGTGAATGTCTGCGCCACGGCCGTGGATCAGCTCTGCGAAGTGGGTACGGAGGCAGCCATCGAACCGTTGCTCCGGCTCAAGGCCCGCTTTGCCACCGAAGCCTACATCCAGTTTGCCGCCGATCTGGCGCTCCAGCGCATTCGCGAAGCCTGACGCCGTCATGACGACCTCCCCATCCCTTTCAGAACCCGCGCCGCACATCAGCATCGATGACTTCCTGAAATTTAAGGAGTTCTTCTATCGCAGAACCGGCATCAGCTTCGAGCCCTCCAAGCGCTACTTTGTCGACAAGCGTCTGGTGGAACGCATTGAGGCTACCGGCACGGGAAACTTTCGCGGGTACTTTACCTTTCTGCGCTTTCAAGCTTCGGGTGAGGAGTTACAGCAACTCACCAACCTGATGACGGTGAACGAGACTTACTTTCTGCGCGAAGAGTACCAGTTCCGCTGTCTGGTCGATTCCATCCTTCCGGAAATCGTCCGCCACAAAACCGGTGTGAGTGCGATCCGCATCTGGTGCATTCCGTCGTCCTCCGGCGAGGAGCCCTATTCGATCGCCATGTACCTGCTCGAGAACTGGGCTGGAATCACGGATTGGGATGTGGAGATCGTATCCTCCGACATCGACACCAGCATTCTGCGCCGTGCCCGAGCCGGGCGCTATTCCGCCCGTTCCGTGCACCATGTGCCGCCGCGATGGCTCGAAAAATACTTCAGGGAAACGGGCGAAGAGTACCAGCTGTGTGACGATCTGCGGCAGGCGGTCGAGTTCACCCGCGTCAATCTCTCCGAGCCCGCCGACACCTTTGTCTACCGCAACTTCGACGTGATCTTCTGCCGCAACCTGCTGATCTATTTTGACGACGTATCGCGCACCACGGCGGCGGAGACGTTCTACGAAGCGCTGAGCCCGGGCGGCTATATCTGTCTCGGACATTCCGAATCGATGAGCCGCATCTCCTCCCTGTTTAAGGTGCGCAAATTTCCCGAAGCAATTGTTTATCAGAAAGGTCTGGAAACCCGATGAAACGCATCCTGATCGTCGACGATGCGGCCACCGTGCGGATGTATCACCGCGGCATTCTGGAATCCGCCGGTTACAAGGTGGAGGAGGCGTGGAACGGAATCGAAGCGCTGGAGAAGACTCTGGAATCGCCTTTCAATCTCTACATTGTGGACGTCAATATGCCCAAGCTCGATGGCTATGCTTTTCTGCGCGAACTGCGTCAGCAGGAGGGTCCGCAGCAACCGGCCATCATGATCTCGACCGAAGCTGCTGCCCGCGATGAGATTGTGGCGTATCAGGCCGGCGCCAACAGCTACCTCGTCAAGCCCGTACGCCCAGCGCAGCTGCTGGCGCACGTCCGGCTCATGCTGGGGGAGGCAATTCAGTGAACGCATCCCCTTCCAACCCCTTAATGGAACAGTTCCTCTCGGAGGCGCACGACCTGCTCGAAAGCATCGGCAAAAAGCTGCTGCAACTGGAAGAGGCGCCCGACGATCAAGGCATTCTCAACGAGCTGTTCCGTTGCGTCCATACCCTCAAGGGAAACAGCGGCCTGTTCACCTGGCCCGAAATGACGCGTGTGCTGCACGCTGGCGAAGACCTGCTGGGGATGGTGCGCAGCGGCCGCGCCGACTATTCCCAGGAACGGGCGGACCACCTGCTCGAGGCGATGGATTTCGTCGATGTCCTCTGCCGCGAAATCGAGTCGACGGAACTTATCGACGCTGCGCGCGCCGTTGAGTCGGAGCGCATGGCCGAAGGGTTGCGAAAACTGATGCCGAGCGAGGCAGCCAGCGGGAACGCCGGTCAGGCCGGAGTTAACCTCGCCTCCGCCGCGTTGCCTTCGGCGAACGCCCCAGGGGAGAAGCTGCCGCTGGGCAGCGTTCCGGAAGCCGTGCGGATGGCTGCCTTCCGGCAATGCCGCGAGGGCGATGCGCTGTTTTGGATCGACTATCGGCCTGAGCGCGAATGCTTCTTTCATGGCGATGATCCATTGAACACCGCGCGCCACTGCCCCGGACTCTTATGGGGCCGTGTTTTTGCCCCAGAACCGCTGCCGGCGCTCACGGAGCTGGATCCCTACAGCTGTGGCGTTGGATTTCAGCTTCTCACCGCCGCATCGCGCAAGGAGCTTGCTGAATACTACCGGTATCTTCCCGATCAGGTGGAGATCTCTGCCGTGGCTCCGTTGCTGCTGGTCATCCCTCAAGGCAGCCTCGATGGACCCGCAGCCGATGGACGTTTCTGTGCCGAAGCGCTGCGCATGTTCGAAGCGGCTGACTTCGCCAGCCTCAGACAGTTTGTGCAGGCGATGCTCGACGACGGGCCGGCCGAGTCGTGGCTCGCATCGGCTTTACGATGGCTACTTTGCCTGCTGGAAGATCCGGAATGGCTCGAGCACAACGCATGCACCGCGTCTCTCCTCATCGAATCCCTCGAGGCCTTCATTGCGCCGGACTGGACTCACCCGAGTGCAGTGACCGTCGCGGCTGCGGAAAGCAGCGCGCCGGCTTCCGACGGGCGCCCTTCGGCGATTCCTCAACTCTTGTCTGAGGACGACCGGGCCGCATGGGACCACATTCTCGCCGCGCAGAGGCAGAGCCTTGCTCTCGAGGATCGACCCGCATGGCACACCGGCCGACTCCAGGCGGTCGCAACCGTGCTCACCCGTCTCGGCCAGATGGCAGGCAATCCGTCCGCCTCGAGCGGGATTCAGTTCGCTTTGGCCGAAGCCCTTTCGACGGGCAGGAATGCGCCGCTGCTGGCGTGGCTCGCGCACGAGAATCTTCAGCCAGATGCCGTCATTCCATGCCTGCCTCCCGCTAACGAGCATCGCGGCGCCAACCGCACCCGCGCAAGCGCGAACACCGCCACTGCGCCCGAAGACAACTCCGGGAAAACTCCGCCGGATGACGGGATGAAGTTCGGCCGCCGCGCCGAAGATGCCCTGACCGGCCCCAGGGTTCTCAAAGTCGATCAGGCCAAGGTCGACCGCCTGATGAATCTGATTGGCGAACTCGTAGTATCGAAGAACGCGCTTCCGTATCTGGCCGAGCGAGCGGAATCGCAGTTCGGCGTACGCGAAATTTCGCGCGAAATCAAAGGCCAGTATTCGGTCATCAATCGCATTGCTGACGAGATGCAGGACGCCATCATGCAGGTCCGCATGATGGCTGTCTCCTTCATCTTCCAGCGCTTCCCCCGGATGGTGCGCGATATCTCCCGCAAGCTGGGCAAAGAAGTTGAGCTGGTGCTCGAAGGGGAGCAGACCGAAGCCGACAAGAACATCATCGAGTCGCTCGCCGACCCGCTCATTCACATCGTGCGCAACAGCCTCGATCACGGCATCGAGACGCCGGAAGTCCGCATCGCTGCTGGAAAGCCGGCGGCCGGTAAGCTGATCATCCGAGCCACCCAGGAAGGAGACCGCGTTGTCATCGAGATCATGGACGACGGCAAAGGCATCGATCCGGCGATGATCAAACGCAAGGCTTACGAGAAGGGACTGATCGACGAAGCGGCGCTGGAGCGGATGGGAGACCAGGAGGCCATCAATCTCATCTTCGCCGCCGGCCTGTCCACTGCCGCGGTGGTCTCCGATCTTTCCGGCCGCGGCGTCGGCATGGATGTGGTTCGTTCGGCGGTGGAGAAGATCAACGGTACCGTCCTGCTGGACAGTCAACTCGGCAAGGGCACCGCGATCCGCATCTCGTTACCGCTGTCCATGGCGGTAACGCAGGTCATGGTCATCGAGTCCGACCAGCAGTTGTTCGGTGTGCCCATGGACCATGTGGTCGAGACCGTGCGCGTTCCAGTGAGTGCCATCCGCACGATCAAACAATCGCAAACGGCGGTATTGCGCGGACGCATCGTGCCGCTGAAGAGCCTCAACGCCCTGTTAGGAATTGCAGCTATCCCAAAACCAAATTCTGACGATGAATTAGCTGTACTGCTGGTTCAGGCGGGGAGCGCGGAGTTGGGTCTGCTGATCGACGGGTTCCGGGAAACCATGGGAGTCATCCAGAAGCCTCTGAACGGTTTTCTGTCCGGTCTGTCTGCATTCTCCGGTTCGGCTCTGATGGGCGACGGTTCGGTGCTCATGATTCTCAACATCCGGGAGATTGTCTGATGCCTGTTGAATACAAAAAGAATCGTGCAACGTTTCGTGATGACGTGAGTGTAGAGGAGGCCGAGGGATTACTCGAATGGCTCCAGAACACCCCTGCTGGGAAGGCGAATCTTTCTACCTGCAGCCATCTGCACACCGCCTGCCTGCAGGTGATGATGGCTGCCCATGCCAACATCGTCCAATGGCCGCACAGCGCTGAGCTGCGGGCTTGGCTGGAGCCGGCACTGACATTCAGGGATTAAGGAGCCTCGGTGGCGAAGACCATCCTGATCGTCGACGATTCAGCCACGATGCTGATGAGCCTCAAGAGCGCTCTGTCCTTAGGCGGTTTTCAGGTGGAAACGGCCACCAACGGCCAGGTAGCGCTCGATAAGCTGAAGGCCGGACTGAAGCCCAACCTCATCATTACCGACATCAATATGCCAGTGATGGGAGGCTTAGAGATGATTGGGAAAGTGCGCGCAATGCCGAGCTGCCGATTTTTCCCGATCCTGACGCTGACTACTGAGAGCGAGAGCGCAAAGCGCGACGAGGGCAGACGCCTCGGCGCGACTGGTTGGCTTGTGAAGCCCGTATCGGGTGCCGATCTGCTGAAGGTCATCAAACAGGTTCTGCCGGGAGCATAAGGGATTAAGATGCCCGCCCACGAAGATCGGAATCCTACCCCGCTGGCACACGATCCCGAACAGGATAAAAACCGGGATGTGCAGTCCAGCACGGAGATACAACTTCGCCGGGCACGTAACCGTACGTTCGCCGCACCGATTCTCCCACTACTTTGTCTCGTGACATTCTGGTGCATCCTGGTCCACATTCTCGGGCCTTCCTTCGCTCCCTATCGCTCCAGGGTCGCCATCCTGACTCTGGTCTGCACACTGGTCCCGATGCTCGTCAATCCCATCACGAACTGGATCGCAGCGCGTCGCGGAATCGCGAACCTCGGTGAGCTCAGCAAAATGGATGCCAACCAGACATCGCGCATGCTGACGGATCGCCAATCAATTGCGGCCGACATCGCAGATTCCAAGCCTTACATCGACGTCCTGCAGGAGCAAATAGGTGGATCATTGGTCGAGTCCGAACGCGAAATTACGGCACTGATCGAGCAGCTTAATATATTGAGCGCACAATCCAGCAATCAAATGGAGCGCATCAGACAGTCCGTTCAGGGAGGTAAGGCCCTAACCGAGGTCACCCACAGCCGAGTGGAACAGAATACTCAGCTCATCTCCAGGCTCGAAGGCAAACTGGGTGAGCAAGCCTGCGAGATGCATGGCAACTACGAGCAAATCCGCATCCTTGCCGATGACGTGAAGGCCTTGACGCCCATCATTCAGGTCATCGCAACCATTGCCAACCAAACCAACTTGCTGGCGCTCAACGCGGAAATCGAGGCGGCTCGCGCGGGAAATGCAGGCCGGGGCTTCGCCGTGGTTGCCAATGAAGTCAGAGCGCTCGCGAAACGGTCTACCGCAGCAGCTGCGGACATTGCCGCAAAACTGAACGCCACATCAGGCAAAGTCGCCGAAAAGATGGCGGAGGCACAGAAAGCCCTCAAAGAAAAACACGGCCTGAGCGAACTGCAAGAGTTGGTCAGCGACCTGATGCACATGCAGCGGGATTTCAGCGATAGTTGCAATTTGCAGCTCGATGTCATATCGAACGTGGCAACGGGCCATCGCGAAAGCGTAGACTGCCTGCTGCGGGCAATGGGCCACATCCAGTTTCAGGATGTCATGCGACAGAGGATGGAGCACGTGCGGACTGCGCTTGTCGAAATGAGCGAGCATTTGCAGGGATTATCCAGCTGTCTGGTGAGTCCATGTTTGGACGCGCAGCCTGAAGACAACTTCAAAGCCATGCTGGCGGGTCATCTCGATCGATATCACATGGCGAGCCAGACGACTACACACATTGCCGTCGCCGGCGGCACCGCTCAGAGCGATCATGGTCGGCCTGCCATCGAACTCTTTTGACGGTCTCGCGGGAAAGTAAGATACCCATCGTTTGCCCGCATGCGCGCGTATTTGAACGCTATCCTCCAGGTAAACGTCGTCCAGCCTTCATCGTCTTGAACCTGGCATTGTAGCGATGGGCAAGCGGCTCGCTTTCATGAAGTGAAGGCAGTCACCGCTGGCCGATGCAAGCGCGAGTGATTTACATCGGCCGGATGGTTCCGGGCGGATGACCGCTACCCGGAAGTTACCATTCAGTAAACACCCGGCACGGCCGAACAAGCTGGCGGCAGTCCCGAGTCCATGATCAATTCAAGACTCCGGACGAAGCCGCTCATTGAACTCAGCTGCTCCATTGAGGACAAGTCGCGCAGATAGGGTCTCACGTCAAACATGACATGGAACATGACGCACGGTCCTGCAAGTTCTTGAAAGCAAAGAAACAGGCTGCAACAAGTTTAGCGGTCGTTCTGTGCGGGCTGCTTATTCTCTAAGTTATTGCCTAAGCGAGACTTAAGTGCGAAATCTCTCACTCTGGTTGACGTAACTCTGGATCAGCATATCGGGGTTCGAAATCCCTGGGGGGGCAGCCAACTGAGAACATCTGACTTATCCGATCGCTTCGCAACGGAGCTTCTGGGCGAGGATCGCCGAGTGTTCTGTAAGTGGTCTAATATACGAGAGATACGCGATATGCTGGCCCTGGGTCAGCTGGTCATCATGTCCAGACAGAGTTCAACTCGCCAGAAAAGCAAATCCCCAGTCAATCCGCTACATCGCAGCAGATTTCAACAAGCTCCTGGCGAAATCTCCATGCAAAAGTGGCTACAAAGTTCATAGCCAGGACGGTGCTTCGTGCCACAGAATAAAAGGAGCCTCAAGTGGCACGATTGCTCCTGCGTCCCGCGGAACGAGGCGCGGTGTGTAGTCAGCAGCCGGACGACTTCTCGGAACAGAAACGCTGTAGGCGAAGCCACTGGTCGCTCCGACCAGATGTTCGCCACGATTCATAGCGAGCGTGACTGGGTCCTCGTCTTTCCGCGCATCCGCGTAGAGTTCGACCTGCACGGCATCGGGGTCGATATCGTCGAGAAAAACCTGAACGTGAAATAGATATCGCTCGCCCTGTTGCTCGACCGTCGCGGGGCCGAATCGCAGCGCTGACCAATGTTTCGCCAGCTCGGCCTGCCAGGCGACGAGAGCGGCTCCCGGTGAACCTCGATTCTCGGCGCGCTGGCGAAAAGCTGCTGCCGCCGAAAGATAGTGTTCTTCGGTATATTGCCGGACTGCGCGATTGCTCGAAAAGGCCGGAGTTAAGCGGGCCATGCTTTCGCGCATGCGCGCAACCCAGCTGCGTGAAATTCCATGCTCGTCGCGCGAATAAAACTCAGGGATAACCTCTCTTTCGAGTACCGCATAAAGATTCTCAGCATCGGCTGTGTCCCAGGAAGGGTCATCCCCATGTTCGCGCCCATCTCCGATCGCCCAGCCTACTTCCGGGGAATACGCCTCCGCCCACCAGCCATCGAGTTCCGAAAGATTCAACCCGCCGTTCACCAGCACCTTCATGCCGCTTGTGCCGCTTGCTTCCCAGGGCCGTCGCGGAGTGTTCACCCAGAGGTCCACGCCCTGAACCAGATGCTCCGCCATGAGAACGTCGTAATCCGAAAGGAAGACGACCTTGGATCGAACTTCAGGGCGGCGAGCAAACTCGAACCACTGCCGGATCATTTCCTGACCCGCAGTATCCTGGGGATGAGCCTTGCCTGCAAGCACGAGTTGAACAGGGCGCTCTCGATTCATCAGGATGTTCACAAGCCGAGCCGGATCGTGGAGGAGAAGGTTCGGGCGTTTGTACGTGGCAAAGCGGCGAGCAAATCCCAAAGTCAAAATATTGTCATCGAGTATCAGTGCGGCCTGAGCGAGGTCTTCCGGCGACGCTCCCCGATCTGCTAACTGACAGCCGTAGAGTTTTCGAACGTACTTAACGAGTGCCTTGCGGTTATCTGCGCGTAGCTGCCAGAGGCTGGCATCGCTGGCGGCGCGAATATCTTTTTCTGCGTCCGGCAGTGTTCCACGCCAGCATTGTTTTCCGCAGAGAAGTTCCCACAAGCGGTCTGCTTCAGCAGAGTCCCAGGTAGGTGTGTGCACTCCGTTGGTCACGTGCGTTACCGGCACCTCTGTTTCAGGCCACCTGGGAAAGAGGGGCTGGAAGAGCCGTCGGCTTACTTGACCGTGCAATTTGCTGACGCCGTTGACGGCGCCGCTGCCGCGGATCGCCAAGTAGGCCATATTGAAGGGTTCCGACGAGTCCTGGCGATCGCGTCGCCCCAACGCTAAAAGCTGGTCGACTGAAATCGACAGTTTCTCCTCGGCATACTTCCCGAGGTATCGTTCGATCAGGCTGGGAGCAAAGCGGTCAAAGCCCGCCTCCACGGCGGTATGGGTCGTAAAGAGGTTGCCGGCACGGGTGGCGGTAAGCGCGACGTCGAATGGCGTGCCATTGTCTTCCATGTACGAACGCGCCCGTTCCAGCACCGCGAAAGCGGCGTGACCTTCATTGAGATGGCAGACCTCGGGCTGCAGTCCCAACGCTCGCAAAAGCCGCCAACCTGCAACACCGAGGACTAACTCCTGTCTCAAACGCAGCTCCGGACCACCTCCGTATAGTTCAGTCGTAATACCGCGGAAGGCTGGGAGGTTTGCGGGATCGTTTGTATCGAGCAAATACAATTTGACCCGGCCCACCTGTACCTGCCAGACTCTGATCCACAACTTAAAGCCAGGTAAAGCGATGGCCAGGCGCAGCCATTCGCCGTTTGGCTGGCGAACCGGTCGAATCGGAAGCTGGCCGGGATCGTTGAATGGGTACAAAGCTTGCTGGTTGCCTTGTGCATCGATTTCCTGCCGAAAATAGCCTTGTTGGTAGAGCAAACCAACTCCGGTGACCGGGACGCCCAGGTTACTCGCGGCTTTGAGCTGATCACCGGCAACGTTGCCGAGTCCGCCAGAATAAATCGGCAGCGCTTCGCTCAACATGAACTCCATCGAGAAATACGCAATTGTCGACACGCCCGAATGCGGATGCGCCTTTTGAAACCACGTTTCCGACTCTTCGGCAAGCGTTTTCTCGCGGTGGAGATCAGCCACCAGTCTTTGAAATCCTGGGTCGGAGCTAACACTTTGCAGTTTTTCCCGGGAGACGGTTTGCAGCATAACCCAGGGATTGTGGGTAAGCTCCCAGAGTTCGGGATCGAGTTGCTCCCAAAGCTGGTCCGCCGAGTGATTGAACGACCATCTAAGGTCCAGGGCCAGGTCGGTAAGAGCATCTGAAATGGCTGAATCGAGCGGACGTTCAACTATTGTCGAGCTACTCATAAACAAACTCCTCTCATGGCTTATCGACTCAGGCCGCGCGGGCACTGCGAGCCAGCGTTGCCGAAACAATGGTCTGGGCTTCTTCCTGGATCCGTCGTAGACGGTCCTGACCGAGGAAACTCTCGGCGTAAATCTTGTAGATTTCCTCCGTGCCCGAAGGACGTGCTGCAAACCACCCGTCTTTGGCGATCACTTTGATCCCTCCAATTGGATTGCCATCTCCTGGTGCGGTGGTAAGAATCTTCTGGATCGGCTGACCAGCAACTTCGGTAGCGTGAATGTCGGACGGGGACAATCTTGCCAGAGCGGCTTTTTGTACGGGAGTAGCGGGAGCATCGATGCGTTCGTAGACGGGATCTCCCAGTTCACGGGTGAGCTCACGATAAATCTCACCCGGATCTTTGCCCACACGCGCCGTAATTTCTGCTGAAAGTAAGCAAGGAATGATTCCGTCCTTATCAGTAGTCCAAACGCTGCCGTCGAGCCGGAGAAAGGAGGAGCCGGCGCTCTCCTCGCCGCCAAAACCCAGGCGGCCGGCGAGCAATCCTTCGACAAACCACTTAAAGCCCACCGGAACTTCATAAAGCCGCCGCCCCAGGCGAGCGCTCACGCGATCGATCATGCTGCTGCTCACTACGGTCTTGCCGACGGCGACGTCCTTACCCCAATTGGGCCGGTTCGCGAATAAGTAACTGACGCACACCGAAAGGTAGCGGTTCGGAGGCAGTAACCCGCTTCCTTTGGTCACGATGCCGTGGCGGTCGTGATCGGTATCGCTGGCAAACGCGATATCGAACTTGTCTTTCAATGCGATGAGTCTCTGCATCGCATAAGGCGAGGAAGGATCCATGCGAATCTTTCCGTCCCAATCCACGGTCATGAATCGAAATGTAGGATCTACAGATTGGTTGACGATCGTCAGATCGAGAGCATACTGCTCGGCAATCCGCGGCCAATAATCGATGCCCGCTCCCCCCAGGGGATCCACGCCAAGCTTAAGTTTGGCGTCGCGCACCGCATCCATGTCGACAACATTTTTGAGATCGCCGACATAGGCGCTCAAAAAGTCGTGCTTGTGCGTTGTAGGTGCGCGCAGAGCTTTGGCGAACAGCGTGCGCTTAACACCGTCGAGACCGCGCTCGAGAAAGTCGTTGGCTTTTGATTCAATCCACGAAGTCACGCTCGAATCCGCCGGACCTCCATGTGGAGGGTCGTACTTAAAGCCGCCGTCATCGGGAGGATTGTGTGACGGCGTGATTACGATACCGTCGGCAAGTCCTGACTTTCGCGCGCGGTTGTAAAGCAGAATCGCGTGGGAGACGGCCGGGGTCGGGGTGTAGGGTGTACCTTCGGAAAGCATTACTTCGATGTTATTTGCCGCAAGCACTTCGATCGCGCTCGCAAATGCAGGTTCGGACAGAGCATGGGTATCGATCCCCAGGAACAGCGGCCCGTCAATCTTCTGGAGTGTGCGGTAGTCACAAATAGCCTGAGTGATGGCCAGGATGTGCCACTCGTTGAAGGCCACGTCGAAAGCAGATCCGCGATGGCCGGACGTACCGAATACCACCCGCTGCCTCGGATCGCTCGGATCGGGCCGTAACTCGTAATAGGCTGTGACGAGCTTCGGGACGTTAACAAGAATGGATGGGTCCGCCGGCTTCCCGGCAGCAATATTAATCGTCATGCAGCGCCTCCCCCGGCGTGCTTGTTCCACCCATGGAAACGCGAGAAGTCACCCGTATTCCATGCCTCGCGGAGTCCAGGAGTACCCAGATCCCAGTCTGGACGGATTTCGCTCGTCGCGACGCGCAGATCGCGCCAAAGATCGACGACCGATGGACGCCCCCAGAACCAGTAGCCGTTATAGATGCTGTAAATCACGAGGCCCGGCTTGAGTACGAGCGTATGCGGGATCATCGGATTGTGCTCGGGGTCGGTGTACTCCTGAATGTCGAGATCCTTCTGAATCGTTCGTTCGGGGTCCGAAAGAAATGTCCACTGGGCTCCGACAGAGGCACGGAATTCCTGAAGAGTATGGTGATCGTCGGTGGCGATTGTGGCGATCTGAGTGTACGCCACTGCGATCCTCGGGTAGAACGCGGCCAGCTCCAGATGCTGTTGGTGCTCCTTTGGGCAAAAGTGACCGCGCGCGAGCGTCAGGATCAGCGGATCGTCGCCCTGAAGCTCGCTGAGCCTGCGCACTGTGCCCGTGTGATCGGGCAGTTCGTAGTCGGGGAAAATACCTCCGGGCACGATATCGGAACGCATGATTGGACTCCTCCCGTTTCTCTCAAAGATCCAGCGTGACACCCGCATTGGGTTGGGAACAGCATAGGAGTACGTTCCCAGGAGCGGGCCTCTCCAGCGGCTCAGGGTTATAGGCAATCGATCCGTCGATCAGACCAGTCATGCAGGTATGACAGACTCCAATCCGGCACGACCATCTGACTGAAACATCGCACGCTTCCGCCAGTTCAAGCAAGCTCGCAAATTTCGAATCCCAGGCGGCGGTAATTCCGCTACGCGCGAATGAGACTGGGGGGCCTGCTCCGGGCGGTCCTTGTGGCGGGCGAGGAGTGTGAACAACCTGCGCCATACCCGGGGTAATAGCCTCGAGAGAACCGAAGATTTCCGTGTGAACATTCCCGGCGAGCACGCCCCATTTTCCCAGCCCATCGCGCATACTCTGCAGGAAGGAAGGGGGGCCACACAGATAGAAGTCACTACCCTGTGACACTCCGATTCTCTCCAGCATAGCTGTGTCAATGTGCCCGGGAGCATCGAAGTCTGCCCCGACCTGGTCGGTTGCAGCGGGCCTGCTGTACACGATGTATCCTCGTCCGCGAGAGAGCTGTTTTATTAGTAGTCGTGTCTCTTCTGCAAATGGATGGTCGGCGCCGTTGCGCGCTCCATAGATCCACCAGATCTCTCGTTGCGATTCTTCGGCAGTGAGTGCGTGAAGCATCGACATCACGGGCGTTGCTCCCACTCCGGCGCTCAGCAGAACCACGGGATTCTGCCCGGGACTCAGCGTAAAGCTACCGTGCGGCGCACTAACATCCAATACAGCGCCTTCCTGCGTTCGGTTGCACAGAAATGAACTTCCAATCCCGTTCAATTCGCTCTTGACGCTGATGCGGAAATGATCGGCTGTGGGCAGATCGGACAACGAATAGCTGCGAAAAACCGGCGGTTTGCCCGGATCGACGAGCAGCCGCAAAACCACAAATTGACCCGCCTCGAAGACAGGAAGAGGTTGCCCGTCGATTGGCTCCAGAATGAAGGAAGTTACGCTATCGCTTTCCTTATGGATACTCGCGACTCGCATCTCTCGAAATCCAGACCATGCTGGCGCTGGTTCCTCATTCGCGAGTCCCGGATTCCCCACCGTAGTTTTGGAGCTCAAGTCCTGCTGGAGCATTGCCTCGAACGAACTCTGCCAACCCTTGCTAAGTGCAGGAATCCGCAGAGCTTGTTGTAGTTGCTCGGTGGAATGTCCTGGCAAATACAGGAGGGCGTCAACATCAGCCACACTAATTCGCTCTGGACCGTCGCTAATTTTTACTATGTCATCGCTTGCACCAACTTCTCCCTCCTGCAACACGCGAAAGTAGAATCCTGGCCTGTGATGTGCTACCAGAAGCGCAGGCATACGAGGTTCATTCATCCGGATGCCGACGCGGTAGCACGTCACCCGTGGCTGCGTTACTTCAAATTCAGCACCACCGATGCGGTATCGATCGCCAATACAGACTTCGTTATCGGCAAGTCCATCGACGGTGAAGTTTTCTCCGAACTGGCCGAACACAAAATCGTTGCGCCCCAAAAGGCGCTCCCAGTAATGGTAAGAATCCATCTGGTAGAAGAATACGGCGCGCTGCTCCCCACCGTGACCGGCGAGATCAGCTTGCGCATCGCCTTCAACATCGAGTCTGCGCACCATCCGCCGTCCATCGACTGGAGATTTCCAGACGGACGTTCGGACGTTCTTGCCATTCCATGTCAGGTCGCGCGGAAGGCCAACGTTTACTGAAAGCAATCTGGGCATTCATACCCCGTCGAAGTCCGGCGCATCGTTAGCATCCCTATTTTGCTGCACCGGGCCAGCTTCCGGGTAGCCTGCGTCCAGGAAGCTGGCATCGATTTGCTTCTGCGAAGCCTGGGCGCTGGGCAAGCATCAATTAGAGCGGAAACACCGGCCATCACCATGAGACGAATCGACGTGACCAGAACCTTCCTACAGTAGCAATGGGGTTGACCCATGTCGAGGGTTGCACCGATCATTCATCAGATGTTCAAATCTGGCGACACGGGGAGCGATCACCGCGGGCCATCTGTGGTTTAATCGCTATCGTGCGCACTTCGACGCTGCGCTCACCCCTCTGGCCAAATATCAATGACAAGGATGGCAAGGACATGCCGAAAGCGACCTGGGAACCTCACGAGAAACACGGACACTTGACGACACAAAGCGACTTACCTGACAGCGTCTTCGCATTTCCCCAGCACCGTAAAGAACCGCTGACCGACGCGCAACATGTGCGTAACGCGGTCGCGCGTTTCGATCAGGTCACTGGCGTCGCCGATGCCGACCGTGCTCTGGCATTCGCGAACATCGAGAAAGCTGCAAACTATTACGGTGTCAACCTCGCGGAAACGTCATGGCACGACCTGCGAGCTCACCCGCAAAACAAATGAAATAAAGGCTGTCGCCAAAGGCGCTGTGACTCCTCCCCGGCGTCGAGTACAGAACGAAAATCCGCGTGTGCGCACCGCACAACGAGGAGGGATATGAAAGCAATCGTCGTTCACCAATATGGCGGTCCCGAGGTGCTCAAGTACGAGGACTACCCTGACCCCGTTCCCGGTCCAGGTGAGGTGCTGGTGCGGGTCGCTGCCACGAGCGTGAATCCGATCGACTACAAACGACGTGCCGGATTGACAAAAGATTTCTATCCCATCCAGTTCCCGGGCCTCATAGGAGTCGACGTCGCGGGGACTGCGCTCAGGATTGGGCCGGGAGTGGAAGGCTTTTCCGTCGGCGACCGGGTGTTCGCCATGGCGGACAATACTTACGCCGAACTTTGTGTCATAAAAGCGGCAGTCCTGGCGAAGGTCCCCGATGGGCTCGATTTGATCCAGGCGGCGGCGCTGCCGTTGGTGACGGTCACCGGCAACCAGCTCCTTGCAGCTACGGGAATCAAAGCGGGCCAGACGGTTCTCGTCGTGGGTGCTGCTGGAAATGTCGGGCGCTCAGCGGTATTCACTGCGAAGGACCGCGGGGCGACTGTGATCGCGGGGGTTTTGAAGAGACAGATGGATGAGGCGAAAACTGTCGGCGCGGATCAGGTCGTCGCAACCGACGACGACACCGCGATCGCGAATCTTCCGCCGCTCGATGCGGTGGCGGATGCGGTCGGCGGAAAAACCGCGGAGAAGCTGATTGCCAGGGTTAAGCCGGGAGGAGTCTATGCTTCAGTTGTCGGGCCGCCGCAGAACGCCGCGCAGTACCCATCTGTCAAGGTGGTGCACGTGTTTTCGAAATTCGACAGGAAAACGCTCGAGTTCATGGCGGAAGCGGTGCGAGATGGCAAGCTGGTAATCCCGATTCGCGAGGAACTGCCGCTCAGTGAAGCGGCCGAGGCTCAGGCAGCGGCAGAGAAGGGTGGTATCGGGAAGATCTTGCTGGTGGCTTGAACTCGTCGCTGGACACACAGCCTCTGAAGGAAAAATCAAAGTGAAGAAAGATCACCGCGGATTTAATCTCGCTTCGAAGCCGAGTGGCAATGGGTGTGTGGAATGCCTGGCCTCACCGAAAGGTTGGTGGTTTCATCTCCGCCGGTGCGCCGAGTGTGGGCACATCGGATGCTGCGATAGTTCTCCGAGCCAGCATGCATCCAAACATGCCACAACGACAGGCCATCCGATCATTGCCAGCTTTGAGCCGGGTGAGGATTGGTTCTACGATTACGAGACGCAGGGGATGATCAAGGGTGTGGAGTTACTTCCCCCGCATTCCCATCCAAAAAATCAGCCCGTCCCTGGACCAGCAGGAAGGGTGCCAGCCAACTGGGAATCGCTGCTGCACTAGCTGGTGTCGAATCGATTTTTATGAATGGGCGCGGGACTCGGGACACCGTATTGTAATGAGCACCGTATCGAAAGGAGCCATCAATGAACGCGGTACAAGTCGAACAGAAGAGCTATGAGATGCCCCCGCGCGAGGGGGTCAGCATCGCGTTTTTTCTCACCGTCGCCGACATCGAGCGATCGGCTCGCTACTACGAGAAGGTCTTCGACGCCCGCATTCTGAGCCTGGGTGACGGCAACGCGCCTGGCTACCTTCAGCTTGCGAATATCTGGATGATTCTGAACGTTGGGGGCGGGCCGACCCCGGATAAGCCGACGGTAACGCTCAGCGTCCCCGACCCGAATCACCTCAACAGCTTTATGAATTTCCGCGTTGCGGATATTCAAGCGTGCTATCAATTATGGAAAAGTCGAGGAGCCGAGTTCATCACGGAGCCGATCCCCAAGTACGGCGAGATACGCTGCTACATCCGCGATCCTGACGGCTTTATCATCGAAGTCGGACAGAGCACAGACCTCACATACGGTTAACGCTCGGCGCGGATGGGATTCGGATTTATACGGTTGCGGATGCTCTCTTGAGGCCTTCCGGGCTTCAGTGTCGAGCCAGTGCTTTGGTCTTGATCGATAGGTTCGTCCAACGGGTTCGTCGTCGCGCTTCTGCCAATTTTGCTTTGAACAGTCACTGGCTCTGACATCGAAAGGAGTGCCCAATGGCCGGCACAAATGGACCGAAAGAGACGACGCGCGTGACCACGCCTGTCGCGTCGAACACGCTTAGTGTGAACGTTTTTACGGCCCCGGGAAAGACTATGGTCGGCGAACGGCCAAAGCCCTTCGGCGAACCGCTCGGCTTTGACCCGATCACGTCGACTTTAATCTTCGGCGAGTACGACGCGGTGCTGGTGGACGCAATGGGGACAGTGGCTGAGGCCGAGGCTCTCGCGGCTTGGGTCGCTCTGCACAACCGCAACCTGGAGACCATCTATATAACGCACGCCCATTTCGACCACTTCTACGGTCTGAGCATTCTGCTCGACCGTTTCCCG
>Ga0182018_10001239_pt1 | contig 29617 bp, 20 predicted proteins | sample 812P2MmetaG_FD_120490 | JGI IMG/M metagenome (GOLD analysis project Ga0182018, IMG submission 120490) | Permafrost microbial communities from Stordalen Mire, Sweden - 812P2M metaG | ecosystem: Environmental > Terrestrial > Soil > Wetlands > Permafrost | place: Sweden: Stordalen | collected...
GGCGCCATCATCACTTGAAGGTCGAAGGCTTCTTTCCGGACGCGTAGGTCGTAATAAAGGATGGCGCCCGCAATCGTCACCACCGGAATCACCAGGATGCCGGCGATCGCTGCCCCGACCTGCATCAACCCCATGAAGACGAGAACCATCGCCGGATTACTCTTCTCAACGAAGATTCCAATCTCGAAGGGAATCGCGAAGAGTGCGGCCGCCGCCATGCTCAAGGCGAAGTAGAGAAGAATGATGAGAAAAGCGCGCCCCGCGTGGTCCCTTGTGAGATTCCAACTGCGCTCCAGCGCCAGCCGGGCATTGAGATGTTCCACGATCGCAGAAGGCACGCCCACAAAAAAACGGCACATGACGTAGACTCCCGGGACGACCAGCATGATGAGACCAGCCACGATCGCAAGATACTTCAAAACCAATATGCCAAACAGTGTGGCGAGCTCGCCGCGAACGCGACGGAACGATTCTCCGATGGTGATCGAGCGGCCTAGATACAGCTCAGAAACAGCGATGACTGTAGCGCCTTCGGTTAACAACAGCGCAATTGTCCCGACGAGCATGCCAAGAAATGCAAATCCCGAGTAGGTGGTTGACATCCCAGCGAGCGGGAATGGCGGCTGAGGCGTCCGGCCAGCAACAACCGTCGGGAATATCACCGGCTTCAATGTGAATGTCTGCGCCAAATTCAACGCGAGCACGAGTATGTGAGGAATCGCGGAAATTCCGATAAACAGGGCGAAGTAATTGCGGTAGAGCGTAAAGGTGCGGTCGAGGATCTCACCGATGGATAAAGGGCGCAGATCGAGATTGTTCATCGGTATCTCCGATTCGAGTGAGCGGGGTTGGCTCGCCGGGCAATTTACCAAAGATTTAGAGAAAGCGATATCTGAGCTTTTGACAGGCTTGCGCCCTAACGCAATAAAGTCTTTTCGTGCCGCGCAAGTGCGTGGTTTAAGAGGCTCGGCCCGTCAATCGGCCGACGAGCAGGCGCATGAACCTGGCGGCGTCCACATCGACCGCGACCTTCGTGTTTGTGCGAAACGGTTCGTCGGCATTGCGCCCGTCAATCGTCGCACCGCTCTCGAGTGGCGCGGAATGGCGAACCGGAGCGTGGTCGTAGGCCACGGATTCGCCGGAGGTCAGTTCGCCCTCGATTTCGATATTGACGTAGAAATCCTTCAGTTTGACGAGCGTCGGATCGAGAAGCGTGGCGAGGGCAAGCGGATCGTGCATCATCGGGAAACCGGGGAAGCCGGTTCGCCGGTATTGTGCGATTGTGCTGCGCGCGATTCGCCCGGCGGCTTTGCTCACGGGATTTCCACCGGCTTCAAGAGCGGCGGCGTCGTCGTCGCGGAGTTGAACTTTGCGCGTGACGTCAAGTCCGACCATGACGATTGGAATTCCGGAGTGAAAGACTACGTAAGCTGCTTCGGGATCCACGTAGAAGTTGAACTCGGCTGCCGGAGTGATATTCCCGCCGGAGATCGAGCCGCCCATCAGGACGAGGCTCGGAATCATGCTCGCGAGTTCGGAATCGGAGCGAAGAGCCGTAGCGATATTTGTGAGAGGGCCGACGGCGACGATTGTGACTTCGCCCGGATGCGCGCGAACAATGCGGCGAATGATTTCGGTCGCTGTTTCGGAGACAGGTTTCGTTTTTGGAGGCGGGAAGTTTACGCCGCCGAGGCCGTCTTCACCGTGAACGTAGCTTGCGGTGATAAGGCGTCGAGTCAGCGGAACGCTCGCGCCAGCTGCGACGGGAATATCCGTGCGGCCGGCGATCTCGACGAGGCGCAGCGCGTTTGGCAGAGTCAGTTCGAGGGGCACGTTGCCTGATACGGGCGTGATCGCCTCGACTTTCAGTTCCGGCGAGCTCAGGGCGAGGAGAATCGCGAAGGCGTCGTCCACACCGGGATCGGTATCAATTATGATTCGGCGCGGAGACGCGCTGGAAGCTTGGGGCATATTCGCAGCTCCGAATGCCGCTGAAGATTCGCCCGCGGACAGCAAAGAGCTTCCGAGGACGCCGCCAAGAAGCAAGCCTGCGGAATCGCCGAGAAATTCTCGCCGGTTGGGCGCCGGAAGTTTGTGATCGGATTTCATGGTGCTCCTTTTTGAAACGTTGTTGGCAGTGCTATTCAACGGCGAGGTCCCGAGCGCTCACGCGCGCCGGGTTGAGAATGCTACCGCAATTCGCCTCTCAAATTTGAAGTCTCTTGGGTCCGCTGACGAAAATATTGCCGCGCTCATAAAAGCGCAAGACGAGATGCGCGTCGCGCGTGATGCCGATGCGGATGCTTTCGCCGATCGCGCCCCTTTTGCGGACCGCGGAGCCAAGCCACAGCGCACCGGGCGCGCAAAGATCCACCCCATCGACACGCTTGTCAATGCGAAATGCGGAAGCCAAGCGGCCGGGTCCGCGCGTGAGATCAAGCAAGCGGACGGTGCGGCGATGACGGCGCATCAATTCAATCCCTTCGATCGGCTCGACCGCGCGCAGAAGCACTCCAGCGCCCACGCCGGGCTCCTCGCCGGAAACATTCATCATGAACGAAGAGCCGTAAATGAAATAAACGTACGCGTGACCGTGCTCGAGAAAAAGCGCGCGATTGCGGGGCGTCTGGCCGCGGAAGGCGTGGCAGGCCGCGTCGCCCGGAAGATAGGCTTCGGTTTCGACGATGCGCCCGCTCAAGCGCCCGGCGGGGAGATCGCGAACGAGAGTTTTGCCAATCAGGTAGCGTGCGAGCTTGACGGTATTTACAGGCAACTCGTCACGCCGCAAGGGCCGAATTTTGCGATTCGCCATTTGTTGTTTTTTTAAGAGCCGCGCCCACGACCGCGGGGGCAAACCATTCTAATCGCGCAGGCGCTCGCGCTCTAGTCGATCCTTGAGTGTGCAAATTGAAAATGACCGCGGGACAATTTCCCAACGATCGAATTCATCCCGCACTTTCCTGTTTGCCCGGGTTCGACTATGCTGGCGTCCGCAATCACACAGTACCCGGACGCCCGTAAGCCGGGCTTCGCGCCGGGAAAATATCCTGGGGGTATCGGTGGATGAAAAGAGACGCGATCACGAACTCGGAATGCACCGCGCGATCTCGCGCCGCGATTTTCTAAACGGATTTGGCATTGCTGTCGGAGGTTCGCTCGCTTTTCCGCACCACGCCTGGCTCGACGCATTCGGCCAGCCTCAGTCACCATTCGCGCCTGAAAAAGATCCCAAGTATTATCCGCCGACGCGCACCGGCATGCGCGGGGACCACGATGGCTCCTGGGAAGTGGCGCACTCTATGCGCGACGGTCAGCACTGGAGCAACGCCACGCCCGACAACGAAAAGTACGACTTGATCGTCGTCGGCGGAGGAATCAGCGGGCTTGCCGCTGCTTATTTTTACCGGAAAGCCGCAGGCCCGAAGTCGCGCGTGCTAATCATCGAGAATCACGACGATTTTGGCGGCCACGCGAAACGGAACGAATTCGAGGCGAACGGGCGAATACTGCTTGGCTACGGCGGCACGCAATCCATTGCCGGGCCAAAGCATTACAGTGCCGAAGCCATGGGACTACTTCGCGATCTTGGCATCGACGTGGATGGCTTCAACCAATACTACGACCGCAAGTTTTTCTCCTCGCGCGGAATGAGCCGCGGAATGTTCTTTGCAAAGGAACGATTCGGAGCGGACCAGCTTGCGACGGGGCTGGGTACGCTCCCGTGGCCGGAATTTCTTGCCAACACACCGCTTTCCAAAGACGCCCAGAACGACATCGTGCGGCTCCGAAGCGAGAAAGTGGACTACCTGCCGTCGCTCAATCGCGAACAGAAGAAAGAGCACCTCGCGCGAACGAGCTATAAGGATTTTCTACTGAACGATGTGAAGGTCCATCCAGACGTGATTCCGTTTTTTCAGGAATCCACGTACGGGCTGTACGGCGTTGGAATCGAGGCAGTCCCAGCGGGCGATCTAGCGGGGCTCGGGGAGCCTGGATTCGCAGGCATGGATCTTTCTGGCCCGCCGGGGCCGGGTTTGGGCGACGAAGTCACGCTGCAGGATGTTACCGCGCCTTACATTTATCATTTTCCCGACGGCAACGCCTCGATCGCGCGATCGCTCGTTCGGTCGTTAATCCCTGGCGCCGCGCCGGGACACACGATGGAAGATGTCGTCCTCGCGCGGATGGACTATTCAAAGCTCGACGATCCCGGCTCGCCGGTGCGCATACGTCTGAATTCGACGGCGGTGCGCGCGCGTAACATGGGCGGCATTCCCGGCGAACCGTTTCCGGGGAGCGACGTGGAAGTCACGTACGTGCGCGGCGGAGTGGCGCGATCGGTGCGCGCAAAGCATTGCGTACTGGCGTGCTGGAACATGGTGGTCCCGTACCTCTGCCCCGAGCTTCCAGAAACGCAGAAGGATGCGCTCGAGTACGGCGTGAAAGTGCCGCTCGTTTACACGAATGTCTTGATTCGGAACTGGACTTCGTTCGAGAAACTGAAAGTGAGCACGATTGACTGCCGCGGAAGTTTTTACAACGAGGTCGCGCTCGATTTTCCGGTAAGCATGGGCGGATATCAGTATCCCGCGAATCCGGAAGAAGCGTGCCTGATACACATGGATTACATACCGTGCAAGCCGGGACTTCCAGCGCGCGAGCAACAGACGGCCGGAAGAGAACTGCTGTATAGGACGACGTTTGAGACGTTCGAGCGCAATCTGCGCGATCAGCTCGGAAGAGTGCTTTCTGGCGGAGGCTTCGATCCGGCGCGGGACATCGAGGCCATCACGGTAAATCGCTGGCCGCATGGCTACGCATACGAATACAACTCGCTCTACGATCCGGATTTCACCGAGGACCAGCAGCCGTGCGTGATTGGGCGCCAACCGTACGGGGAGATTCACATCGCGAATTCCGATGCCGAAGCCTACGCCTACACGAACGCGGCCATCGATCAGGCCTACCGCGCAGTAAAGGAAATAACAGCGAAGCGCGCCTGAGGATCGTAATCCTCGGCGCGCTTTCCACTCAGCTTACGCTTCGCTTGATTTGGCGGCTCAATCCAACGTCGCGCTTCGTCAGAAGTGGATAATCAAGCCGGCGACAAAGTTGCCGCGGCTGATGTAATTCCGCTGATTCGCAACGAAGCAATTTCCGAACGGGTCGCAATATGTCGCCGGCGTCGAATTGGCGTAGGTCGGCATATAGCGCAAGTCGCCGCGGAAGCCAAAGTGACGCGTAAAGTAATATTTCACGCCGCCGCCGACGCTGTAGGAGAACTCCGTGTCGCTCGGATTGCCTCCGGAATTCGAATCGTGCGTAAAGCCAAGACCGCCCGCGATGTAGGGACGTAGCTTCTGTTCCGGGTTCCGGAAGGACCAGGCCAGTCCAAAATTGACCTGATCAATATTGGAGTTGTACGCGTTCGTATAAATTCCCGTCGCCGTATTGTGCTCGTCAAAGGAACTGATATTGCGATTCCACATGCCCTCGACTTGGAAGCTGTCCGTGAGCGACCAATCGACGAACGTGCCGAAACTCACACCTTGATCAACCCGGAAGGAATCCACGGTGGCTGAATTTTGAACGGGAAAGTTGCCGCTGGTTTCCCAGCCCACGAATGGCGTGACTTCCCATTTTCCAGCGCCGGTCTGTGCGTGAACCACCGGTGTGAAGAGGGCGAAAGCTAGAACGAGCCAGGCATATCTAAATCTCATGATTCCTCCAAAGGAACTGCCGTTTTGTGGTTGATCCGCCAAGCTAGTGAGATGCGTGTTGGGACAAAGTGGTTTCGTCGCAGATCTGGCGCATTCGGTTTGTCTGCAGATAGTTGAAGGGCAGAAACATGTGAACTCCAGCGCATGAGTAGAGGGATCTGGGGGTCCCCGTTCTAGCGCCCCCGCAGCCGGTTGAGAAGAGAACTCTTCCCGTGCAACTTTATGCGAACCGCGAAGATGCGCCGCCCAGACCCCTCCACGTTGGTCAAACCCTTACTGCGGCAAAAAGTTGCCTGGGGCGGAGCCCGAGCTTCAGTTTGTCAGGCCGCAAGATCGCTTGCGACGTTACCTCCTTGTTTTCAGTCTCTTGGGGCTTTAACACAGTTTTAACAATTCGGTAATGTGGCTTTGACCCGCGACCGTTAGCTTGGCTGCGCCCGAGGTTGTGTTTGTATACCTCGCACTGCCTGAATGCTCTTACAGCGGGACGCTTAAAAGCACTTATGAACCCACACAGCGCGGGTCGATTTTCTTGCGTTCGAGTGAATCTTCCGTGAGGCGGCGTACATCGAAGTCTCCATGTCGGTCAGTGTCCACCCCCGGAATTTCATGGCGCTTCGATACGCGTCCAGTTGGCCGATATCCCATTTTTCGCGCTGTAGATTTTAATTCTCGCGAAGTGTTCCGGCAGCCACGCGTGCGGCGTGGCAACTCGGGACGATACCCATCAAATTGAACTCGATTTCAAGGAGGAATTGCATGCGAGTGTTTGTGACTTATTTGCTCGCTCTCGGCCTGGCAACCAGCCCGGCGATGGCAGGCGACGATACGAAAAAGGTTTCCGATGATACGGCGAAAGCCGCGCCGGCGAAGACCGCGAGCGATTCGAACAAGAACGCTTCGACGGAATCGACTCCCGCGGTTGAAGCTGAACTTCAGCAAATGAGGGATCTGCTCAAAGCACAGTCGGATCAACTTGAGCAGCAACGCGCCGCACTCCAAATCGAGCAACAGAAGGTGCAGGCACTCGAAGATCGTTTGAGTGCGACTGTGCCGAGCGCCACGGCGCCTTCGGGGATCGCGGTCCCCGCAGGTTCAGTGGAGCCACACGTAAATAGTGCGGGGGCCTCCGCGACACTAGCGGCGCCGGGAACTCCAGTCGAGGCCCAGTCGGGCATCACAACGGATCAGGATCAAAAAGGTCCGGAGTCAATTCGCTATAAGGGACTCAGCCTCACTCCGGGCGGCTTCGTAGCGGCTGAAACGGTTTACCGCCAGCACGCACTTGGCGCAGACATCAATACGCCGTTCAACAGCATTCCGTATCCTGACGTCGCGCTAGGCCATCTGACGGAAAACGCCTTCACCGCTCGGCAGAGCCGCCTCAGTCTGCTCGCGCAGAGCAGAATCGGCAGCGCGAAACTGACCGGATATTACGAAGCTGATTGGCTGGGCACGGGCGTAACTTCCAACAATCGGCAGAGCAACAGCTATGTGTTTCGACAGCGAGTGCTGTACGGGCAAGCGTCATTTGAAAATGGGTGGAGCGTTACGGCTGGTCAGCAATGGACCTTGGCGACTGAGGACCGGCAGGGTATCGACAACCGCCAAGAGGTAATTCCACTGACAATTGATCCAGATTACTCGGTTGGTTACACCTGGGCCCGGCAATACGGCTTTCGAGTTGTTAAGACCTTCGACAACAAGTTCACGCTTGGCGTTTCGGTGGAAGCGCCGCAAGCCACCGTCGGTGGGCGAGGGTTCTCTCTCGTAACTACAACGAACGTGGGAACTGCTGCAGTCACAACGAGTGGGAATACCTTCATCGATTCTCCGGGCAGCGGCGCCGGTCTGTATAACTTCTCCGACACGACCGGATACTCGGTGAACAAGGCTCCCGACCTCATCTTTAAGGCGACTGCCGATCCGGGCTGGGGCCATTACGAGATTTACGGGATTCTCAGCGAGTTTCGAAGCCGGGTTTATCCTTGCGGTGTAGTAGGCACGAACGCAGGCGATACTGCCCCTCCCACGCCCACGACGACTATTCCTTGCCCCGTTGATGGGTCCACTGCGCCGAGCGCACTTGGCGTGTACGACGATTCACGAACAGGCGGTGGGTTGGGGTTTGCGATTCGCGTGCCTGTGGGTACCAAGAAGGTCGAGTTTGCTCTGCAGGGAGCCGGAGGAGATGGCATCGGTCGTTACGGATCCGCACAACTAGCAGACCTAACATTCCGTCCCAACGGCACGGCATCCTTGATTCGTACAGCCCACGGACTTGGTGAACTTGAATTCCACCCAACGCCGAAACTTGATATCTATGCCTACTACGGTGGAGAGTACGCATGGCGTTCGGCATATCAGGGCTACGACAGCATTAGCATCACCAAGACGCCGGGTATCCCCGCTACCTCGACGTCAACGGCGATCCCCGCCACTACGACGACTGCGTTCAAACTCAACCAGATTGGTGGATACGGCTCGCCGTTCGCCAATAACAGCGGCTGCAGCACGGAAACTGCGCCGTCCAATGACCTCACTCCATCCGGAGGCGGGACTTGTGCCGGGGACACTCGCTACATTTGGGAGGGAACCTTTGGGTTCTGGCATAAAATTTACCAGGGTCCCATGGGAGGCTTACGCTGGGGCATTCAGTACTCCTATATAAGCAGAGTTGGCTGGTCCGGCAACGACAACGTGTCGGGCGCAACGTCAGGCAACTCACCAAAGGCCACTGAGAACATGATATTGACGTCGTTCCGTTACTACATCCCATAGGCGCGCTGGCACTAAGCGGCGTTGCTGACTTGGTATGAAAAGAGGGGCAGCTCCTCGCGGAGTTGCCCCTCTTGTTTTTATGACGGACATACCGGAGATCCCACCTCGCAGCCCATTCTCCAGGCTTTCTTTATGTCTTCCAGAGCGAAAAGCAAAAATGGTTTGTGACAAGCCTGCTTCGGAAGGGTTTAACCTTAGGACTCCTCTGGTCTTAAGTACCATTCCGATTTTACCGCTTCGAATATTAGGATGGCGCGATTCAGGGGTGTCCTCTAGCTCATGCTTGGGAAGTCGCAGAAGTTCGCCCGGCCACTGTTGCTGTTGCTATCCGTGCTGCTTGTCGCTTTTTCCGGCGCCGCCGACGAGCGCCCGCCCGCCCTTCCTGACCAGCCTCATTACGCCATCGAGCATTTCGGGGAGCGTTTCGGACTCTCCGCGATCACTGTCATCTCGATGGACCAGGACAAGCAAGGATTTCTCTGGATCGGTAGCCAGACCGGCGTATATCGCTACGACGGACTTCACGTCACGGCATACGGTCTCGCCGATGGATTGCCGGGGCTGCACACAAAGCAGCTCTTGATCGCGCCCGACGGAAAAGTGTGGGTGCGCGTGCGCAAAGGGCTAGCGCGGCTCGAAGGCCCGCGATTTGCTCCGGTGACGATTCCGGCCGAAGCGGGAAAGCTCACTTCCGATGTGCAATCGTTCGCTGTGGATGCCGCCGGCAAACTCTACGTCATCGTCGACAAGGGCCTGCTGATTCTTGATGTGCGGACTCGCGAATTTCGCGTGTTGACAGCCGCGGACGGCCTGCCGAGCTCATGCGTCGAAGCCGTCGTTCGCGCGCCGGACGACAGTATCTGGCTTGCCGCCGCCGGGCACCTTGCAAGATTCAATCCTAAGGATTGGAAATTGGAAATTCTGCCAATGCCGATTCTGCCGGCAGATCGCGTTGCAGCGCTGGTGCCCGACGTCCGCGGACGAATGTGGATTCGCACCCAGAGTCACGTGGCGACGCTCAATCTCGAAGCTTCGGGTCCGAGGCAATTGGTATTTCACGACGAAGGAATTCCACCCGCGAATTCGGATGGCATTCCCGTGGTTGATCGCCACGGCGATTTAATGCTTCCGACGGCGAGCGGCCTCTATCGTTGGCATGGAGATCGCTGGCAAGTGATCAGTCGAGCGAGCGGGCTCACATCGAACGCGCTTTTCTCGGCGCTTGAAGACCGTGAAGGAACAATTTGGGTCGGACTGGCGGGAGCAGGTCTCGATCGCTGGCCGGGCTCGAGCCAATGGTCCGGGTGGATTGATGATGGCGGATTGCCGGATTCGCTCGTCCTCGCCGTTGTGCGCGATCCGCGCGGCCGGCTTTGGGTCGGCACGAATTCCGGACTCTCGATGTGGGATGACGCGAATCATCGTTGGAAAGTTTGGAACAACGCGAATAGTCCGGTTGGCGGCGTGCGCCGGCTCGCGATTGCGAAAGATGGTGAGCTTTGGGTGCTGTGTCCCGCTGCGTCGCTCGTGTGGATTGACGCGTCCCTCGATAACCCAGTGCCGGTCGCCGTCGCAACGGGGAAGGATGTCGCCTCGATCTCCACCATTGGTGCCGCACCGGACGGCGCTGTCTGGTGGAACGGCGACAAATCCATTCATATCGCGCATCGGCAGAACTCGAGCTTCAACTCGATGAGATGGCCGTGCCAAAAGAATTTCAAGGTACGACGACATCTATCTCGCTCTCACCTCGCGGCGTTCTGTGGGGAGGCGGGCCGAATGGCCTCTCGCGATTCGACGGCGCGCGATGGCAGCGGTTTGGCGCGGCCGACGGCCTCCTCGATACGAACGTTTATTCTCTCGCTGCCGTAAGCGATAACGAGGCCTGGGCCGGATATTCCGATCAGAATGCCGCCACGCACGTGCGGATCGACGCACAGAGAAGGCTGCAAGCGCAGCACATTTCGAAGGCTGCATGCCTTCTCGGAGTTGACCGCAACGGCAACACCTGGCTCGAAATGGGAAATAGCTTGGGGCGGCTCTCGCCGGATGGCCAACTCCGCAATTTCACCCGGAGCGACGGATTGCTCTGGGACGACACAAATTGCGGCGCCTTCTGGCAGGAATCCGATGGAACGTTGCTGATAGGAACGAGCCACGGCCTCGCGCGTTACGATCCCCGGCAGGAAGAATTGCCGCGAGCGCCGCCATCAGTTGTCCTAACGGGCGCGGAGTTTGCCGGTGACGATAGCTTCACGAAGATTAACCCGCGAGTGCCGTACGATCAGGCGTGGTTCTCGGTGCAATTTTCTGCGATGACGTTTCGAGATCCAGATCAGGTCACTTGCCGCTACCGTTTGAAGGGTCTCGAACGCGAGTTCTCGGAAACATCCTTGCGCGAGGTGCGTTACTCGGCGTTGCAGCCGGGGAATTACACCTTCGAAGTTGCGTGCGGCTCGCAGGATGTGGGCTGGAGCGCAAAGCCGGCGCAGTATTCGTTCACCGTGCTCGCACCGTGGTGGCGCACGACGTGGGCGCGCACCGCCGGAATCGTTCTCGTTGGCTTGCTGATACTGGCGCTGATTCACTTCCGGACGCGGCGGCTCGAATCGGATCGCCGCCGTCTCGAAACCGCTGTCGAGGAGCGAAGCAGCGAACTCGCGAGAGTCAACCGCGAGTTGCAAGAGGCTTCGCTCACTGATCCGCTGACGGGCGTTCGGAACCGGCGGTTCTTCTATACGACCATCGCCGCCGACGCCAATCAGGCCACGCGCGCTTATTTCGCCGACCAGTCAAGCTACAGCCGCGATCACCGCGACATCATGTTCTATCTGATTGACCTCGATCACTTCAAACTCATCAACGACGCTTACGGGCATGACGCCGGCGATGAAGTTCTCGTCGAATGCGCCCGCCGGCTGTCGTTAATTGTTCGCAAATCCGATTTTCTGATTCGTTGGGGCGGCGAAGAATTTCTGATTGTCTGCCGCGCTGCGGAGCGAAAGGATGCGGCAATCGTCGCCGAAAAAATACTCAGCGCCATTGCGGAAGAGCCCTTCACAATTGCCGGCGGAAAGAAAGTGAATCGCTCGTGTTCGGTTGGCTGGGCGCCGTTCCCGTGGGATCCGGCGCTGGCGCCATTGACGGTGGACGAAGTGCTGAAGATGGCTGACCGTGGCCTTTACCGCGCGAAAGATCGCGGCCGGAATCACGCGATCGGAATGCTTCCGATGGAATTCGCCGAAGTGCCGGTGGCCGCGGGCGGCGGAGAAGATAAGGAAGAGGAGTCGAGTTTATCGGTGCGCGAGGTCGTTTCGCCGGGACCGGGCTGGTAGCGCGCCATCCGCTCGGCTTCTTGCACTGGGCCGTGGTCGCGCCGCCATCTTGCCAGCGATTTTTCGCGGAGCCACGCCAAACAAAACCGCCGGCAAGATGCCGGCGCGACGAATGCGTCGGCGGCAATCGCCGCGATTCTTATCTGCGGCTTAACTGAACCGACCGATTTATCCCTGGTTATTATTCGCGCTCGCTTCCACGAGCTTCTGAATCGCGGGCGCGACCATCAACAGAAGATCTGCCTGCGGTTTTTTCGCCTGTTCGATCGAAGCAAGCTGCTGCGATTTCCAATCGGCAGGCGCGGTCTGACCTTTGTCAATGAAATCGAGAGCTTGCAGACCGGCGGCTCCGAGCGCGGAGAGTTCCTGCGAGAGCGGCTCGACTTGTTGCAGCAGGTACGAACGTTGGAGCACTGGTTGTAGACGAGCATCGTTGTCGCGCCACATGGAGAGCTGCGCACGGATTTGGTCCTCCGTCGAGCGATCGTGAAAATGGCTCGCGATCATCGTATCCACGGCGTTCGAAAATCTGCGCGCGAGCTCGCTTTCCGGCGCGACGGAGTCCACGAGCCGGTTCAGCGGCGTATCGCTCTTCAACGTGAGTCCGGCATCGAGCGCCGCTTGTTCACGCCCGTAACCCTTCACTGGCTCGACGACGTCCGCAAGAACTCCAAGCGCGGAAACGTCTGCGGTCCCCGCCATCCGGCGGAGCATCGCGTTCAATCCCGTACGGTGCGTGAGGCCCAGGCGTTCGAGCCTCCAACTCTCATCTTCAATTCGTCGATACATCGAATCCAAGTCCGTCACGTTCTGCGGCGACCAGAGCCGCTCTGCAATAGCCGCAGTTCGCGGCCAGATGCGCGAATCAATATTTTCTCCGGTCACGTATTCCGACCACATGCACGCCTCGCCTCCGAGAACGAGATGCTGCTGCTCGGGCGTGAGGCTCGCGGCATCGCCGCTGAGCGGATCGTTCGCATAATGCTGAGAGGCTGGCCACATATAATCGAGGTAATAGCCGAACGAAAGAATGCTGCGGAAGCCGAGCCGCGCTGCATCGGCGAGAGATTTCTGCCCGCGCCACGATTGGATGACTATGTCCTTCGGCAAATCGGGAGCGAGAACCTCATCCCAACCGATCATGATCTTTCCGTGCTTGCTGACGATTTTCTGGATGCGCGTGTTGAAGTACGCCTGAAGCGCGTGATTATCGCTCAGCCGGTGCGCGTGCATGAACTCCTGAATTTTCGGATTCGCGTCCCACTGCTTGCCGTTCACTTCATCGCCGCCGATATGAAAGTAAGGATCGGGGAACAGGTGGCTCATCTCGCCGATGAATTTATCGAGGAATTTGTACGTAGACTCCTTCGTCGGATCCATCGCGGGATCGAAGATGCCCCACGTACGCTCGATCTGATACGGCCCCGGCGCGCTGGCGAGCTCGGGATAGCCGACGAACCACGCCGTGCTGTGCCCCGGCATGTCGAATTCCGGCACCACGCGAATGCCGCGGTCGCGCGCATATTCGATTAACTCGCGGGCGTCAGCCTGCGTATAAAACATGCCGTCCGAGCCAAGTTCCTGAAGCTTCGTATACGCCTTGCTCTCGATGCGGAATCCCTGATTCTCAGAGAGATGCCAGTGGAAGACGTTCATCTTCAGCGCGGCCATGCCGTCAATATTTCTCTTGATCACATTGAGCGGGACGAAGTGTCGCGAAACGTCAATCATCAGCCCGCGCCAGATGAAGCGCGGCTTATCGTCTATCCGCGTCGCCGGAACGGCGAAACCATCCGGCGCGATCGCGACGAGCTGCGAAAACGTCTCGAGTCCGTGAAGAATTCCGAGCGGATTGGGGGCGTTTAATTTTGCGCCTGTGCTTGTGACTTCGAGGGTGTAGCTCTCGTCCTCGTCCGCGTCTTGAACGGCCTTGCTGGCTTGATCAGCATGAATGACAAGTGTCGCTTTATCGGGTTCACCGAGTTGCGTTGACAGGAGCATTCCCGTTTCTCGTGTGATGTCGCGAAGGAATCTTTGCACCGCGCGGCCGAGGCGAGGTTCGTTGTGGCCGCTGATCGCCACAGAAAACGATTGATTGATGAGAAGCCGTCCCGCTTGCACCTGAATGCTCGACGGCAACGGCATGAGATCGGGCGATTCGCGCGATTCCTGCGCTGTCGCGTAACCAAAGGCAATGCAAAGCACGGATGCGAGGGAAAGTATTCGAATGCATTGATCGGATTGCGAGGGATCCTCCGGTACCGGCAGACCCGGGCAGGATATTACACGCGCGCATCGCGCGCCAAGCGGTTTCGGTCTGTCGTCCCGAGGACTACAACTCGCGCAACGAAGCCGCAATCGGCCGAATCGCGGCGCGAATTGCGGGCGGCACGCCGCCCACAAATCCCATGAACAATGCGAACACCACGCCGATGCCGAGCAGCGCCGGCGTTACTCGAAACGCGAACGCGACATGCGAGAATGTCTGAAAATTCATCGCGCCAGTCGTGAAGCCATTGAGCGGCAGCACGGCAAGACACCCCAGTGCCCCGCCGATGAATGCAATGAAGAGCGCTTCGAAAATGAACGACGTGACCACGCTGCCTGCACCGAATCCCAGCGCGCGCATCGTAGCAATTTCGCGCGACCTTTCCGTGATCGCCGAATACATCGTGTTCAGCGCCCCGAAAACCGCGCCGATCCCCATCACCAACGCCACGATTCCGCCGAGAATTTCGATCAGCGTCGTCAGAGCGCGAGACTGCTTGTCGTAATAATCGATTTCGCGCTCCACTTTCACATTCAATCGCGGGTCGGACGTGAGCGCGTCCTTGAACGAGTTCAGCGCATCGGGCGAAGTCAAATGCACGGTGACCGACTGAAAAATATCTTCTGGCCGTTTGAACGTTTGATTCAACACGCGCGAATCGCACCACACTTCCGAATCGAACGCGCTACCGCCAGCGTCAAACACGCCGACGACGGTCCACGTCGCGCCGCCGAAGCGAAGCGTATCGCCGAGATCCAGGCCCACGTACTCGTGCGCCACGTTGCGCCCGACAACCAACTCGTTCAATCCCGGCTGAAAAAATCGCCCGGCCATCATTTTTACAGACGGCCGAACTTCCAACACTTTGGGCGAAACGCCGCGCACCTCTACGTTCGCGTCCGTGCCGGTGGATCTCAGCGGGAACGCCACGACCACGACAACCTCGGGCGAAACGAGCGGTCCGTCCTTTCCCCGCGCGACGCCGACGGTGTCTTCGATCACGCGTTCCTGTGTCAGCGTGATGGCGCTATCCATTTCCGACGACGAACCCGCGCGGCTGACGATCGCGTTATCGGGCGAGCCTGACGATACGAGCGTGGCCTTGAATCCTCGCGCGAGAGCTAGCATGGCAATAAATACGCCGACGGTTCCCGCGACGCCGAGAATCGCGACGACAGCCGAAGTCCATCGCGCGCGCACGCTGCGGATGTTATAGATGAGTGGAATCGCCATAGCTCACACCCTCCGAAGCGCATCCACCACGCGCAACCGCATCGCCGAAATCGCCGGCAATATCCCTGCTACCGTGCCCACCGCTAGCGCCAGAAGCACACCGAGGAGCATGAACTTCACTGGGAAATAAAAGAACGGCAGTAGACCGCCAGTAGGATCACCCATGAGCGACCAACCCTTCGCGAGCAAGAGACCCAGTCCGCCGCCAACGAGTGCGAGGAGCAACGATTCCGCAAGCACGAACACCATCACAAACGTGTCCGAGAATCCTACCGCTTTCAGGACCGCAAGTTCAGCCGTCCTCTCGCGCACCGCGATAGCCATCGTATTTCCAGTGACCAGCAGTAACGTAAAGAACACCACGGCTCCGATCGAAAGAATCAGGAACTCGATATTGCCCATCTGCTTCACCCACGACGCAGCAAATGCTTTTTCGGTGTCCGTCTTTGTTTCGTAGGGCGAGTTCGCGAATTCGTCATCGATAGACTTGGCGACTTTGGCCGCGTCGTCAGGATTTTTGATCCGCACAATGTACCAGCCGACCGCGCCCTTCTGCTGCGCGGCTTCGTCGAGGCGCTTCCAATGAAACCAGAACTGCGTCGTATCGTCTTGCGGCCGTTTGGCTGTGTAAATTCCGCGAATATTGAATTCCCAGTTGCCCGGATAGATCGTTCCCATGATTGGAACGCGGTCGCCGATCTTCCAGCCGAAACGCTTGGCAGTTTTTGCGCCCACGAACGCGCCTTCGCGATCCCCCATGAACGCCGCCCACTGACTATCATCGACGGTGAACTCCGGATACATCTGGCGATAGGTCTCCTCGTCAATCGCGAAAAAGGGAATGAAGTTCTTGGGATCCTGATAAACGCCGCCGAACCAGTTCGAGAACGTAACTTCTTTCACTCCGGGTGTCGCCAGTAGGCGGTCGCGATACGCCAGCGGCAGCGGTTGGATGATGGATACCTTATTGATGATGAAGAGGCGATCCACGCCGGCGATGTCAACGCCCTGGCTGAAGGCTCCGCGCACAATGACGAGAAGCCCAAACAGGAACAGCGCCACGACGAACGAACCGATCGTCAGCATCGTTCGAATTTTCTTGCGCTTGAGATTGGCAGTCAGCAGATGAAGATATTTCATACACGAGCCTCCGCCGCGGCGCCTTCTACCAGCACACCCTTATCGAGGTGCAATGTGACGTTGGCGCGCTCGGCCACCATTGGATCGTGCGTCACCAGCAGCACGGTCTTGCCGAACTCGCGGACCAATCGCTCGATCAAAGCCATAATTTCATCGGCGCTCTTGCGGTCGAGGTCGCCGGTCGGCTCGTCGCAAAGTAGAAAAGTCGGATCGGCGACGATGGCGCGCGCGATCGCGACACGCTGCTCCTGTCCGCCGGATAGCTGCCGGGGATAATGATTCATGCGATCCGCCAATCCGACGACAGACAGCGCCGTCTCGACGTGCTTCCGCCGCTCAGCGCCTGAGAGCTTTGTGAGCAGCAGAGGCAGCTCAACATTTTGAAACGCGGTCAGCACAGGCAGCAGGTTGTACATCTGAAAAATAAATCCCACGTGCCGCGCTCGCCACGTCGTCAGCTTGCCCCCCGACATGTGCGAGATTTCGTCGCCGTCAACTGTAATGCTGCCCTTCGAAGGCAAGTCAATTCCGCCGAGAAGATTTAGAAGCGTGCTCTTGCCCGAGCCGCTCGGGCCCATGAACGCGACGAATTCGCCTTTGTCCACGTCGAGATTCAGATTCTGAAGAACGTGAATCACTTCGCTTCCGCGGCGATAATTCTTCTCCAGGCCGCGAACGCAAACCAGGCTTTTGCCGTCGCCACTTCCATCCACTCGAACCATCGGGCTCTCCTCTAGCGCTTGATTTCGACTTCCTCGCCGTCGTGCAGTCCTTCGGGCGGCTTCACGACCACTGATTCGCCGCTTGTGATTCCAGCAAAAACCTCCACGTCGGTTCCGTGATCGCCGCCGAGGCTTACCGCGCGCCGCTCCACTTTTGTGTCGTGCAGCACGAACACCACCGGCTTGCCGCCATCTTGAATCACGGCATCCTGCGGGATCAGCGTTTGCGGCGCGGCATTCGCGGATTTCGATTTGCCACTGGACTGTTCGGACGTATCAAGAAATGCGACCTTGACGCCCATATCCGGCAAGATTCTCGGATCGAGATGATCGAAAGAAATGCGGACCTTCACCGTCGCCTTCTGGCGATCCGCCGTCGGAATCACGGTGCGAACTTTCGCCGGAATCTTCCAGTCAGGATACGCATCGAGCGTCGCCGTCACCGGCTGGCCGTCCTTGACGCGCGCGATGAAGGATTCGTTCACGTCCACTTCAATCTCGTTGGAATTCATGTCCACGATGGTGGCGATTCCTGTGCGCGTGAATCCGCCGCCGGCTGAAACCGGCGACACCATTTCGCCCACTTGCGCGTCCTTCGAAACCACCTCGCCCGTGAAGGGCGCGCGCACCGTGCAATTGTCCACGTCCTGCTGCGCCACGGCGATCATGGACTGCGACGCATTCACTTGCTCCTTCGCCAGCGCAATCTTCGCGCGCAAACTGTCCGCCGCGGCGCGCGATGTGTCGAGCACTTCGACGCTGTCGATTCCTTCTTTCTGCAATTCCTCGGCGCGGTGCAGTTCGCGCTCGGCGAGAGTCAACTGCACTTGCAGGTCCTGAATGGCGGCTTGCGCGGCCTCGCGATTGGCTCGCGCGGATGCGAGGCGCACCTGCGCGTCCGAATCGTCGAGCCGCGCGAGAATGTCTCCCTCGTGAACGTGGCGGCCTTCTTCGGCGTAGACGGCCGTCACGCGCGCGGTGATTTTGGCAGCTATGGTTGCTCGGCGTCGCGGCGTGACGTATCCGCTCGCATTTAATAGTGTCGCGGCTTCGCCCGCCTGAGCCTTGCGCGCCGCCATCACTTCGACGACAGGCTTGTGCGTTCGCAGCGCGAACACCAGTCCTGCGACGATGAGCACCAAGCCGCCGCCCGCGGAAATAAAGGCCAATATCTTGCCCAAACCGCCCCGATGGCGCGCGTGATCGTCAATTTTCAGCGACGAAAGGTCGGGTCTCGATGAACTTGAACTCATGGCAAGTCTTTGCGCTCCCGCATAAACTGCTGCCCGATTCTCTCTATTCTTAAACTACGCAATCGCCGGAGTAATGTTTCACTTCGACAATTTCGGCCGACTCTCCGACCCTGGGCGCTCCACATCGAAATGATCCTCCATTCAGGGGTGAATGGCATCAATCGGAAGGCGGACGAACTCACAGCAATTTTAGCCGTTCGGGGCGGTGCTGGGCAACCGCAATCGAAAGCGGCGCGAAGGCCTCAACTGAGGCGAAAAAGTGATTGCGGCTGGCCGAATTTCACTTGCATGGCCTGCCCCTCGGCGTCGTTCGTCTGAAAAAGTTCTCGCGGATTCATCTCCAGCAGCACCGCGACTAACACTTCCGGTATCTGATGGATGCGCGTGTTGTAAGTAGCAACCGTTTTGTGGCCGTGCTGCCGCGACTCGACGATTTGCAGATTGTTGTGGCAAGATTAATTGTTTGCATGTATATGAAGCGTGGGGGAGTGAAATGGCAAAGGCCACATTTGCAGCGGGATGCTTTTGGGGAGTCGAAGCGGAATTTCGAAATTTGAAGGGCGTGACAGGCGCGCAGGTCGGATACATCGGCGGCAATACCGCGAATCCGACGTACAAAGAAGTTTGCACCGACCGGACCGGCCACGCCGAAGCCGTCGAAGTGGATTACGATCCCGCGCAGATCAGCTACGGCGATCTCTTGAAGGCCTTCTGGGAATTGCACGACCCGACGACGCCGAATCGCCAGGGTCCGGACATCGGCTCGCAGTATCGTTCCGCGATTTTCTTTTACACACCTGAGCAGGAAGCCGAGGCGAAAGCTTCGCGTGACGCGCTCGCGGCTTCAGGCAAATACAAGCGGCCGATCGTCACGGAGATTAAGCCCGCGCCGCAATTCTGGCGCGCTGAGGAATATCATCAGCAATATTTCGAAAAGCACGGCATGGCGGCCTGCCACATACCCGGAAAGAATTAGGCGAATAGCCTGAAGCATCCATAGCCGAGCGACGCTCCGATCGCAGACCCCGCGACGACGTCGCTCAAGAAGTGCATCCCCAAAATAATCCGCGAGGCCGCGATGCACACCGCGGCGATCATTAAGATGTCCAAGAGCTGCGGGTAAAACATCCCGAGGCAAATCGCGATCGCAAACGCCGTGATGGAATGCCCCGACGGAAATGAGAACTGATCGGGCGGCAAAATCGCGGACCAGCAGTGCGGCTCAAGCTGGCATGGCCGAGGCCGGTGACTCGCGCTTTTCAAAATCTTGAAGATGCAAATCCCGATTCCTACGGCCAGCGACGCGGCTCCCACCGCAACGAATCGCGCCGGCCCGCCGTAAGTTAGCAGGATCGCAGCCAGCGCGTACCACAGCCAGCCATCTCCGCAGCGCGTCGCCATAATCATCCAGATTCGAAACCAACGCGGTGCTCGCCAGCGATGCACCCGGCGCATCAATCTGTGATCGCGCGTTTCGATGAAGCCCCAGACGTTTCGTGCGACAGTCATCTGCGTCACTCCACTGCGCTCGCCTCCATGGCAAAAAGAGGAAAGCGGCTGCGGGCGGAAACTTTGGGTATCGCGCGTTCAGCCCAGCGGCGCGCGAACATTCGTTCCGAGTAACAATTCCTGGCAATCACTGCAGGGACGAATAACGCGAGAGGCGCCAACACGGTTGTCCAGCGGCGCTCGCGCATCATTTCGCGAGCGATGAGAAGAACGTCACGCGTGAGCTTCGCGTAGCTGCCGGATTTGCCGCGCGGCTTACCGAGGCCTTGACGAACGCCCGTGAGGAAATCTTCTTTCGTGCATGCGCCGGAAACTTCGGTGTACGCCGTGCCGGCGGAAGCAAGCGTGTGAGCGTCGCTGCCCCCAAGCGCGATCTTTCGCGTGCGCCGCGCGAGCCGAACCGCGTGCCGATTGTTGCCAAGCGGCATCAAGCTGTTCAGCGTTTCCATCGCTGGAAAATATTCCTCGAACCATTCGAAATCCTCCACTTCGCGGCGGCCCGTGAGCGCGGAGAAAACGTGATTGACGCAGAAAAAGAGACGATGCTCGGTGAGGTACATCAGCAGAGCGATCAAATCGTTGCGGCGGCGCTGAATCTCGATGTGCTGGCGCTCGGTGATGTCGTAGACGCCCACGTGCGCCTGCGTGCCGCTCGGCATCCGGCACGTCGCCTCGACGCTCACAAAAAAATCCGGATAACGTCGCAGCGGCTCGCAGCCTTCGATTGAGTCGTGATCGGTCAGCGTGACGAAATCCATGCCGCGTTGCTTCAGCACGGCGTACACATCTTCAGGATCGCTGTAGCATTCACGGCAAATTGGCCCGAGAAACGCCGGCGACTGGCACGGCCCTGAGTAGTACGAGTGAACATGCAGGTCGCATCGCATGAAACTTTTGTAACAGACGCGCATTACAAGCGCGTGAAGCGGGCGCGAACTTCATGTAAAAGCGCGACTTATAACTGATTCGACACTATAAGTTGTGTTGTCATCGAGCATTAACAGAGCGCGGAAGTTCGTGTGCAAGAATTCCGCCGCTCATGAAGCGTATCGAGTTTGTTTTCTTCGACGCGGGTGGCGGGCATCGCAGCGCGGCGACGGCGCTTCAAATGGCCGTCGCGTCGCGCAATCTGCCGTGGGACGTCCATCTTCTGAATCTTCAGGAATCGCTCGACAAGCTGGACATTCTCAGGCGCTTCACCGGAATTCGCATTCAGGATTTCTACAATAAAATGCTCGCGTCCGGCTGGACGCTTGGAAGCGCGCAATTGCTGCGGGTGTTGCAGCTTCTCATCGCCATCTATCACCGCCCGATGGTGAAAATATTGACCGAGTATTGGCGCACAACCGCGCCTGACATGGTCGTTTCATTCGTCCCGCATTTCAATCTTGCGCTCGGACAAAGTTTGCAGCGCGCCTTTCCTGCCGCGCCTTTCGTGACGATATTGACGGACCTTGCGAATCATCCGCCGCGATTCTGGATTGAAACGCAGGAGCAGGATTTCATTTGCGGCACCGAACGCGCCGTCGAGCAAGCGCGCGCAGCCGGGAACGCGCCCGAACGCATTCATCGCGTGTCTGGAATGATTCTGCATCCGCGATATTACGAAACGATTGAGGTTGACCGTGCCGCAGACCGCGGCGCGCTTGGGTTGTCGGCGGAAGTGACCACAGGCCTCGTGCTTTTCGGCGGACAGGGATCGAATGTCATCGCGGACATCGTGAAGAGGCTCGACGATTCGCAGCTCGAAGTTCAGCTCATCGTGATTTGCGGGCGCAATGAAAAGCTCGCGAACGCCCTACGAGCCCGCAAAGGCCGCGTGCCGATTTTCGTCGAAGGCTTCACTACGCGCATTCCTTATTACATGCGCCTTTCTGATTTCTTCGTCGGCAAGCCCGGGCCTGGCAGCCTGAGCGAAGCCGTTGCGATGAAATTGCCCGTCATAACGGAATGCAATTCCTGGACGCTACCGCAAGAACGTTACAATGCGGAATGGATCCGCGAGAATCAAATCGGCATCGTCGTGAAGAATTTCAAGACGATTGAGGCAGCGGTTCGCGAATTATTGCACCCGGAAAATCTCGAGAGATTCAGAAATAACACGGCGGCGATGCCCAACAACGCCGTCTTCGAGATCCCCGATATCCTCGACCGGATACTTCACCGTTGGGCCGCCGGTTGCGCGCTAGGCTCCGGTAAGTGCTGACTCGCCTTTGCCGCAGGTCAAGGCTGCGAATCCATCACGGCGTGCAATTGCACCTGCGCATCTTTCAGGACTTCGAGATCGCGCTCCCACGATTTCTTTCCCCGCGCCGAAATCGCGATGTGGTGCAAGCCCGCGCTGAGCGGCAGCTCGGATGGCGTGCTCCCGACGAATTTTCCGTCCACGTAAATATCCGCGTTTTCAGGCTTGGAATGTATCGTCACGTTGCCATTTCCGGCCGGCGCATCATTCGCCCGTAGCGTGGCGTTCGGAAATGCGCGTTTCATCACGTCAATTAAATCCTGCGCGCTCAACGCAAAATTCATACCTTCGAGTTGTATTCCCGGCGGCGTCGCCACTCGCTCCGGCTTCGTGATCCCCGGCGCGCTGCCCTGCGCGGGCGAATTTGGCTGCGTTCTCGCGCGCCTCAAAGTCGCGATCCCGGCTGAATCGTCTTCCGTTGGCGCGCTCAGCGGCGTTTCCACCAGCTTCATCGTCGTAATCCCTACCACGTCGCCTTCCGCATCGAGCAGCGGCCCGCCGCTATTGCCCGGATTTAGCGCCACGTCCGTTTGAATCCACGTCCCTTCGTGATGCTCGATTTTTCCCACCGCGCTGACAATGCCCTTCGTCACCGTGCCAGGCAATCCGCCGCCCGGATAACCGACCGCGAGCACCGTCGCGCCCGGATGCACAGCCACAAGGTCAACAAGCGAAAGATGCGGGAAACCGCTGCCATCCACCTTGACCAGCGCGAGGTCGAGGTGCGGATCGGAATAGATCACACGGCCGAGGAGCCGCGCGCCCGTCGACGTCGCTACGAAGAGCGTTGCCGAGCCATCGGCGACGTGCCGGTTTGTCGCGATCAGCCCCTCTTCCGTGACGAAAAATCCGGTTCCTTGCAGCTCGGTGCCGAAAAGCTGCACCACGGCCGGCGACGCGCGCCGCACGATTTCCTCCGTCGGCATTTCGCGCCGATCACTGTGTTTTGAGGAAGGATCCATCTTGGCGGGAACCACGGTCGGCGCATGTAGCGTAGCCGTCGATTCAAGCGAGATTTCGATATGGCTGTTTTTCAGCAGGTAGTACGAGCCGTGCACGACGCCGGTCGCGGAAATCCATTTGTACGGGCCTTCGGTGAGAACCACCTCCTGCGCCGCGAATCCTTCCTTGTAGATTCGCGCGGTCATCTGATGCTCGAGCTTTTCGCTGAAGACGGAGTGCGGCCTGTGAAGGTAGCTGCCAGGCACTTTCATTTGATATGGCGTCGTCCCGACCACAACGCCGTTCATCTCAACTTTTGCGCCAGAAGGCGTGCTCGCGATCGTAAGATTGTCGGCGCGCACGGCTCGCGCCACGGAGAGGATCGAAATCGCGAACAGACACCAAATGCACAAAGACCGGCGAATCGCCATGATGCGCGGCCTCACGAGAGCAATGTCCCGCGCAAACTCTCACCACGCCGCGGCGCTGTCAATTGTGGAAACTACGGACTCGATTGCGGTCGTAGCGCCGGCATCTTGCCGGCGATTTTCCGCGCGGTGGCTTCGAACAAAAACGCCGGCAAGATGCCGGCGCTACGATCGCCCGTTTGCCTTGCGCTCGATAAGTGGATCGGGTTCAACCGGGACGCAAAACCCGCCGAATGTGCGTCGCCATCCCGGCTTTCCCCGCCTCGACGCCTGAAATCGCGGATGCTACACTCCGGCGTTCACCGGAGCCGCAATCGCATCGCCATGCCGATTTCTTCCATCCACATTGATACGCGCCCGGACTGGCGTGGGGGCCAAAATCAAGTTCTGCTCACGCTGCGAGGACTACGCGCGCGCGGTCACAACGTGGAACTCCTCGCTCTCGGCGGCGGCGCCCTCGAAAAGCGCGCAATCGCGGAGGGTTTCGCCATTCACGCCATTCCTCCGCGAACCGTTCGTCCCGGCGGCGCGCGACTCTTGCGAAAAATCGTGCGTGCGCGCCGTTTCGACATCGTTCACGCGCACGATCCCCACGGCCTGACCATTGCCTGGCTCGCGGGCGCGCATCGCCGCGCGGCGCTTGTAGCACAACGGCGCGTCGCGAATCCGCTCAAGGGCAGCCGCATAGCTCTCGCACGCTATCATGCCGCGCAACGCATCATCGCGGTATCGCGCTTCGTCGCGGAAAGCGTGATTCAGTCCGGAATCGCCGCCGAGAAAGTCGCCGTTGTCTACGAAGGAGTCGAACTTCCCGCGCCCGCTGTGGCAGGCGAGCGCGAACAAGCCCGTGATAATCTCAGCGTCGCCGCGAACGAAATTCTGCTCGGCTGCGTCGGCTATCTGCTCCCCGAAAAAGGACAGGACGCGCTGATCCGCGCGATGCCCGCAATCCTCCACGAATTTCCAAATTGCAGGCTGATTCTCGCGGGCGACGGCCCGTGCCGCCGCGAGCTTGAGTCCGTCGCGAAGAAACTCGGCGTGGCACGCGCTGTAATCTTTGCCGGATTTGTTGAACGAATCGCGGACATCTATCGCGCGCTCGACATCTTTTTGTTCCCATCGCTCGCCGAGCCGCTCGGAACATCAATGCTAGCCGCCATGTCGTACGGATTGCCGGTAATCGGCGTGGCCAGCGGCGGCGTCCCCGAGATGGTCACGCACGAGCGCAATGGACTTCTCGTCCCCGCGCCCGATCCCGCTGCATTTACCGATGCGACGCTGCGGCTCTTGCGTTCTCGAGATGAAGGAAAAAGATTTGGCACCGCCGCGCGCGAGACAATCCAGGAAAAATTCACTGCCGATCGCATGGTCGAAGTGACGCTAGAACAATACAAACGCATTTTGGAAGATCGCCTCCGATAAATGGTTTTCGTCCTTCCGCAATCCCATAGATAAATTCTTTTGGAAAAACAAAATTTCTGGCAACGCCGGTCGATGTCAAAGCGTCTCTCTAAGTGAGCGCAGAAAACATTGCGCGCTCGGCTCGCTGGAGCAACAATCCAGAATCCCGCCGCGAGCCCGAAAAATTGAAAGGAGGAATTTTTGATATGAGTAGAGGTGTGCGCAGTTGCATTTTCAGTGCAGTGGCTGTTCTGGCGCTTGCCGTACCTTCTTGGGCGGCGCACAGAGACACAACTCAATGGACCGTCATCGACACATCCACAATCGGGTCGAGTACAATTCGGCCCGGCGAATATCAAATCCGCGCGGAAGAAGGAGCCAACCAACTGGAAGTTGTGAAAGAAGGAAATGTTGTGGCGACGGTGCCGTGCCATTGGATCCACCTAGATCAAAAACCGGAGTACACGGAGGTCGTGATCAACAGCAACAGCGTCGATGAAGTTCACTTCGCCGGCAGGACAGAAGCCATAAAGATCGATTCAGGAATGGCTCCGGCGCAGTAGCAGTAGTAACGAACGCGAAGTGAAAACGGGGCAGGTTCTTACCTGTCCCGTTTCTTTTTGTCGAAATCTCGAAAAGAGCCGAATTACTTCAGATACGTCGCGAGCCAGTCTGCAACCGTCTTGTACCAAAGCTCGCTATCCTGCGGTTGCAGGATCCAGTGGCCTTCATTGGGAAAGATCATCAGCTTTGAAGGCACGCCCTGCCGCTGAAGCGCCGTGAAGAATTCCAGGTCCTGCGTGTAAGGGACGCGGAAATCGAGTTCGCCGCCGGTGACAAGCGTCGGCGTCTTGAATTTTCCAAGCGCCGCCGCATTTTTTTCCGGAGAGAACTTGTCGTAGAGCTCCGGATTCGCCCACGGCGTTCCGCCATATTCCCATTCCTCGAACCAGAGCTCTTCCGTCGCTCCATACATGCTGCGGGCGTCGTAAGGACCGGCGTGGCTGATGATGCACTTGAAGCGATCGGTGTGCGTGGCGATCCAGTCCATCATGAATCCGCCGTAGGAAGCGCCACCTGCCGCGACGCGCGAGCCGTCAATGAAAGGATATTTCGCCACCGCGGCCTCGACGCCTGCCATGACATCTATATAGGCTTTGCCGCCCCAATCCTTGCTGACTTCCTCCGTGAACTTCGAGCCGTAACCGGGCGAGCCGTGCGGATTCGGCATCACGACAACGTATCCTGGCGCGGCAAAAACTGCCGCATTCCAACGGTAGCTCCACGCGTCGCTCCACGGCACTTGCGGCCCGCCGTGAACCAGCAGCAGCATTGGATATTTTTTCGTTTCGTCGAAGTTTGGCGGGCGCACGATGAATTCTTCTATCTGCGTTCCGTCGGCGCCGGCGTACCAGAAGGGCTCCATCTTCGGAATATCGAGCTGCGCGAGAACGGTGCCGTTGTGATGCGTCAGTTCGCGAATGCCGTGCCCGTCAATCGCCGAAACAAAAATCTCTGGCGGAAATTCCAGGCTGCTGCGCGTAAACGCGATCGTGTGGCCATCGTGGCTGATCTCGAATTCGCCGTAGTAGCCGTCCGCGAGAATCTTGGTAGGCGCGTTTCCGCCCGCGATGCCAATCGAGTAGATCGGCATCTCGCCTTTTTCTTCCGTCTGAAAATAAATCGTCTTGCTGTCGGGGGACCAATTCGAAGCCGCAACGTCTTCATCAAATTGTTCGGTCAAGTTGATATGTTTTCCCGAAGCACGCTCGTAAACGAATAGCCGCCACCGATCTGATTCAAAGCCGGCAATGAGCTGCGCGCGATAGGCAATCCATTTTCCGTCGGGCGAGTAGGCCGGTCCCCAATCAGCGCCCGGATTATCAGTGATGCGCTTCGGCGCAGCGCCGCCCTTCACTGGAACGATGAAAATGTCGTTATTCGTGCTCAGCGCTTCGTCCTTGTCGGTGTTCGCTGTGAATGCGAGCTCCTGCCCGTCGGGCGAAAACGAAATTGCTTCGGGATCGCCGAGATTGAACGGCGGAACATCGTAGTCGGCGCCAGACGTCAGATCCTGCGGCGCACCGCCATCTGTTGAGACGGCGAACAAGTGACTTCGCTTGCCGTCCCACCACTGCGTCCAGTGGCGATAGAGAAGCTTTGTGTAAATTCGCGCTTTCGCTTTACTCTTCGCCTTATCGGCGTCGCGCTTCGCATCGCAGGCATCATCCGTGCAATCGGGATACACGCGCGAAACGAACGCGATCGTCTTGCCGTCGGGCGACCAAAGCTCATTGTCGGCGCCTCCGGAAAGGGAAGTGATCCGCGACGCTTCCCCGCCCGCCAGCGAAATCCAATAGACCTGTGTATTGCCGTTCCGCCCCGAAAGAAACGCAAGCTTCTTGCCATCCGGCGACCAGCGCGCCCGCTCATCGCTCCCTCCGCGCGTAATCTGCCGCGGCTCGCCGCCCGTCGTGGCAACGATCCAAACATCGGAAACCGTGTGATTCGCTTCCTTATCGGGTACGGCGACGGTGTAAGCGATCCATTTTCCGTCGGGCGAGATTTGTGGATCGCTCACGCGCCGCATGGAAATCAAATCGTCGAATGTGATCGCGCGCTTCGGAGTTTGTGCCGCAGCGGCAACGCTCAGCAGAAAAATTGCCAAAGAAATTGTACAGACACGATTCAAGCGCAAGGCTCGTCCTCCTGGATTAATTCGCCCCAATGTTACAGATAAGCCGGCAAAGAAGCTGGATGTTCTCATTTTCGCGGGCGATTTCAAAGCTGAGAAAGAAAGGCGGACCTTGGATGCAGAGCGTTCGGTCAGCGTTACACATGACGCGAATCATACCGTTTCCCCGGCGATGCGCTACACTCTGCCGATTGGCAAGCTCTGCTCGAAAGGTAGCCGTTCATGGCAGACGCCTTATTCGTTCATCGTCTTCATTTCGCCTTTACGATCACGTTCCACTACATCTTTCCTCAACTCACGATGGGGCTCGCTCTCCTCATCTTCATCATGAAAACGATCGCGTTGCGCACCGGTGACGCTCGCTGGAACCAGGCCGCGAAATTCTGGGGCAGGATTTTCGGCATCAGTTTCGCGCTCGGCGTCGTGACCGGCATCCCGATGGAATTTCAGTTCGGCACAAATTGGTCGGCATTCTCGAAATTAGCGGGCGGCGTGATTGGCCAGACGCTCGCGATGGAAGGCGTCTTCTCATTTTTTCTTGAATCATCGTTCCTCGGACTTTTTCTCTTCGGCGAAAAGCGCCTCGGCCCGAGGCTTCACTGGCTTTCGTCCATGATGATGTTCATCGGCTCGTGGCTTTCGGGCTATCTCATCGTGGCCACGGACGCCTGGATGCAGCATCCCGTCGGTTATGCAATTGAAGCGAACGGATCATACGCGCTCACAAGTTTTTGGGCGCTCATCCTGAATCCGTGGGCGCTCGCGCAGTACGCGCATACCATGCTCGGCGCGGTGCAGACGGGCTGTTTCGCGATGGCCGCGGTCGGCGCGTTCTATCTCCTGTCGCAGCGGCACGCCGATTTCGGAAAGCTTTTTCTGCGCGTGGCGATCATCGTCGGCGTCATTGCGGCGATGGCGCAGCTTTCTCCTACTGGCGACATTCAAGGACGAATCATAGCCGTGCATCAGCCTCCCACTCTTGCGGGGATGGAAGGACTCTTCCAATCTGGGCCGGGCGCGCCGCTAGCGATTCTCGGACAGCCCGACATGGAAAAGCGTCGTCTCGACAATCCATTGATCGTGCCCAAAGCGCTCAGTTTCCTTACGTACCGAGTGTGGACGGCGGAAGTAAAAGGCCTCGACGCGTTTCCGCAGAACGAAGAATCCGACAACATTCCGCTCCTCTATTTCAGCTATCACATCATGGTCGGCCTCGGAACGATCTTCGTCGCGATTCTTTTGCTCGCGGCATTTAAGCTCTATCGCGGGACGCTCTACACATCGCAGGCCACGCTCTGGATTCTCATGCTCTCGTTTCCATTTCCCTTCATCGCCAACACAGCCGGCTGGATCACGGCGGAAGTTGGCCGCCAGCCGTGGCTGATCTACGGATTGATGCGGACGAGCGCGGGCGTCTCGAAGCAAGTATCGGCAGGGAATGTATGGTTCACGCTACTCGGCTTCTGTGGTCTCTATGTAGTCCTAAGCGTGCTGTTTCTTTTCTTGATCTACCGCGAAATTGACGAAGGGCCCGCGGGACACACCTCCGCGCCTGGCACACCATCCCAGCCGCAACCGGCCGCGGCGGATTAGGAGGCTCGAGATGGAGACGATCTGGTTCGCACTCGTCGCCCTGATGATCACCACGTACGTCGTTCTCGATGGCTTCGACATCGGCGCAGGCATCGTTCATCTCTGGATCGCGCGTACCGATGTTGAGCGCCGCGCGGTCATCGGCTCGATCGGCCCCGTATGGGACGGCAACGAAGTCTGGCTCATCGCCGGAGGTGGCGTCCTCTATCTCGCGTTCCCCGCGCTCTACGCGTCGAGCTTCGCCGGCTTCTATCTCCCGCTCATGATGGTGCTCTGGCTTTTAATTTTGCGTGGGACATCGGTCGAGTTCCGCAGCCACGTCGTCTCCCCGCTCTGGGCTGCGTTCTGGGA
>Ga0182018_10001240_pt1 | contig 29602 bp, 25 predicted proteins | sample 812P2MmetaG_FD_120490 | JGI IMG/M metagenome (GOLD analysis project Ga0182018, IMG submission 120490) | Permafrost microbial communities from Stordalen Mire, Sweden - 812P2M metaG | ecosystem: Environmental > Terrestrial > Soil > Wetlands > Permafrost | place: Sweden: Stordalen | collected...
CAGCAACTATCCGCTATTCTTCAAACGTTCCCAAGATTCGATCCGCAACGGCAGGAGATAGAGGGCCTGCGGGAAAAAGCTGGGATCTTGGCGCAAGATTCCTTTGCCATCCTGGATAAAGCTAGGCTACTGGTTCATGGTGGTAGTGAGCTGGCTGAGTCATGCGAGCGAAAGGCATAAAGCGGAGAGAAGGTTTTCACACTTGCAATTGCTGTCGGCGGGCGCTTACAGCCTGGGACACGGTACGAATGACGCACAAAAGACGATGGGAATCATTGCTGCGCTGTTGGTGGCCAGCGGGAAAAAACAATGGACCGTAGGCAGCTTTCACTTTCTTGGAACAAAGCATGAACTAGCGATGTGGATCATCCTGAGCTGCCATGCGGCAATGGCCCTCGGAACGCTGTTCGGTGGCTGGAGAATCGTAAAGACCATGGGTTCGCGCATTACTCCGCACCTTCGACCGATTGGAGGATTTTCCGCGGAATTGGCAGCTGCTACTACCATAGGGCTCGCAACGTTTGCCTCAGTTCCCATTTCCACCACACACGCTATCGCAGGCGGGATTTCTGGAGTTGGAGCGACGCGAGGCTGGCACGCAGTACGATGGATATGGGCACAGCGCATCGTTTACGCTTGGGTCTTCACGTTTCCCGGTGCGGCACTGGTTGGCGCGTTCGGCTACTGGATCGCGAATTTTGGTATCGAACCGTTTGTAGCGCACTAGCTTGTGTAACGTAGTCCCCCCTTCGCGTTGCTCGCCCCGTGTGCTCGTCTGGACGCTCACATCGCATGCTAAAGCACCGCGTCGATTCGTCGGACATTCGAGCAAGTACGGGAGGTCCACAAAAAGGGTGACGCCCCTCTACAGTTTCTAGTTCGTTTGGAGACCTACGCCGCCACCCTTCTTCGCCTGCTTCCAAACTTCGCCCACCGTCGGTGGAGTTCCGCCAAGCGACGAAGATTCCCCCCGACCGGGCGACTTCAATGGCCTTCGTTCTGGACAGCGGGCGTAGGAGCCGCGTTCTCCGGCTCCCCTTCGGAATTGTTCGGCTTTGAGTTGCCACTCGGCGCATCCTGCGGTTTCGGTTTGAATTCTGTGTCGTGGTCCCGATCCTCTTCGATGCTCTTTCCCGTTCGAACCTCAATTGTTGAGTTATCGTCTATTTTTCTGGTGCCCTCGGCGTTTTCCCCCGTCTTCGCAGTATTCGCTCCCGGGTCCACGGCCGGTATAGACTCCGGCTTTTTCTCGGTTTCCTTCGCCTCATTTTTCTCAGAAGATTTCGCCGACGACAGCAAATATTCCATTCTCACTCGCGCTGCGAGCCACCGAACGCTGCTCGCCCGTCCCGCCCCTTCAAGATACGGAGCAAGTTCTTCGTCGGTAGCGATTCCCTTGCCCTTCAAGAATTCTAGAAGGCCCATGCACCTTGTCTCCGCATCTTCCAGCGAGGAAAATAATTCGTCGAATATCTGCTTCGCCGTCGCAGCATCCATCTTCAGTCTCCTCGAATCACAACGCCTTCATCTTTGATGCAGTAGAGTCATTGATGGTCTTTAGGTTGTCACCCATTGAGGTGACAAAATGAGCGATGTCGGGTCGTCGTTTATCGACGTACGGACTTGCCGTATGTGACGTAACGTACCAAGAGAAAATCGCAAACCGGCACATCAATCTTCTCTCGTCTGTTAACCGGCCAGTCGCAGTAAGCCGAGCATACGAACAACATGGATTACATCGTAGGGCCTCCACAACGACAAAGTTGTCGAGGCTGAAATAACGACGATCACAAAGCCAACCGCAGTTCGATCGAGGGTCATCCCTCGCCTCCACGATGGTCGCGTAGTCGTCGCCAAGGGCACTGCGATTGTGGACAGTGTCGAGCGGAAGTTCCACATCTCGCTCGGCGCGTTCGCGTTAAAGGTGGATGAGACGCAGATCGCTCGAGAGACTCGGTTGACCCGTTGAGTTTCAGACCGGTTTCGGCAAGTGCTTCTTCAAAATTTCCACTTCGGCTTCAAGCATCTCATTGATTTCGTCGGCAAGGTCAGCGAGTCTCACGGGGTCATCCTGAACTTCGGCTTGTTCACAGAGTTCCTTGAACCTTTCTTTCTTTTGTCTACGCATTAACGCCAACCCTCGGCTGGGTTCATCTTCCATGATTCCGGGAGAAAAGGACTGCTTATTCGCAGTATCAATTCCTGTGCGCCAGCATACTAAGTATTAACTACTGGACTTTATAAGTTCCGGGCCTGACATTCGAAGAGTAATTGTTTCGGACCGTCTTGTACCCAGTCCCGGAAAAGAAGAATGACGTGCATTCCATGTACGCATGGATGATGCTTTACGAAGCCACAGTACTATCTACGGCCCGGTCGTATCGAAGATGCAAAGAACGCAATCGGACAACGTGTAGTCAGCGGTGCAATCGATGAAGCCGAGAGACGTGCAGTTGTCAAGACGCTGAATGCGCTAGCTGCCCTCAAGCCCGAACGATCTGTATCGAGAAATCCGCTTTGCTATCAGTGCAAAGACACGCTCGATCTCGTAACGCCCATGAATGGACGAATATTCTTAGTCAAGACCAGTTCCGGGAAAACATCAATATCGTTGCACACAAGGTGCGTGGTTGATTGGGCTGATTTGAACAGTTTTCAGACTCTTGTACCACTACGAAGAACACGCGCTGCTAGATGCCGATAACTCACGAGGGTTCAGAGATTCCCGGCCTATCTGCGCTGTAGACCAATTCGAAGGCCTAATAGACCGCTTTCACTTTGCAATTGAGGCACTCCATAGTCTCGCCGTCTTTGAATTTCGGCCTTGCGACAACTTTGAAGGGGTCGCGGTAGGATTCTTGAACGGTCGTCGGCTCGATGTTGCTGTGCGTAAATCTGTGACTACAGTTGGGGCGAATCAAAATCCATCGCGGCATAAACGGAAACCTGCGGAATTTCGATGCCTTTGAGACGAAAAAAGACGCAACCGCGTTAGCTTTTGGGGGTCGTATCTTTCGCGTCAGCTTGAATCGTTACTTCGACATGGGCATCCTGCTTTAATTTGACCTCTTGGCCGTTCTCGCCTGTCAGGGTGTTGTCGATTCGAATTTCTCGGTACAGTTCATCACAACGATCAATTCCAATCTCTGCCTTTTCCGGGATTCGCGGATCGGGCGATTGAATAATCTTTTGAACCTTGGCGTCCATCGTGACTTCCGGTCGAGCAGCCATTTGCGTCCTCCAATACCCCGGTCGCTGAATGAGATGCTCGGTCTGGAGAAAATGGCTGCGACATGCCTTGGTATGTTTGTGTTGGTTCAGCCTGAAATGAAAGGAGGGCGCTCTCCGTTAGTGAGTATTCCACCCTTCGGGCAGGGATTTTCAAGGCATCGATACGACCACCAGGCTATCCCTCAGCATGGTTGCGTCTCCGCAGAGCCCGCTTCCGTTTCGCTCGGCAAAATTATTGTAGCTCCAGACGTCTATCGGTCTCGCCCGGGTAGAATGTTTTAGCGAAACGGAGCGGTCATCCCGCCGTCGACAATCAAAGAGTGACCAGTCACGTACGAAGACGCGTCCGAACACAGCCAAAGCACAGCGTCAGCGGCTTCTTCCGGCCGTCCGACCCGCCCGAGCGGGACCAGTTGTCCGAAACCTGTTTTCGCAGCGAGGGGATCCTAGGGCGGATGCACTCCGCTCTGAGTGATTTGTGCCAACGCTCGATTTTGCCGTTCGATTGAGGGTGATACGGTGAAGTTCTGACGTGCGTCATACCCGAAATGCGGATGAACTCCTTGGCGATGAATTGGGGCCGGTTGAAGGTAGCCGAACGTCGCGCAAACATTCAGGAAGGAAACATCGATATGCAAAGGCAGCCGGGACCGTAGCGTCCAATCAGAGTGGGCCGGACAACGGACCATCCTCTGGCTCAGCAACAGAGGGATAACTTCCGTGGTCCAAAACATGGTCCGGTGTTGCTCCAGAATACCCGATCGACCTATTTTGGCCCACCCGGCATCCGCGGAACGCCAATCTCCCGCTTGGCGCACCTTGTCTGAAGCCACCCAGGAGGTGGTAGCCCTTAAAGCCCGTCCGGGTTGATGGCTAAAAGGCGCGGTTCGGTCATTTCTTCAATGGCGTAGCGCAGCCCTTCGCGGCCCAGACCGGAATCCTTCACCCCGCCATAAGGCATATGATCGATCCGGAAAGAAGGCACCTCACCGATCATCAGACCGCCAACTTCGAGCGTCTCAAACGCCCGTGTAATGCGCGTAAAGTCCCGCGTGAAGATTCCTGCCTGTAGACCGAAATCGGATCGATTGATGGAGGCGAGCGCTTCCTCATAGTCGCCAAACTTTTCGACCGTGACTACCGGCCCAAAGACCTCCATGCAATTCACGCGCATGTCAGGCTTTGTATTCGTCAGCACCGTAGGCGTGACGGTAGCGTCCGTCCGGGTGCCTCCGCAAAGAAGCTGCGCTCCGCCGCGGACGGCCTCCTCGATCCACTCCACGTTGCGTCGCGCGGCAGCTTCACTGATCAGTGGGCCGACATCCGTGGTTTCATCCAGAACTTCGCCGACCTTCAATTTTTGAACGCGCGAAAGGAATGCAGCGACAAATTTGTCGAAGACCCGATCCTCGACCAAGACGCGCTGAACCGAAATGCAGGTTTGCCCAGCGTACGTAAACCCGCCGACAGCACAACGGTCAGCGGCAAACTCGAGATTGGCATCGGCGCAAACCACAACGCCCGCGTTGCCGCCCAGTTCGAGAACAACGCGCTTCTTTCCGGCGTTTCGCTTGAGCGCCCAGCCGACGGCAGTGCTTCCGGTGAAGCTCAGCAGCTTGATACGATCGTCGGAAACGATCAGCCCGGCATCTTCATTAGACAACGGCAGCACGTTCAATCCGCCGGCCGGCCATCCGGCCTCTTCAATAATTTGCCCCAACCGCAAAGCGGTGAAAGGAGTCTGCGGCGCCGGCTTAAGGACGATAGTGCAACCAGCCGCGATCGCCGGTGCCAGCTTGTGTGCGACCAGGTTCATCGGAAAATTGAAGGGCGTAATCGCCGCGATCGGGCCAAGTGGAAATCGCCGCACGATGCCCCAGCGGCCGGCCGTCGAGGCTTGCCAGTCGAGCGGCAAATACTCGCCGCCGACACGCACGGCTTCCTCGGCGGCCACATTGAACGTAAAGACAGCGCGGTCCAATTCGACGCGCGTCGCCTTGATCGGTTTGCCTGCCTCCAGCGCCATGATGCGCGCCAGTTCGTCGCGGCGTCTTTCGATTCCCAAGGCGATGGCGCGCAGGATTCCCTGCCGCTGATAGCCACCGAGTTTGCGGGTGAGTTCAAACACGCGGACAGCAGCCGCAATCGCAGCCTCGGCTTGATTGGTGGAAGCGCGGTAGGTAACGCCAACCAATTGCCCGGTTCCCGGCGAATAAATTTCAACGGGTTCGCCGTCCGTATGCCATTTGCCGTCCAGCAAAAAGCCGACGTCAAGGGACGCAATATTTTTGAAAGTCGTACTCATAAGAATCTCAATACCGGCGTACTTCTGCGTGCTACAGATATCAGATGCATCAAAAAAGCCAGCGAGTTCAATCTGCAACGCCGTGAAACATCAAAGGCATCACGCGTGAGACATCGCAGGCTGTTTCTGCTCCGAAACCGATGCCAGTGCTGCCTCGATGACGTTGAAGCCTTCGTCGAGCTGTTGGTCGGTCACAACCAGAGGCACCAGAATGCGAATCACGTTGTTAAATGTGCCAGCCGTGATCGTGATCAGGCCGTGTTTGTAGCAGTACTCCGCGATTTGCTTCGTCTCCGGCTCGGCGGGCTCACGCGTTTGCGCGTCGCGTACCAATTCAATGGCGCACATGCCGCCAAGGGCACGAACGTCGCCGACCAGCGGCCATTTCTTCTGCCACGCGCGGGCTCGAGTCTCGAAATGTTTGCCCACGGCCGTCGATCGTGCCAGCAGACCGTCCTTCTCGATGGTTTCCATCGCCGCCAGTGCCGCGGCGCAAGACAATGGATGGCCGCAATATGTCCCGCCCAAGGCCCCAAGTCCGGGTGCGTCCATCACCTCCGCACGACCCGTTACTGCCGCGATGGGCATGCCGCCCCCCAGCGATTTCGCCATGGTGATCAGGTCGGGCTCGACACCGAAATGCTCGCAGGCGAACCATTTCCCGGTGCGCGCGAACCCAGACTGCACTTCATCAGCAATGAAGAGAATTTCGTGTTTGCGGCAGATCGCGTGGAGAGCTTTGAAGTAGTCGCGCGGCGGAATCACGAAGCCACCTTCGCCTAGCACAGGCTCGGCGATTACCGCAGCAACCGATTCCGCGGCAACGGAACGCTTGAACGCGTCTTCGAGATGCTGTGCAAATGTTTCCGCCGTAGCACCAGCCTCGCTGCGATAAGGATACGCAAACGGAATGCGATACACATCACTGGCAAAAGGCTCGAACCCGGCCTTGTAGGGATGCGTCTTGCTGGTCAGCGACATGGCCATCATGGTCCGGCCGTGAAAGGCGTCCTCGAAGCAAATAATCGCGGGTCGCTTGGTGTACGCGCGCGCAATCTTGACGGCGTTCTCGACCGCCTCGGCGCCGCTGTTGAGGAGAATCGTTTTCTTCGCGAATTTTCCCGGTGCCAGCGCGTTCAGTTTTTCCGCCACCGCGACGTAGCTCTCATAAGGCGTGACTGCGAAGCACAGGTGCAGGTGCTTCTCCAGCTGTTTCTGGATCGCGGCGGTTACGCGCGGCGCGCGATGCCCGATATTCAGGCAGCCGAGGCCTCCCGCGAAATCGAGGTAACGGTTGCCGTCAACGTCTTCGATGGTGGCGCCTTCGGCGCTGGCCGCAAAGATTGGCGTGGTGTTGTACGGTGCGCGAGGTACCGCGGCGTCGCGGCGCGCCATCAAAGCGCGCGAGTGCGGCCCTGGAATTTCGGTGCGAATATGAATTGTAGTCATGATTTAGTACCACCCGATTGGAGTTTCGTCGAGATTAACGAAGACCTGCTTGGTTTCCAGATATTCTTCCAGTCCCCAAGGGCCAAGTTCGCGGCCAAATCCGGACTGCTTGTAGCCTCCCCACGGCGCTTCCACATAGGTCGGCTGCATGTGGTTGACCCACACGATGCCGGCCCGCAGGGATTTCACGACGCGGAACGCTTTATAAATGTCGCGGGTCCACACCGCCGCGGCTAGACCGTAGGGCGTGTCGTTCGCGATGCGGATAGCATCTGCTTCGCCGTCAAACGGAATTACCGAGGCGACCGGGCCAAAAATCTCTTCGCGGGCGATGCGCGCGCTGTTTTCGACATCGTAGAAAATCGTGGGCTCGAGATAGTACCCTTTGTCGAATTGTTTCGGGCGGCCCCCGCCGATGGCAACTTTGGCTTCCTGTTTGCCGATCTCCAGATAGGAACTCACGCGGTCGTACTGCTCCTTGCTGACGAGCGGACCCATTTTCGTCTCGCGCGCGAGCGGTGGACCGAGCGTGATGCACTTGGCCTTTTCGGCCATGGACTCAACAAACTTCGAGTAGATTTTTTTCTCCACCAGGATACGGCTCCCGGCAGAGCAGACTTCGCCCTGGTTGATGAAGACGCCGAAAAGCGCTCCGTCTACCGCTGCTTCCCAGTCCGCCTCGGCAAAGAAAATATTCGGCGACTTTCCGCCGAGTTCGAGCGTCACGCGCTTGAGCGTGTCGGCTGCGCTCTTCACAATGATTTTTCCGACAGCGGCGCTGCCGGTAAATGCAACTTTGTCGACACCAGGGTGAGCAACCAGCGCAGCGCCTGCGGTTTCCCCGAAGCCATTGATAATGTTCACGACGCCGGGCGGCAAACCAACTTCTTCAAACCAATTGGCGAGCTCGAGCGCCGTCAGCGGCGTTTGCTCAGCCGGCTTGAGGATGCAGGCGCAACCCGCCGCGATCGCAGGCGCCAGTTTCCACGCACTCATCAGAAGCGGATAATTCCATGGAATGATTTGCGCGGCTACGCCGACCGGTTCACGCAACGTGAAACTCAGTGCGTTCGCCGGAACCGGATTCACGTGGCCGACCACTTTAGTGGCGAGGCCGCCGTAATACTCGAAGCAGGTTGCGACGTCGGCGATGTCGTATTCCGCTTCGACAATCGGCTTCCCCGTGTTGCGGCATTCGAGATTTGCCAATTGCGCGGTGTTTTGGCGGACTCTGTCGGCAAGTTTGAACAGCATGCGGCCGCGGTCTTGCGCGGTAGTTTGGCGCCAGGGTCCATTGTCAAAGGCCTCGCGCGCGGCCTTGACCGCCGCATCCACGTCGCTCGGGCCCGCTGCGGCGACGTGCGCAATCACTTCTTCGGTCGAAGGGTCGTATACCGGGAAAGTATCGCCGGACGAAGCGGCGACCCATTGGCCGTTCACGTAATTTTTGTAAGTTTGCACGTCCGCTTTTACTCCGCCAGACATGAATCCCTCCGAAACAAAAACTCGCGGCCCGGGCTTTGGCGCTTGGGCAGTAGCGGTGCCGAAGTTCTGCAAAATGTTAGCTTGCGGGGACCATTGCCGCCAGCTTGCGCGCCGCCTTGCGCCGGCCGTACACGAAAAAGAAAAATGCCGCCAGGCCGATGAACAACAACGTTCCGCCGAACATCCACACCTCGTACGACAGGATCGAAGTGATCTGTTGCGCCGGGAAAAATGCCAGCGCGATGCCAAGAATCGTTGTCACCAGACCGCTGGCCCCCGCAAAGAAAAGCGTCGGTTTGCCATAACGGCCCTTCACGAACGATTCGCTGGCGGCAATCTTCAACAACGCGCCGAATATATAGACGAAGGGCACCAATTGTAGAACCACCGCCAACGACAACAATTTCTGAAAGGTCTCCTGCACGCCGGCGCCGGTAAACGAAAAATTGATGATGACCAAAATCAGTGACACCGTGGCGTGGACGATCAGCGCCGCGTAGGGCGTCCCGTATTTCGGATGCACTTTGCCGAGCCATGACGGCATGTAGGAATCGAGACCAGCGACAAAGGGAATACGCGCCGATCCCGCGAGCCACGCCGAACCGATCCCGGCGATGGAGATACTCAGCATCAATGCAAACGGCGCGATGATCCAGCCGGCGTTCACTTTCGCGGCCATGTGGGCGACGGCCTGAACGATGCCCTGCAACACGGAGATGTCCTGCTTGCTGACGGCGATCAACAACGTCAGTGTCGCACCGATGTACAAAGCGCCGGACAACACACCGCCCCAAGCCACCGCTCCGGGCAGAATGCGCCCCGGGTTCTCAATTTCATCGCCCATAACCGAGGCCAGCTCAAGTCCCACAAGTCCGAAACAGATCACGCCGAAGGAATTGAGCACAAAACGCGGATTTGCCGGAATCTGAAAATCCGCCCAGGTTACTGTTGTGCCGAACCGGAGCCAGACGATGGCCCCCAGCCCGATCAGCACCGCGGCGGCGATCCCGGTTCCGATCGCGCCGACGTTGTTGATCCACTTTCCTACACCCAGACCCACGACGTTGAGCACGACGAGAATGGCCAGCAGAATGAGCGAGGCGCTCAAAGTGAACACCTTATTGTCCGCCAGCGACTGATGCTTCGAGCCGAGCGCGAACACCGAAACGCCCACGAAGTACAGCATGATCGTCGGCACGTACATCATATTGTTGGTCCAGTAGCACCACCCGGAAAGGAAGCCGTGGAAGTCGCCGAAGACTTCTTTGGCCCAGAGGTAGACGCCACCTTCGCCGGGGTAGCGATGGGCCAGTTCAATCACGGCGATCCCCTGGGGCCAGAAGAAAAGGATCAGAGAGATGATCCACAGCCAGATGGTTACGCCGCCGTTGGCGGCGATCGACGGAACAACATTCAAATTGAATACCGCGACGACGAACAGGAGAACGAGGTCCCACCGCCCCAAAACGCGGTGGAGGTGGGGCGCATCCTCTGCCCCGGCCGCGATTGGCAACGTGCTGACTTCGTTTGACAACGTTGTTTCTCCCGACAACGCGGCTGAAGAGTGTCGCGTTCCATTCTCCAGCCTGGTCAAGCAGGGGCCCGAGATCGATCCGCTAGTGGCCGGCGGAACCGACCACCGCCGCGCCACGTTCCTGCTGGGCTTTCGCCAGTGCCGGGGCCACTTCATCGAAGACCGACAGGTGTTTGTCGATATCGGCTTCGGTGTGCTGGACCGAAATCGTCCACTGTTCGTCCCACCAATACGGTTGCGCGAGAACGCCGCGGTTGACCATGGCGAACCAGTAGTGGCGCCAGAGATCGACGTCGATGGTGGTCCAGTCGCGATAGTTTTGGATTTCTTTGGGATAGAGCATCAGCGCACCGTTTACGCCGGCGCTCACGACGTAGGCTTGCAGGCCGACTTTAGAGACGATCTTGCGGTAGCCTTCGGTTAGCTGTTTGCTCAGCTTGTCTGTGTGCGCGTAATTCTCGCGCGTGAGGACCTCCCGGAACGTGGCCAGCCCCGCGGCCATGGCGACGCGGTTGGTGTTGTAGGTGCCGCCGTGAAAGACTTTGTGCTGCGCGATGAGTTCCATCACCGCGCGGCTCGATCCGAACGCGGCCAGCGACAAACCTCCGCCGATCGATTTCGCCAGGCAGATCATGTCCGGCTTTACGCCGAAGTATTCGCTGGCTCCGCCCCAACAGAGTTTCGCGCCGGTCTTGACCTCATCGAAAATAAGCAACGCGCCGTTTTTCGTGGTGATGTCGCGAAGTCCCTGCAGGAAACCCGGCTGCGGCATGCACAAGCCGACATTCATCAGAATGGGCTCGAGAATAATTGCTGCGATTTGGCCCGGATTTTCGCGGAAGCGGTGCTCCACGCTCGCGAGGTTGTTGAAGCTGGCGACGACGACATTTGCCAGCGAAGCTTTGGGGATACCGGCCCCGCCGGGCACGGAATTGGGCGCGTTAGGATCGCCGTAGTCTTCCGCTTTCGGCTTGACGCTGACCAGCGCGGTGTCATGTAGCCCGTGGTAGGAACCTTCAAACTTCAGGATTTTGTCGCGGCCGGTTGCTGCGCGGGCAATGCGGCAAGCGTGCATGGTGGCTTCGGTGCCGCTGGAACCGAAACGCACCATCTCGACCGGGTAGCGTTTGCAGATTTCTTCAGCGAGTTCCCATTCCTGATCGTGCGGCATGCCGAAGGTGTAGCCTTCGTGCAACTTTTGCTCGACGGCTTTTACTACCGCGGGGTGACAATGCCCGGCCATGAGCGCGCCAAAACAAAGGTTGTGGTCGATATACTCGTTGCCATCGACGTCGTGAATCCGGCTGCCCTTTCCGTCTTTCACGAAAATGGGGTAGGGCTCGTAGTGGCGGTAATTGCTAGCGACTCCCAGCGGGATGCGTTGCAAGGCCCGCTTGTGCGCTTCGGCGGACTTGGGTGTCCTCTTCTCGTATGTGGCGATTTCCTTTTGCAGAGCGTCGTACATGTGTACTCCGTGGTTGCAGGTCTGTTCCCTGCGGTCAGTATCGTTCTGGAAGAATTCTCGCTTTCGCGCGAAGGCGCGGCCCTTGCGAGCCGCGCCTCTCGATTCGTTTTGCGTCTCCGTTTCGTCTAGAACCGGAACTTCAGCGCGAGCTGGACCAGGCGAGGATCTCGGATGTGCAGGGGCTGGCCGAACGTGCCGCCGATGTCCGAAATGTCTCCGTCCACGCTGTAGAACTGCGCATGGTTCCAGATATTGAAGATATCAGCGCGAAACTCCATTTGCACCTTTTCTCCGAGTTGCGTCTGCTTGTTGAAGCTCATGTCCCACTCGTCGATTCCGGGCGCACAGCAGATGGAGCGCGGTGCGTTTCCAATCGTGCCCGGAGCTACGGTGTTGTTGGTGAAAAGGTTGGGATCAAACACGTATCCGGTCACGGCCTGGCACGGAGTACCAGTTCCGGAAAGAGAACCGGTTCCCGCGGCGCACACCGTGTCTCGCGGATTGGTGGTCTTGAACGGAGCGGTCAGGTTTGGCTCACCGGGCGCTTCAAAGAGAAAGGTAGAGTCCAGCTCTTCGACGTCGTCCTGCGAGGTGATGCGAATTGGAAAGCCGTCCTGGAAGGTAATGATGCCGGAAACCTCCCAGCCGTCGAGCAACTTGCCTCGGAGTCCTTCGTACTTGCGGACCGGAAGGTCCCAGACATAATTGAAAACGAAGCGGTTGCGCGCGTCAAAGGCAGAGGGACCGTAGGTAGCGTTGAAATTTAGCGGATTCAGCGCGCTCTCAAAGCTGGAAGCGTTGTCGAGGGATTTGCTGAGTGTATAGGAAGCCTGGAATTGCAACCCGTGCGAGAATTTTTTCTCAAACATGACCTGAAGCGAGTTGTAGTTCGATCGAGCTACGGTGTTCTCCGAAAAGATCCCTGAAAAAACAGGTGTGCCATCCACAGGGCAGCCGGCACCGGTCATGGGATTGCAGGTGGGCGACGAATAGGGTCGTAACCCCACCAGCGTGATCCCGCTTGGACCAACAACCGTGCCCGCGGCTACCGTTGACGGTCCGGTGGGACCGTACGGCAATTGCAGCCCGCCCGCCGGAATTACTGTTCCAGGAGAGATGAAGTACTCACTGTCTTCGCCGAAGCTGCTGCAACTTGTCGAGGTTCCGCCAGGCCCACTGAGTACGTTGCCAGGATTCGCCGTGGCAATTGCGGCGATGGTGTTGCAGGTTTGCGGATTGCCTGGGTTGAGTTCATAGCTGGCAAGCAAACGGTGTCCCTGCGATCCAACGTAGCCGATCTGGAAAAGCATTTCTCCCGGAAGCTCGCGCTTGATGGTGAGGTTGTACTGGTCGGAATACTGGAGACGCAGGTTTGCCGGGAATTCGCCGAACAGAACGATGGGACGGAAGGTGGACCAGTCCACCGGTTGACCTCGCGGCGGATCCAATATTCCGTTATAGGGATTGGGGAGGACGGTCCCGTTCTGTTGGACGAAAGGGGTCTGAAACAGCGGATCGGTAATGCCAGTGCTGCCGCCAAACGGAGGCTCGGCGCTGAACTGTTCCAGAACCAGTTGTTCGATCGGGTTGTAGAAGATGCCGTAACCCATACTGACACTCATCTTGCCCGGTCCGCCGGTTACTTTTCCGAGCAAGCCATCCTTGAAGCCCGGACTCCAGTTCAGGCCGAGACGCGGCGCGAGTCCCTTGTAGTAGGTGTTGGTCAGGCCGCCGGGCACGCCCTGGTCGCCGGGGACGACGAGGCCGGTGGGAGTAACTCCGGTATTGGCACAGGTCGGATTGGCGATCCCATAGTTCGTTTGGAAGTTCGTGATGCTCGCCGGCGAGAGCTGGCACGGGTAAATGGCCGAATTTTCTCCGGGGCGGAAGGTCTGGACCTTTTGCCCGGTATCCGTGAGAGGCGTGTTCATTTCCCAGCGAAGACCGTAGTTGACGGTGACGGTGGGCTTGAGCTTCCAACTATCCTGGGCGAAGAGGTAGACCGATGTCGAACGAATCAGCTCGTGCTGCGCAGAACCCTGGGTATAGGAATTGGGCAAGCCCAGCAGATAGTCGGCATACTGATCGGAATAGCCGAGATCGTTGGCGCCGCCGGAGTTGAAAACATATTCGCCGTTCACGTCGAAGTACAACAACTGGTCGAATCGTTGATAGCGGGTATCCACGCCAAACTTCAAGCTGTGATTGCCGATGATTTTGCTGTAGTTGTCGCTGAACTGGATGGTGTTGCCGATCTGGGGCAATTGGCCCTCGAAGTTGTTGCCGATCGTGAAGCCGCCGTTTACCTGAACAAAAGGAACGCCTTCGACAGAAGCGCCCAGGTTGGGATGGATGCCGTAGTCGGGATTGTTGCCGAGAGCAGTGCCGCCATCACTAACGAGCGGCGTATCCGAGGTGCCGGTGAAGCAGAACGCCGCAGCCGCCCCGGTTCCGCAGGAGCTGGTGACCAGGTTGGTTACCGTCGGCGAGTTGAACTTCAGCTGGCCTTCGCGGAAATACGAGACGCGGAATTCGTTCACCGCGGTGGCGCCGATGGTGGAGGTGTGGCTGGCGTTCAATTGCTGGGTGCGTGTGGCGAAGTCGCCGGGAAAATTGCCCAGCGTGGCTCCGGCCGCTTGGAACTTGGCGAAGGGATCAAGAGTGTTGTCGTCGTCGAAATAATAGTAGATCGAGGTTTTTTGATTGGCATTGAAGGTGTGATCGACGCGAATCTGAAACTGATCGCCGCGCTCTCGCCGGTTCGGCACGGTAATGACTTGCGCACTGTTGCCGCCGGCTCCCGGGACGTATTGCAACAGGCTCACAGAGACGGGGTCAAAGCATGACGTTGGAATCTGACCGGTCGGGAAGATGGCGCTGTACAGCTGTGGAATGCCGCCAACGGCGTTTGTCAGCGCCGCTTGCCCGCCTGGCGTCAGGTTAGGACCACAGCGGCTTTGCAGGATATTCGCCACTGTCGCGTCGCTGAGTGTTCCGGTGAACACCGAACCGCTCGAACCAAAGTTGCCGGCCAATTCGTTGGCGGTTGGGACGTTGACCTGCTGCGAGACAATGCCTTGGACGATGCGGCGGCCCTCGTACGAGCCGAAGAAAAACGTCTTGTCCTTTTTGATGGGACCGCCAAAAGTTCCGCCGAACTGGTTCTGCTTGAAGTCCGGTTTCGGGGATGGCTCAAAGGTGAAGGGATGCGCGTTCAGGACATCGTTGCGGAAGAATTCGTAAACGCTCCCGTGAAAACCATTGGTGCCGGATTTCGTGACCACGTTTACCACCGCGCCCGAATTTCGGCCGTATTCGGCGTCGAATGAGTTGGTGATGACGCGAAATTCCTCGATGCTGTCCGGTGAGGGTTCGATGGCAGGCAGGTTCGCGAAGAGATCGTTTCCATCGCCTCCGTTTACGGAGTAATTGTTGGACCGGCCGCGGCCGCCGTTGACGGTCACCACGCCGGGCTTGTCCGAGCCATAGAAAAGGTCGTTCCCGATCTGCGATTGCACGCCCGGTTGCAACTGCAACAGCTGATAGACATCGCGCTGGTTCAGGGGCAATTGCGTGGAAGCGCGCTCATTGACGACCGCGCCGAGCTGCGTCGATGTGGTGTCTACCACGGGTGGGGCGCCGGTAACTTCCACGCTCTCAGCAGATGTGCCGATCTGCAGGGCGATGTCCAGGCTAAGTACTTCATTCAAATCGAGGGCGAGACCCTTGCGGATGTACTTCTTGAAGCCTTGTTGAGTGACATCGATCTCGTAGGAGCCGACAGGAACCTCGATAAAAAGGTAATCGCCGGTGGCGCCGGTGTCCACGTCGCGCGTGACGTTGGTGGCTTCGTTGATCAGCGTGACCTTGGCCGCCACGATGGCCCCGCCGCTGGGATCGGTTACCGTGCCGCGGATCCGGCCGCCGGTGCTCTGGGCTCCGGCCAAAGGCACGATCGTCAGCACTGCCACAGTTGAGATGGCGGCTACAAGAAACCGTAGGCCGCGGAGGGACAGGATCCGCGCGCTACAAACATCTACGCTCATGAACTCACCCCTTAATTACAACGAACTAATTTGTAGACCCGTTTGATTCGAGGTTGCCGCGCTTCTTAAACCTTACTATAATCCCGCAAACTTAGAGAAAGCCGACACCTGTGTCAAGCAGAAAGAATCTATCCGGCAAATCGGCGACGCCGTTGCACGAGGGCATGCTGCGCATCAGCGAAGCCGCGCGCCGCGTGGGCATTTCTTCCTCGGCGCTGCGCGCGTGGGAGGTGCTGGGACTGGTTGCTCCGGTTCGCACCGAGAGCCGCTACCGCCTGTACACCGAGGCTGACGTGCGCTTGCTGCGGCGCGCGCTTTTTCTTCGGCGCGCACGGGGACTCAATCCTGCCGCCATCGTTCACGTCTTAAAGCACCAAGGCATTGTTTCCGGGTCGTCCACAAAAGGAGTGCTGCCGGGACACCGTTTTCGACGATTGCGCACGCGCCGGGGGCTTTCGCTGGCGCAGGTGGCACGGGCTACGGGCGTCTCCGTCGGCTTCCTGAGCGCGCTCGAGCGTGGCCAGATGCGCTCTTCGGTAGCTACGCTGCGGCGTATTGCCCGCTATTACCGCACAAACATTCTTTCCCTTTTCGAAGCCGCGGGAGAGAATCCCCGGCTCGTGCGCCGGACACAGAGAAAGATCTTGGAAACTACCGCGGGCGTACGCATGGAACTGCTTGCTTGGGGAAACACTGCGATGGAACCTCATTTGTTTCGCGTGAAACCCAACGGCGGCAGCGGAGAATCTTACTCACACGAGGGCGAGGAATTTCTTCACATCTTGCGCGGAGAATTCGAGATCTGGCTCGGAAACAAAGAGCACTACCGTTTGAAAACGGGCGACAGCCTGTATTTCGAAAGCTCGACGCCGCATCGGTGGAGAAATCCGGGGCGGTCGGAAACCTGGTTGTTGTGGGTCAACACGCCGCCGACTTTTTAGCGGCCGTTGTTTCAGGCTGGGTCGCGACGATCGCCGTCATCCGGCGCGTGGTGCGCCGCGTTGGCGCCGATTCGGTGCAGGGGGAAAAATGAAACGATGCTTAGGTTTCGCGTCCGCCCTTTTGCTCGCGCTTGTGTGTATCGCCTGCGGTCCAAAACAGGAAACGCTGAGCCTGCTGGTTTGGGAAGGCTACGCTGATCCTTCGTTCGTGCGCGCGTTCGAACAGACTCATCACTGCAAAGTCGTCGCGTCGTATATGGGTTCCAGCGACGAACTGGTAGCCAAGCTTCGCGGAGGGAGCGCCGCCAATTACGACGTGATTTCGCCGTCGAGCGACGTGGCTACCTCGATTGTCCGCGCCGGGCTTGCTGCGCCTCTCGATCTGTCGAAAATTCCGTCGTACCCGCAACTCTCGTCCAGGTTGCGCGATTCAGCTCTGGTCAAAGCAAACGGACAGACCTACGGCGTACCCTTTGTCTGGGGACCAAATCCACTGCTCTACGACACGAGTGCCTTCGCGCAGGCGCCGGATTCCTGGAGCATTCTTTGGGATCCCAAGTTCAAAGGAAAAATTTCGCTTTGGGATGAGCTTTCCAGCGTCTACATGGCGGCGCAGGTGCTTGGCTACGACAAGCCCGACCCGAATCAGCTCTACAACTTGAGCGACGAGCAGCTCGAGGCCGTGAAGAAGAAACTGATCGAGCTAAAACCGAATATCCGCAAATATTGGTCGACCGGCGGGGAGCTGACGAACCTGTTTCAAAATCACGAAATAATCGCCGCCATGGGGTGGCCGCTGATGACCAATCAGCTTCGCAAGCTGAACTACCCGATCGGCGAAACCATCCCGAAAGAGAACACCACCGGATGGATCGACCACTTGATGATTACCGCCGCGAGCGCGCACAAAGAACTCGCGCAAGCGTTCCTCGAGTACATGGTGGAACCACAAACGCAAAAGCTGGTTACCGACGTGACCCACTATACCCCCGCCAATCCGGGCACCGCGCAACTTCTCAACCCGGATGAAAAGAAAACGCTTCATCTGGACGATCCCGAAGATTACATGAAACGAATTTATTTCTGGCAAGATGTGCCGCGGCGCACGAAGTATACCGAAATCTGGAATGAGGTGAAAAACGCGCAGTGACTTCCCTCGCCGTCATTTCGGCTCAGGGCGCCGCGGCTGCCGACGGCAGAGCCCTGGTCGAGGTACGTGACATCACCAAGCAATTTGGCGGCGTGGAGGTCCTAAAGAGCCTTTCGCTGGACATCGCCGCCGGCGAGTTTCTGACGCTGCTTGGCGAAAGCGGCTCGGGAAAGACCACGCTTCTGCGGCTGATCGCCGGGTTCGAGCAGCCGTCGTCCGGCGAAATCTGGATGGGCGGCGAGCGGCTGGACACCGCGCCCGCGCACAAACGCCGCGTCAATACGGTCTTCCAGCATTACGCCCTTTTCCCGCATCTCAGAGTTCGCGATAACGTGGCGTACGGACTGCGCGTGAAAAATACGCCGCAGAATGAAGTTGCTGGCCGCGTTGAGGAAGCCTTGCGAATGGTTAAAATGAACGAGTTCGCGAACGCTCGCCCCTCCCGGCTAAGCGGTGGGCAGCAACAGCGCGTCGCCTTGGCCCGCGCGCTTGTGAATCGGCCGCAATTGCTGCTGCTGGACGAGCCACTGTCGGCGCTCGATGCGAATTTGCGGAAGCAAATGCAGAGTGAGCTGAAAGCGCTTCAACGGGAAGTCGGCATCACGTTTCTTTTTGTAACCCACGATCAGGAAGAAGCAATGGCGCTGTCCGATCGCATCGCGCTGCTGCGCAACGGCGCGCTCGAACAAGTCGCCGCTCCGCGCGAAATCTACGCCCATCCAGCCACGGCGTATGCGGCGCAATTTATAGGGCAAACAAATCTGCTGCGCGGAGACGTCCATGACGGAGTTGCGCGTTGTGGGTCGTTTTCGTGGCGGACTTCGGCGGCGAACGGTACCGCTGTTTTTTCCCTTCGGCCGGAGGCGATTCGTCTCGCAACGGACGGATCAGGCTCGGCGGACAGCGTTCGGTTTCGCGGCGCGATTCGTCACCAGATTTATGGCGGGGCTAGCGAATTGCTTGAGATCGACAGTTGCGACGGGCAGATGTTGCGCGTCAGGATCGCAGCGCGCGGGCCGCTCGGCGTTGAACAGGAGTTTATTTTTACAGCTGCCGATGCGGTTCTGGTGAGGGAGTGACGGAACGCAGAGGGGATTCGAGTTGCATCTCGTTGAGCGAGGTGCGCGTTCGAATAAGTCTCTCCTTCACTAACCCGTAGCTAACCGTATTCGCCGATATGTACTCACGTGCCTACAAGATGGTCGTTTCCCTTCCACCGTTGCTGTGGGTAGGCCTATTCCTGCTGCTTCCTTACGCGTTGATGTTCGCTCACAGCTTCTGGCTGGTGCGCGACGGCTTGCTTGTCCATCAGTGGAACCTGCAGAACTATCACAAGTTGCTCGCCCATCCCCTTTACGCAGAGGTTCTCCTGCGCACCATGCGCATCGCCGGTTCGGTCACATTCATCTCGCTGCTCTTGGGCTACCCGCTTGCGTACTACTTGTCGTTCCACGCCGGAGTTCGCAAAGAATTCCTCTATCAACTGGTGATCGTCCCGCTCTGGGTGAGTTATCTGGTCCGCGGCTACGCATGGAAAACAATTCTCGGCAGCGACGGCGTGCTCAACGGCTTCCTGCAATATCTGCACCTCACGCACGAGCCCGTCGGCTTTCTGCTGTACAGCCCCTTCGCCGTCATCGTGATGCTCACGCACATTTACACGCCCTTCGTTTTCCTGCCGATCTACGCCGCACTGGAACACGTTCCTCGGCAGCTCGTGGAAGCTTCGCAGGATCTCGGCGCCAGCCGGCGGGCCACTTTTCTTCGTGTGATTCTGCCGCTGTCGATGCCGGGCATGCTCGCCGGCGCGACGTTCGCTTTTGTGTTGTCGCTCGGCGACTTTCTTGCTCCGTTACTGGTCGGAGGCCCTTCCGGCACCATGATCGCCAACATCGTGCAAAGCCTGTTCGGCGCGGCATACGACTGGCCCCTCGGCGCAGCCGTATCGGTTTGTGTTCTGCTGATCACCGTGACCCTGCTCTTGCTGACCGAACGGCTCGAGAAACGCTGGTCCTTTAAATGACCGCCACCAGCGCAACCCGCGGCGCACCACTCCTGGCCATTTACGCGGGCAGTGTGTTTGCTTTCATCTATCTGCCGATCGTCGTGCTCATCGTTTACTCCTTCAATAGCGACGGTGTTGGCGGCTTCCCACCGCGCCATCTCACTCTGGATTGGTACCGCCAACTCTTTGGCGACGGTGCCATTTGGGATGCCGTGCTGCATAGTCTTATCGTCGCTGCGGCAAGCGTCGTACTCGCGCTCACGCTCGGGCTGCTCGCTGCGCTGGCGCTCGACCGCGCCGGTTTTCCCGGCAAAGCTCTGTTTCGGCGCTTGGTGCTCCTTCCGCTCATCCTGCCCGGAATCATTACCGGTCTTTCCCTCCTGATGTTCGCCGTGCTCATCGGGGTGCAACTCAGTTTGCTCACGGTCTTTTTTGGGCATGGGACCGCTCTTATTTCCGTCGCCACCACCGAACTCTTTGCCGGCCTGCAAAAAATGGATCGCGCCCAGGAAGAAGCCTCGCTGGATCTCGGCGCGACGCCCTGGCAGACGTTCTGGCGGATTACCGTGCCTAATCTCAAACTCTCGCTGATTGCCGCCGGCCTTCTTATCTTCACTCTTTCGATGGACGAAATCGCGGTCACCTTTTTCCTCATCGGCCGTGACAATACGCTCCCGCTGGAAATCTGGGGACGCCTGCGTCGGGGCATCACGCCGGAAATCAATGCCATTTCCACGCTGATTTTCGGCGTCTCCGTCGCGCTCATCGTCATCTGGTATCGCGTGCGCACCCGCGGCCTGGGCGCCGAGCCGCAAAAACTTCTCGAACGACCTTAGGAGACCCATGACCAATTCACGCCGTGATTTCATCAAGTTCGTCGTCGCCGGATCGGTCGCTGCAGGGTGCCCCATCGAGTCCACGCTCATCGCAGCGCAGCAACCGCCGGCAAACACCGCTCCTCAGGTGGATGGCGAGCATTTCGAAATCTGCCATCAAATCCGCGACGGCCATGCGTTCGATCGCCCCGACGCCACGCGTAAGGATGACATCGTCATCGTGGGTGGGGGTGTCGCAGGGCTTTCCGCCGCCTATTTCCTCCGAGACAAGGATTTTCTGCTCCTGGAAAAAGAAGATCACTTCGGGGGGAACGCATATCAGGAAGAATATGCGGGCCAGCCGTTCGCCACCGGCTCCGCCTACGCATACAAAGATGACGAAGGCGACCAGCTCGCTTCTGAGATCGGACTCAAGCTGTTGCCTGTGGACAATCCCGACCCCACGATCGTCAACAGGACTTTCGTCGCAGATACGTGGGTAAAGGGCATCGATCAACTTCCTTACTCCAAGGAGGTGCGTGCCAGCTTCCGCAAATTCCGCGACGATATGATGAAGATCAACGTGCGCGAGCGCATGGTGGAACTCGACTCCGAATCGCTTACCAAATACACCGCTGGCTATGCTCCCGAAATCCAGCAATGGTGGGACGGGTACGGCCCCTCGAATTGGGGCGCCACCTGCGAAGAATCTTCGGCGTTCGTTGGTATCGGGGCAGTGCAGGACTTGGTGAATCGCGGCGACGCCAAGCGCGTGATTTTGCCGGGAGGCCTGGGCTGCATCACCCGCAAGCTGGTCGAAGTTTTGCGCCCGAAATACAAGGAGCGCATGTTAGGTGACGCCACCGTCATCGCGGTCGTGCAAGACAAGGATGCTGTCCGCATCACTTACTTCCAGCAAGGCAAGCTCACCACCGTCGCCGCAAAGACCGTCCTCATGTGCACTCCGAAGCACATTACTGCGCGCATAGTTCTCAATCTGCCCGCCGACCAAAAAACCGCCATGCGCCGGACTCGATTCGCGCCGTATCCCGTCGTCAACGTAATTTTCGACAGGCCCGTCTACAATCGCGGCTATGATTCCTGGTGCCCCGGCAACGCTTTCACCGACTTCATCGTTGCCGACTGGACCGTCCGCAATCAACCCGGCTACCAGCAGAAAAACAACATTCTCTCGTTTTATACTCCTCTGCGCGAAAATCAGCGCGCGACACTTCTTGACGAAGAACACTGCAGGTCCCTTGCCGCTCGCGTCCTCGCCGATTTTCAAAAACTCATGCCGGAATTCAATGTCGATCCCATCGAAGTCCGCATCGATCGCCGCGGCCACCCGATGTACATGGCCACACCGGGCCGGTACACGAAGATTCGCATCGCTGCCGCCCGACCCATGGATCGCATCTTTTTCGGCAACGCCGACTCCGGCGGCCCCGAATCCCTCACGAGCGAAGCCGTTCGCCTCTCAAAGGTTGGCGTCGAATGGTGTGACCTTGTCCTCGCGGGTAAACCCGGCGCGAAGGAATTGGTCGAAAAGGCGCTTGTTCCCACGGCTGACTAACAAGTTTTCACAAGCCGCGCTCTCGGTACATCACGAGGTCCAGGAGATCCATCATTCGAATCATTCAACGAACTGTCCTGCTTCTATCGACGCTGCTTATCTTCTCTCAAACCTTTGCAGGCGCTCAGGAAGGATCCACTTCCACCATAATCCTGCACGCCCAAGTCGCAGACGGTACCGGCAAGCCTCTCCGCAAAGCCAATGTTCGCATCACAGGCGACCGCATCGTCGAAGTCGGAAATCTCCAAGCCAAACCAGGCGAGCGGACCGTTGATGCCAAAGACCTGGTCCTCGCGCCTGGCTTCATCGACATCCACAACCATTCGACAGAAGGCCTCGAGAACGATCCTTTGGCCGAATCGCAAATCGCCCAGGGCATCACCACCGTAATTCTCGGCGCCGATGGCGATTCTCCGTGGCCTATTGCTCCCTGGCTCGACGCCCGCCGCAAGAATCCGTCATCTTTGAATCTCGCTCTGATGGTTGGCCACGCCACCATTCGCCAGCAGGTGATGGGCAAAGACTTCAAGCGGCCCGCAACGGATGGCGAAGTCGCCAGGCTGTCCCAGCTTGTCGACCAGGCCATGCGCGAAGGCGCCATCGGACTATCGAGCGGGCTCGAGTACGAAGTCGGAAGTTATAGCACCACCGATGAAGTCGTCGCCATGTCTCGCGTAGCCGCGAAGCAAGGCGGCTTTTATATGACACACATCCGCGATGAAGCCGACAAAAGTTTCGAAGCCTTGAAGGAAGAAATCGCCATCGGCGAGCGCGCCCACATTCCCGTAGAACACTCGCATATCAAGCTCGGTACCGTTGGTGTCTGGAACAAAGCTCCCGAGTACATCCGCATCATTGAAGCTGCCCGCAAACGCGGCGTCGATTTCCTTGCCGACTGCTATCCCTATGACGCATGGCATTCCAACATCAAGGTGCTGGTGCCCGACAAGCAATACGAAAATCCGCAGAGCGTCGAGAAAGCCCTGGCAGACGTTGGCGGCGCGAGCCACGTCACCGTCGTCGAGTTCCCTCCCAATGCCGCGTACGAAGGGAACACTCTCGAGGATCTTGCCCACCTTCACAAGACCACTCCTGTAGATATGTTCATGCGTATCGTGCGCCAAGGGGACGCTGCCAGCACCGAAGCCGGCGTCATTGCCCAGTCGATGACCGAGATCGACATCAAGGCGTTCTACACGCGACCCTGGGTGATGGTCGCCAGCGACGGTGGAATCGGCTCGCGTCATCCGCGCGGCGCAGGCACGTTCCCGCGCGTGCTCGGGCTCTACGTCCGTGAAAAGCACTGGCTCACGTTGCCCGAAGCGGTGCGCAAAATGACTTCCCTGCCCGCCCAGCGCCTTGGCTGGAAAGATCGCGGAGTGATTCGCAAAGGCGCTTTTGCCGACCTGGTTCTGTTCAATCCGGATACCGTCATCGATCGTTCCACGTTCGTCAAGCCCTTCGAAACTCCCACCGGCATCGAGAAAGTCTTTGTCAACGGCGAAATCGTCTGGGAGTCAGGCAAAGTGTCCGGCAAACGCCCGGGGCGAGTACTAGGACGAGCCCTTGCTAGTTACGCCGCCAATTGACCCGATTTCTCAAGGCTCCGGTCACGGAAATCCGCTATTCAGTCCATAATGACTCCCCATTTAAACTTGTGGATTTTGCATTCCCGGAGGAAGAATGCCCGGCGGGCTGGATGAGTTTCAGAAGATTCGCGCCGATCTGAACGAGGAAATTCTCGGTTGCGGTCACCTGGGGATAAGCCGCTTTTTCGCCCTGGACCACCAAGCCTACCAAGCTGGGCCGCTTGGTACCAAGACCAAGGAGCTATTGGGCCTAGTCGCGTCGGCGGTGCTACGCTGTGACGACTGCATTACGTATCACCTGGTGCGTTGCGGGGAAGAAGGCTGGAACCGTAACGAAGTCATCGACGCTTTGAACGTTGCCCTGATTGTGGGCGGCTCGATCACCATTCCGCACGTCCGCCGCGCGTTCGCTCGTATGCGCGAGATCGATGGATTGGCGCCCTGAAACTTCATTGCGTCTTTTGAGAGCCTGTAGAATCTACACCATAGAAAGATCGACCATGAACAGTACGGCCACCTCGGCAGAGTCACAGACAGAAAACTTCGGAGCGCGCCTGCAGAAAGTCGCTATCGGCGCGCTTTTCGCCGTTGTTCTGCTGGTGCCCAAGATTTTGGACCTGCGCCGGGATGAGCGTTCCTGGACCGCGTTCCGTATTTTGCTGGGGATTGCCGGCGCCGCGCTGGTCATCCTGCCGCTGGCGTTCTGGAACAGTTGGCTCGCCGCGATCGCGGGCATGGCCATGTTCCTCACTGGAGCGCTGCTCCCGCCGGCAACATCGTTCGTCACCGTGGACGACAAAGCCCGCGAGCTGGGCGCGCTGGTCGTTGTAAACGGCGGCAAATATATGTCTGGTTCCGGTTCCGCAGGTTCGGTTCAGCTTTTCGTAGGCGCGGACTACATCTGGGCGTTGGATTCGCGTTTCCAGATCCTGCAAACGATCCCAATATCGGAAGTTTCGTCGGTAAATGCGAAAGGGATGGATGGCCTGTGGACCGTTCGGGTCCGCCGCACCGAGCAGATCGAGGAATTTTCGTACCGCGGAATTTTCGCCGAGCACTTTGCGCGCGTCGCCGAGAGCACCATCCGCGGCGTAATGCGCTCTTCTTTGCCGATTCTGCCGCGGGCCCGCGCCGCCAGCGTTTAGCTATTTCGCCGAACCTTTTGTCGATTAAACAACCCCGGTCTGCGCGGACTGTGACACAATACAGGTATGGCTAGAGGTTGGGAAAGCAAGGACGTCGAAGCTCAAGTGGTCGATGTGGAAACCAAGAAATCGCCGTCGAACCACGAGCCCAAGACTGCCGAACAGCACCTGCGGGAGCAAAGCATCAAGGATCTGCAGATGTCCCGCACCCGCATTACCAACGACTTAGCCGCGGCAACCCATCCCAACCATCGCAAGTCCCTGGAAGCCGCCCTCGCCCACCTTGACAAGAAAATCGCCGAGCTAAGCTAGCGGTTCACCGCAACTCTTGATGCTCTCTGTTTTAAATTCTTCCGGTTCCGTCGGCTATCGTCCTTCAACTTCCTAGCCTATAAAATCCCCCGCTAGCCCCCAAAAATCGTTCACGTAGTAGTGCGAAACCACATTCCCGAACAGGTAGCAAATCCCCTGGCAAGGTGGAATCTCCCCATACTTCTGTTTCCCAGCCGCAAAGATCTTCCGCAGCGACCCGTCACGCAACAAGTTCCCGGCGATCTTCCGCAACGGCTCGCACGGATAGAATACGTCGCCATTCGGATAAACCCGCGGAAACATCGTCGGGAAACACTCAAACTCATGGAATCTCAACAGCGTCTCGATGGTTCTCGGAGTTCCGTTGATTGGCTGCTTGTTCTCGCGGCGCCGGGCGATGATGGTGTCCACCAGTGCCTGATAGCGCGGATTTTTCAGCAGCGCCAGATTCGGCATCTTTTCCATCTGCGCCGATTGGGCGGCAAACACAAACCCTTGTTCTCCGCACCAATCCAAAAGCCGCTCCACTTCGGCAATGTTCCATTCCTCGATCACCGTGCTGATGGTGATTCGCCTCGAAGTGCCCAGCCGCTCTTTGGCAAACTGCAGGTTCTCCATCACCTTCGGCAGGGCAGCCGGTTTTGACAGCGGATTGGTGGGATCCGATCGCAGCGCATCCAGGCTCAGCACCAACCCGGTCACGGCATTCAGAATTTTCGCTTTGCGATCCAGCAATGTTCCATTGGTGATCAGCAGCACCGACCTGAACTTGTTCTTGAATCGCGCCGCCTCAACGATCTCTTCGATATCCGCCCGCAGTGTCGGCTCCCCACCGGTAATCACGATCGAGTCGGTTTCCTTGCGGATTGTTCCCAGCAGACCGAGCGTCTCTGCCGTTGGTAACTCGTCGCTGAAAACGTCGGGTTCCTTCTGTGTGCAATAACTGCAGGCGAGATTGCACTTGTGGGTCACATAGAACGTGACGGCGTAAGGGGCGACAACCTTGGTGTGCAGCACCTGCCGCCGCCAGGCATTCCGGAAATACAGCTGAAAATTCTTCGCTACGAACGGTGCCTGCCGCACCAAGCCTCGCAGCAGTTCCCGGCGCGAAGGTACGCGTTTGTCCAGCGCGCTCACCGGCACGAAATTTGATTTTTTCTCCAACGTTTTCACCCGACCCAGACTACACGGCAAGCGCAACGATGCCAACAAACCTGCTGCACTCGACTCACCACGGCAAACTTCTGCCGAGACAGCGGGCCGCGGCGTGTCGGAACAGCTCACGTGGAGATTCGAAGGCCGTGCTTGCCGCCTTGGAGAACGGAAAGAAGCGATTGTTGCGAAGGTCCAGGTCTCCGTGGAATTGGGAAGGAAGGAACCACTTAATCCGTGAAAACCACTCCCACCGCGCGCTGCCCCTTCTCCTCGGCCGCATCAATGCGCACCACGTAGCCGCGGAGTCGCATCGCCGCTTGCAGACCGTTCGGCCCCGGCGTCTCCATGATCACCTGCAGCTCCGACTGCAACCGCGGGCTATGCCGCAGGGAAATCATCGCTCCCTGGAGCGACAAATCACTCACCAAAGTCTCTTCATCGAATGGCCGCCCACCTTCGGTCACGCCCGACACGCGCGCTCGGAATTGGGCCTCGCGCCGCAATGCCGTCCGCGTCCCCGGCATGTGCGCGTCCACGCGGCCTCCCGGAGCCCCCAGCGTGATCACCATCCCTTCGCTGGCCGCAAACACCGAGTCGAATTCCTCGCGCCCCTGCCTCAAAATCGTATCCACCATTCGATCCGTCGAATCCGGATCGTGATGGAACAACACCAGCGTCTTCGCATTTCCTTCACGTGCCACACGTACACCCTCTTTCCAGGACGAATGCCCCCAACCGCGTTTCGACCCGGCGAGTTGTTCCGGCGTGTACTGCGCATCGTTGATGAAAATGTCCGCACCCTCGGCTAATTCCTGCAAACCCTTATCCAGCTCTTGATTGCCCGGCTCGTTGTCGGTGGCATACACCACCGTCCCCGCGGGGGTCTCGATGCGGAACCCCAGGCACCCTTGGGGATGATTCAGCGCCCGCGTCGTAACCTTATTCTCGCCGACGAAAAACGCATCGCCTCCGGCCACTTCCTGAAACCTGCGCTTGGCGTTCATCGCCGACATATCCACTGGAAAATACGGCAGAGCCATCTGGGTTTCAAAAACCTGCTTCAAACTGTCGCGCCCCAGAAACTTCGAGCGAAAACTGTAAAAGTGAAATTCATTTTTTTCTGAATACAGTGGCGCGAAAAATGGGATGCCTTGAATGTGGTCCCAGTGGTAGTGGGTGACAAAGATATGCGTTTCGGGAATGCGGTCCCCATTCGCGGCCGCCAATCGATTGCCCAACATCCGCAGCCCCGTCCCGCAATCCAAAATGATCTGCGTGCCATCCGGGGCGATCAGCTCCAAGCAAGGCGTGTTTCCGCCATATCGCCACGTCGCCGGGTCCACCGTCGGCGTGGCCCCGCGTACGCCCCAGAAGCTCAATTTGGCAATGGGAACGCTCATAGTTCAGTATTCGACATGGCGAGCGGTCTTCTCCCGCACGCAGAATCGGGAAATGGATTGCCTTGCTTGATGGTGGCAGTAGGGCGCGGCACCGTCAACGAAATCGCACGGACAGCGTGTCAAGATGTCCACTAAGCGGGCCATAGACTTCGCGCCAGCCGTCGCGAGCGGGTAGAATGAAGGTTACCGCGATGCATACGCACCCGCACGAACACGCTCACGGCCGCGGGCAGGATCAAAGTACTGCCGCCGATCACGATCACGACCAAAGCCATGGTCATGGTCATGGCCACCATCACCACGGCCACGAGCATCCGGCCATGCGCCCCTCGGTTCTCGCCTGGGCCATGGCTGCCACGCTTGGTCTGGTTGGCGCCGAAATTGTTGGCGGCGTTCTCGGCCATTCCGTAGCTCTACTCAACGACGCGGTCCACAATCTTTCCGACGTCCCCGCCCTGGGCATCTCCTGGCTCGCCATGCGCTGGGCTGAGCGTCCCGCCGACTCCGAAAAAACGTACGGCTATCACCGCGCCGGCATTCTGGCCGCCTTCACCAACGCTCTCCTTCTCGTGGTTTTGGCGTTATGGCTCGGCTACGAATCGATCGAGCGCTTTCGATCTCCCGTGGATGTAGTCGAAAGCTGGATGATCTGGACCTCCGTCGCGGCACTCGCGGTGAACGGCGGCATCACCCTCGCGCTGGTTCGCGGGCGCGGCGATCTAAACTTGCGCAGCATCCTGGTCCACAATTTCGGCGACGCTCTCTCCAATATCGCCATCATCGTTGGCGCCATCGTCATCGGAGCGACCGGCCTTCGCTGGATCGATCCGCTCCTCGGCCTCGCGATCGGCATCCTCGTCCTTTGGTCCAGCATCGGCATCCTTCAAGAGTCCGCCCACGTTCTGCTCGAAGGTCGCCCGCACGACTGCAGCGTCGAAGATGTGGCCCGCGCCATGCTTACGATCGAGGGCGTCTACGAAGTTCACGATGTCCACATCTGGTCCCTCGGCGCCGGTCACAACGCGCTTAGCCTGCACGCCCGCATTCCGGACATGCACATGGACGAATGTGAGCGCATCCTCTCCGCCATCCAGGAAAAAGCGGCCCACGATTTCAACATCGACCACTCCACAGTCCAATTCGAAAGAGCCGGCCTGCCCGCGACCTCCGGCTACGTAATGCCCGAACCCGCCAAATAAGGTATGAGCCGGTTCTCCCGGGGAACGCCATTCCCCGAATGGCGTTTTCGCGGACGCCAAATCCGAATAATGTCGCTTCCCCGGGATCAGCCCGAACAGTTTTTTATTGTGGTTCAAACGGTCCGCGTGCAGAAACCGTCTAGGCAGGAACTCGAAAACTCAATCCCCGTTGCTCGTTAAACTGCTGCGTGGCATCCATATCCAAAGCGTCTTGTGTGACGCTCTTCCGCACTCCGTCGCGCGTCACATAGTGCAACGTGCCGTTGTCCCAAGAGTACGCCACCGCGAACAGCAAGCCACCGTCGCGCCGCACAAAAACATACTCCGAGGTATCGACCGGGGGTTCCGGCGCGGGCCTGGAATAATATTGTCGCTCCGCGCCGTTCCCGGCGTCACCCGCAACAGGACTTGCGCCGGAATCGTCTGGAGGACCCTGCTGCGCCTCTTCTACCGCCTGCGGATTCTCGACAACAATCTCGGGGGACAGCAGGTACCCTCCGTAGCCATAGCCGAACGGCACGCTCTGTCCAAATCCGGAACGTCCACGCCCGTGCTGCGGGTTCACCGCTGCCAAATGAGGATAGTCAAAACCCAGTCCTGGAACATTCATTCCGCTGGAAAATACAGGAAGGTTTGTCAGCCCGGAAGCGACGCTGATATTGCGGCTTGGTGTTCCGGCCGATCGCGTATGACGTACAACGGTCGCTGGTCGTGTTCCAGCCGGCACTCGCCCGACGACGTGCGGCGCAGCGCCAGCAACTCCACGCGGAGCCACAGCAACAACTGGCCCCGCCATTCCC
>Ga0182018_10001241_pt1 | contig 29590 bp, 21 predicted proteins | sample 812P2MmetaG_FD_120490 | JGI IMG/M metagenome (GOLD analysis project Ga0182018, IMG submission 120490) | Permafrost microbial communities from Stordalen Mire, Sweden - 812P2M metaG | ecosystem: Environmental > Terrestrial > Soil > Wetlands > Permafrost | place: Sweden: Stordalen | collected...
CAAGGCCACGCCGAGATTGAACGGCTAATCGAAGCGGCAAAGCCGAGTTATGGCTATTACGCTCTTGCGGAGATCCTCGCTTCTGATGAAGCCGACAATCCGTCCCGTCACAATGTTGTGATAACGCCAAATTTTGACAATCTCGCTGCTGAAACGCTGAGTGCCCTTGGGAAGAAGATACCTATCGTAATTGGCCATAGCGCTATTTCGAGCTTTGCCCGTCCTACAATCCGTCGCCCTCTAATCATAAAATTTCATCACGACTTTCTTTTCGCCCCAAAAAGCGACCCAAGAGATGTGAAGAAATTGGAAGCCGGGTATTCCAAAGCGCTAGCCGAGATATTCCGCCTCTACACGCCAATCGTCATTGGATACGGTGGTAACGACGGATCACTCATGGGCTTACTTGAAGAGCTAAATACTTTGTCAATTCCCGGTGGAATTCTATGGTGCTGGCGAAGCGGTAATCCACCCGGTGCGCGAATTGAGTCTGTTGTCGCCTGTCAGGCTGGAACCCTAATCGAGATTGAAGGCTTCGACGAACTCATGGTGCTTTTGGAGCAATCGTTTGGCCAGGTATTCGATCCGAATAAGTTATGCAATCGTGCCAATATTCGAGCCCAAGAGCTAACGGAAGTTCGAAATAATCTACGCGTAAAAAATGAGAGTGACGTCTCTCCTTCAACGGCATCGAGCGAGCCAGGACAGCCATCAGTAAGCACGCCAACTGCGGTGACGGCCAACCAAGAACACGCAGCGGTACTCGACGCACTTAGCAACGCCCCTACCACCACCGTAACTCTAAATCTAGCTCAGCAGTGGTGGCATTGGCAGATTCGCATTAACGCCCAATTAGATTTAGAGAAAAAGGAACAGATGTATAAAACCGCGCTCGAAAACGTGCCGGGTTCAGCCGAGTTGCTAGGGAACTATGCGACGTTTCTGGTATCGGAACGCAAGGAAATCAACCGGGCGGAAGAAGTGTACCGGAATGCCCTCGAAGTAGATCCGATGCACGTTGGGAATCTTGGCAATTACGCCAATTTTCTTGTAAGGTCACGCAACGACTATGACAGCGCAGAACAGATGTATAAAAGGGCACTGGCCGCCGATCCGAAACATGCTCTAAATCTCGGTAACTATGCGGTCTTCCTTGCGATTAGGCGCAAGGACTTCGATCGGGCAGAGGAGTTCTACAAGAAGTCGATCGCCGCTAATCCAAACGTCGGCCTTCATCTCTGCAATTATGCAATTTTCTTAGCTTCGAATCGCCTGGATTATGACGGGGCCGAGGAGTGGTACCAAAAGGCAGTTGCGGCAGCTCCAAACAACGCGACATTTCTCGGCGCTTACGCCCTTTTTTTGGCCGGTATTCGGAAGGATTACACTCGTGCCGAGGAGCTATTCAAGAGGGCCATAGAGATAGATCCAAGCAACGGAAACAACATCACGAATTACGCTTCGTTGGTGATGATCCATCATAAGAATCCCGACGAGGCCGAGGCGCTATATAAAAAGGCGCTCGCTGCCGACCCGAACAATGTCAACGTGCTCAGCGGTTTCGCCACATTTCTGGCAACGCAGCGCAAAGATTACGGGCAAGCAGAGAAGCTATACGATACTGCCCTCGCTCGTGATTCAACTAATGCAAACGCTCTTGGTTCGTTTGCGCTCTTTCAAGCCTCCAAAAAAATGGAGTACGGCAAAGCTGAAGAGTTGTACAAGAAAGCTCTCGCCGCAGACCCAAACCACCTGACTAACGGCGTCAATTATGCCGAGTTTCTTCTCCTCCATCGGACGATTCCCTCACTTCGATCTTATCTTGCGGAATTTGCACCGGTCAGAAATTTGAGGGACAGAATTCAAACTGGATATACCGCTCCATTCCTTTGGATTGCGGGTGTGGTATCGGTATCGGATGCGACTCGGCTTCCAATTATCCTGGGCGCACTAAAACAACTACTAGTCGATCCAGCCTATGCAACGAATTTTGTTTTCGAAGAACTCATCGATTGGACAAAAAATAATATTCAGCCCCTAGAAGAGGCGGAATTTTGGATAAAATTGGCAGACGTTTGCGGTGGCAAAGCAATGGCCTCCTCTCTCGATAGTTTTCTACGCTGGCAACAGTTACCAACGGTCTCGTTGGACGATGGGTTGATTGCCGTCGGACCTACTGCTGCCTGATAAGGCAGATATTAACGATGGCTCGACAGGGTTCTATTTCGGTGGGAGAAAGACACTAAACTTTACTATTTGACACGATACGACACATAAGCACTCTGAACGGTCAAAGTGAAAAGGTACAAAAAGAGGGCGCCGAAATTGCTAAAGATGGTGAACGGCGGGGTCGCGACCCCCGAAGCTGTCTTTGCGGCGGCGAGTGACGCGCCGTTGGTCTTTAGCATCGGGGCGTATTACCAGTCGGTTCGGTTAATGCGAGAGAAGGGAAATAGTTGGCGCGACTTGTCCGAATGGTTGAAGCAATTTAACATCGAGGTAAGCTTCGCTCATCTTCGGAGGCTTTTCGTGGAAGAGCATCGTAGGCTAGTGAAGCTAGAGGAAGAACAGCTGCGAAATCTCGGCATGCACCCGGACTCTATTCGGGAGAGAGTTGAAAATAAGGATCCAGCCGACAGATTGGGCGCCGATGACCTAGCGGAAGAGGAGGAGCAAACATCGTGAACGCTCCAATTGAACGGTTGCTTTCATTGAAAGAGGTTGCGCTTAGACTAGGCGTTTCGGTCCGGAAGATTTATCGCCTGGTCCACGATGGAGCCCTGCGGCCTCCCGTGAAAATGGGACGGTCTGCGCGGATTCCGGAAACCGAGGTAGCGGCGTATATCGAAACTCTAAAACGGAATCGCGGGCCGGGCTACTCCGCGTAATCACGATGATATACCAAGAGCACGTTGTTCGACCAACACGGACCATCAATGGAAAGAAGGTTCGGGCGAAACTTTACGTAGGGCAGTATTTCTTTGAAGGAATGCCGAAGCCTGTTCGGGTGCCGTTGAACACGCCTGACAAGCTGACGGCCAAGGCCCGATTGCGAAAGTTAATCATTCGAGAGCAACGGCGTTCTGAAGGGCTGCTGCTGGCGGAGGAATTTTCTGCGGCGGCCAGAAAGATGCTTGTCGAACACTTAGCGGACTATGAAGCCGATCTGAAAGCGCGGGAACTGGCTCGTCATCACGTCAAAGACACATGTAGGCGGATTGCGCGTATCATTCGCGAAAACTCGTGGAAGATATTCGCAGATATGACTAGCGGTGGGTTCACGAAGTGGCGGGCGACATTTAAGGGTTCGGCCAAGACAAAAAAGGAGTATCAGGTCTCGTTGAATGCCTTTGCCAATTGGTTGGTCCGCCAAGAGCGGCTTGAGCGCAATCCTTTCAAAGGCGTTTCCCGGGTGGAGACACGAGGAAAGCAGACTAGGACGGCTCGGCCCTTCACTATCGAGGAATTCCAGCGCCTGGTCGATGTGGCGGGCCAAAGGGCCGTGGTGTACCAAACAATGGCTTATACGGCCCAACGGATGATTGAAGTATACCGGCTACGATTCTGCGACCTGTATCTCGATGGCGACTGCCCGTTGGCGCATTTCAGAAAAAGGACCACAAAGGACAAAAAAGACCGTTGGGCACCGCTGCCCTCGCAGCTCGCGGCTAAGATACGGGCCTTATGGCTGCCCGGCTATGTCAGGGATCGGCGTGTGTTCTGGCACCTCTTTCCTACTCGGGATACGTTCCTCGCGGACCTGAAGGCAGCTGGAATCGTACAAAAAGGGAACGATGGCGAGATAGTTGGGTTTCACTCATTCCGGAAATGCCTTGGAGCATGGGGTGTGGATTGCGGTATCGCACAAAAAGCTACCCAGGAGGTCCTGGGCCATTCGGATGCCAATCTGACAGCGAACATCTACTCTCGGATCTCCGCGGCTGCCATCTCCAGGGAACTCAAGAAGCTACCTTGGATCGACGCACACCCGGACGCACACAGTTCAGGCGCGATGGGTCATGTCATGTCATTTCAGGACAAAATCGACTACAATACCCCAATTCCGAAAGCTGTCGGTGCAGAGGAACTTAGTCATGCGCCTGCGCCGCCTGTCATCCCGGGACAAACTTCTAAAATGGTGGACCCTACTGGACTCGAACCAGCGACCTTTTCCATGTCAAGGAAACGCTCTAACCAACTGAGCTAAGGGTCCGGAAAAGAAAGTCGGAAATTAAGCAGGAGGGGCGCCCGTTACAGCAAGGAAAATTCCGCCCGGGCGGCGACCACGTCCCGGGCGATCTGGGACTTCAATTCGTCGACGGCCCCGAACTTTTTCTCCGGACGCAGGAATCGGACCCATTCCACCACGACCGGGTCCCCCACGCCATACGGGCAGGCCACGAGCGTATGGATCTCGAGCCGGGGTTCGACGGCCTGTTCGACCGTCGGGCGCAGGCCATAGTTGGCGACGGCCGGAAGCCAGCCATAGGACCGGGCCCCGCTCACCCTGACCGCGTAGACTCCGTAAAGGGGCCTCAGGTCAGGAGACCACCCGAGATTGAGGGTGGGAAATCCGAGGGTTCTCCCCAGGTGCTTGCCATGAACCACCGTTCCTTCAGCCGTGTAGACATAGCCGAGCAGCGCCGCGGCCCCCTTCATGTCCCCAGTCTGGATCCGCTCCCGGATCCTCGTGCTGCTGATGGGCTCGCCGTCGAGATTCACCCTCGGCGCACTGAAGACCCGGATCCCGTGGCGGCGGCCCTCCTTCACCAGCATCGCGACGTCGCCCGCACGCCCCTTGCCGAACCGGAAATTCTCGCCCACGTAGATCCCCGCAAGCCGCGGAAGGTGGCGCTTGATCAATGGAACGAACTCCTCGGCTGAAACCGCCGCGAAATCCATCGTGAACGGCTGGACGACGACGGCGTCGACCCCCAGGGATCCGAGCTTGGCCACCTTGGACGGCAGATCGAGTATCATCCGGGTCGGATGCTCGGGACGGAAGAGCACGCTCGGATGGGGTGCAAACGTAAGCACGACCGAAACGCCGCTCCCGTGGCGAGCGGATTGGACGGCGCTCTCGACGACGACCCGGTGCCCGAGGTGGACGCCGTCAAACATGCCGATGGCAACGTGCAGCGGCCGCGCCGGAAGGGCGACATGGTCGAGGCCGTCGAACTGCGCGGGAAGATTCATAGGGCAAGCGTGGGTACTGCCTGATGGACAGGAATCAGCTTTTTTTCAATCTCGGGAACGGAGAGCGCCTCGATCTGCTCCAGGGTCATCGCCTGCGAAACGCTGAACCGGTCGGTCGCGGTGCGGCGAAGCGCGCTCAGATGCGCCCCGCAGCCCAGCTTCGTCCCGAGATCATGCGCCAGCGTCCGGACGTACGTTCCCTTGGTGCACCGCATCCGGAAATCGATGGCGGGTGAGGCGAAACGCAGGAGATCCCACGCCATCACACGGATGAACCTCGGCTCCCGCTCGACCTCCTGGCCCTTGCGCGCACTCTTGTAGAGAGGCACGCCGTCGATCTTGATCGCCGAATACATGGGCGGGGTCTGGTATTGATCGCCCAGAAATCCCTGCATCGCGGCGCGGACCGCGGATTCCTCCAGCTCCGGGACGGGCCTGGTCTCCATCACGTTGCCGTCCGCGTCCTGCGAATCCGTCGTCTTGCCGAGCTCGATCGTGCCCTCGTATTCCTTGTCGAGGCTCATGAGGTACTGCGAGACGCGCGTCGCCTTTCCGACCAGCATGATCAGCAGGCCGGTCGCCATTGGGTCAAGCGTGCCGGCATGCCCGATCTTTTTCATCCGCAGCTTTCCCCGGAGGCGGGCGACGACGTCGTGGGACGTGTGGTCGGTGGGTTTGTCGACGAGCAACACCCCCTCGAGTTCCTTTTGGACTCCAAGCATCGCTCGCTAGGCCTCGGTCGTTGGACGATCGGCGTCGACGGCCTTCAGCTGGTCCCCGATCGCCGTCAATAGGCGCGCGCGGAAGTCACCCGCGGCGTTCTTCACGTTGAGCCCCGCGGCACAGGCATGGCCGCCCCCGCCGAATAGGCCGGCAACAAGGTCCAGGCGGCACCGGGGATCCTTGCAGCGCAGGCTCGCCTTCACGCCTCCGTCCAGCCGCTCCTCGATCAGGACGCCGATTTCGACGCCGTCGACGCTGCGCGCGTAGTCGACGAGGCCCTCCGTGTCCTCGGCGGTGGTTCCGGTCGCCGCAAAGATTCCGGCAGGCAGCGTCCCGACGCACACGCGACCCCCGCATTCCATGACCATGGAGGCGAGGAACGCCTGCAGCAGGCGGAGTTTCCCGAGCGATTCACGCTCAAACAGCTCGTAGCCGGCCTGGTAGGGCACGGCGCCTCGCGCCACCAATTCCCCGGCGAGCACGAAGCACCGCTGTGATGTGGAATTGTAGCGGAACTGCCCGGTATCGGTCACGATGCCGGCAAAGAGGGCCGCGGCGGTGGAGGCGTCGATCGGGAGGCCCGCGTCGATGAATAGACCGGTGAGCATCTCGCACGTTGCGGCCGATCCGCTGTCCACGATGTTGATGGCCGCGAATCCGCAGTTGGAGAGGTGGTGGTCGATGTTGCCGGCAGGCGCGGGAAACCGGGCCCGCAGGCGCGTTCCCGCGCGGTCGTGGTCGGCGCAATCGACGAAGATCGCAACCGTGTCGGCGGGCAGGAGAAGGGCCTCGTCGGTCTTGATGAAATCCACGGCGCGCGCCACGTAGCCCAGCCGGCGGGGCGCCATGTCGGCGTTCACGCACACGGCCTTGGATCCGCGGGTCGACAGGACACGCGAAAGCGCCACCTGGGAGCCGATGCAGTCGCCGTCGGGCCTGGAATGCCCGATGACGGCCACCGTCCGTCCGGCGACTCCCGCGAGGAGTTCCGCGAACCTCACGGAGAACTCAGGATAGAATTTCCCCATGGCCCGGTTCGGTGGAGGGTTCGGACGGCGACCCGATCTGGTCAAGCGCGTGGAGCACTCGGGCCACGCGGTCGCTCGACTTGTCGAGCACATAGGTCAACCGCGGAAGAAACTTGAGGACGATCCGCTTCGACAGCTCCTCCCGGATCTCCGGGGCTTTTTTCTGGAGCCAGCGGAACCGGTCCGCCACCGCAGCGTCGTCGCCCACGATTGCAACGAAAACACGCCCGTCGCGAAGGTCGGGCGCCACCCTCACTTCTGAAATCGTGATCGCGACCGCCTCGGCCGTGTGACGGCGGCGCAGGATGTCGCTGATCTCGCGCTGCACGAGCTCGTTGATTCTGACAATGCGGTTGGACACGGAGGTGTGCCGGGCCGGCCCGTCAAAGGGACGCCCTGACCTTCTGCGTATCGTAGCATTCGATGACGTCGCCCACCTGGTATCCGTTGAAATCATCGAGCTTGACGCCGCATTCGAGGCCCGCGCGCACCTCGTTCGCGTCGTCCTTGAAGCGCTTCAGCGTGCCGACTTTCCCCTCGTGGATGATCTCGCGGCCCCGGCGTAGCCGCGCCGCGGCCCCGCGGTTGATCTTGCCCTCGGTGACGAGGCACCCGGCCACAAATCCCTTGGCGAGGGGGAAGGTGGCGCGCACCTCGGCGGCGCCGAGCTTGATCTCCTTGATGTCGGGATCGAGCAGGTCGGCCATCATCTCCCGCGCCTTGTCGCCCAGCTCGTAGATGATGCCGAAGGTCTCAATGCGCACGGCATTGTGCTTGGCGAGCGGCGTGACGCCGTTCTCGAGCTTCGTGTTGAACCCGAGGATCGTCGCCCCGGCGGCGGCCGCCATGATCACGTCGTTCTTCGTGATAAGGCCGACATCGGTGGACACGATCTCGAGCGAAACCTTGGCGCTCTTGATTCCCTCCAGAAGCTGCCTCACGGCCTCGGCCGAGCCGAAGACATCGGCCTTGACGATGATCTTGAGCACCTTCTGCTGCGTCGCCGCGATGTTCGCGAATAGGTGCTCGACAGAAATGTCCTTCTGCGCCGAATCCACGGTCGTGACTTCCTTCTTGAGGCGGTGCGCCTCCTCCTCCGCGAGATTCTCGGCATCCCTGGCGTTCTTCGCGCCCCGGAAGGTCGCCCCGCTGTCGGGAGTCCCCGACCAGCCGATCACGCGCACGGGCATCGAGGGAAGCGCCTCCTTGATGGGGCGCCCCTGGTCGTCGAACATGGCCCGCACCTTGGCCCAGTGGGATCCGCAGACGATCGCATCGCCCGTGCGGAGCGTGCCCTTCTGGATGATCACCGTGGAAAGCGGGCCGCGGCCGACGTCGACCTGCGACTCGATGACCACGCCGGAAACCTCGGCCTTGGGATTGGCCTTGAGCTCAAGGACATCGGCCTGGAGCAGGATCATCTCGAGGAGGTCGTTGATTCCCGTCCCCTTCACGGCCGAGACCGGCACGGTGATCGTTTCGCCGCCCCAGTCCTCCGGGACGATCCCCCGCTGCTGCATCTGGGCCTTCACCTGGTCGAGGTTGGCGCCCTTCACGTCCATCTTGTTCACGGCGACGATCTGGACGACCTTGGCGTTGCGCGCATGGGCGAGGGCCTCGTCCGTCTGGGGCATGAAGCCGTCGTCTGCGGCCACGACAAGGACGGCGATGTCCGTGACCGAGGCGCCGCGGGCCCGCATCTTGTTGAAGGCCGCGTGGCCCGGGGTGTCGAGAAAGGTGATCTTGCGCCCGTTGTGTTCCACCTGGTAGGCGCCGATGTGCTGGGTGATACCGCCCGCTTCGCCCGCGGCGACATTCGCCTTGCGGATCGCATCGAGGAGCGAGGTCTTCCCGTGGTCGACGTGGCCCAGAATGACCACGACCGGAGGCCTCGTTTCCATGTCCTTGGACTCGTCCTCGGCCGGCTTCGCCTTGTCCTTGTCCTTCGCCTGCTGTTGCGTGGCGACGTCGCCGCGATGCTTGATATCGAGGACGAAACCGTACTTTTCCGCGACCTTCTGGGCAACCGACTCCTCGATCGTCGAGTTCATCGACGCAAACCCGACGATCTGGTTCAGCTCCGAGATCAGCTTGAAGGGCTTCAGGCTCAGGGCGACGGCGAAGTCCCTCACGATGACGGGGGGCTTCAGGTGGATAATCTTTACGTCACCCTGGATGGTGACGACCGGCGCGGCCGAGGCCGCCGGCGAAAGGGTCGGGAGCGGTCGCGGGAAAGATGGGCCCCGGACCGGAAGGGGCGGCGGAGTCGCCGCCGCCGGCCTCGGCACCTCGACCGGTGGCGTGGTCGCGAAGGGCGCCAGGGAAGGCGCGCGGGGAGGCAGGGGCGCCTGGGGCGGCCTGGAGAACGAAGGGGGAGCGGCGAAGGGCGCCATTGAAGGGGGACGCTGCGGGGAGACTGGGCGCGGCGGCGGGGGTGACGGCGCCTTGGACAGGGGTGTCTGCGGCCGGGCGGGCGGCGCGAGTTTCGCCACGGACTCCCTTTCGCGGGCCACGTCCTGGGCGGTCTTCACGAAAATTCCCACCGGCACCCGCGCCTTTGCCGGCTCCTCGGCCTGCGGCGGGACGGGCGGCTCCGCGGTCACCGCGGCGGGGACGGGTGCGGCCTTCGCGGCAAATTCCTTCTCAATCTCCTCGATGTAGATCTTGCTGACGGTGCTGGATACCGACTTCGTGTCCGCAGCGACGTACCCGCGCTCCCTGAGCAGGGCCAGCATGTCCCTGCCCTCCATGTTGTGTTTTTTCGCAAGTTCGTGAATACGGGTGCTCATTCGGCGTGCGTCAGGTTCCTCAGGAGGTGACGCGAAGGATGACGTCCTGGGCCTCGTCGGCCGTGAAGCCGGCGCTCACGAGATCGTCGGCGACGACCCCCTCGAACGCCGCGGGAGAATTGATGCCCATGTCGACCAGCCGGCCCGCGATTGCGGGATCCAGGCCCAGCGACTTGACAAGGGACGCCACGGCGTTGCCGCGCGGGTCGTCGCCCTCGGCCTTGAATTCCTCGATGTCGATCCGCCAGCCGATGAGGCGCGAGGTCAGCCTGGCGTTCTGACCCTTGCGTCCGATCGCAATCGCAAGGTCGTCGGTCGCGACCTTGAGCAGGATGCGACGGTTGCGCTCGTCGATGATGATCTCCCTCGGCAGTGCGGGCTTGAGCGCCTCGATGACCATCTCGCGCGGATCAGCATAGTACTTGATGATGTCGATCTTCTCGCCGCCCAGCTCGCGCACGATCGTCTTCACCCTGGCGCCGCGCGCGCCCACGCACGCGCCCACCGGGTCGACCTTCGAGTCCTTGGAGGAGACGGCGATCTTCGTGCGGTAGCTCGGCTCGCGCGCGAATGCCTCGATCTTCACCGTTCCGTCCGCAATTTCGGTGACCTCGAGCTCAAAAAGCCGCCGGACGAATTTCGGACTCGCGCGGGTGAGGATGATCTCGGGTCCGCGGGGCGTGTTCTCGATTTCGAGCAGCAGGCAGCGGATGCGGTCCCCGGGCTGGTACTCTTCGCCGGGCACCTGCTCCTTCGCGGGCATGACCGCCTCGGCCTTGCCGATGTCGATGTAGATGTCGTTGCGTTCCCTGCGACGGACCGTCCCGGTCACGATGTTTCCCACCTGGTCCTTGAAATCGTCATAGATCCGGTCCTTTTCGAACTGCCGGAGCCTCTGCATCACGGCCTGCCGCGCCGTTTGCGCCGCGATCCTGCCCAGCGTCGACGGATCGATTTCCTTCTCCACAAATTCGCCGATAACCGCTCCGGCTTTGACCGCCTGCGCCTTCTCGACATGGACCTCGGTCTTGGGATTGCTGACGGAATCCACGACCTTCATCAACGCCCATGCATGGAGTTGCCCGTTCTTCGGATTGATGTCAATTTTGAGCTCCTGACCGGAGTTAACCCCTTTCTGCGCAGCGGTCTTAAGTGCATTCGCGATCGTCGCGATCATATCGGCGCGCGGAATGCCCTTCTCTTTCTCCATGTACTCCAGGACGGAAAGAATTTCGCTGCTCATAAGGTTGGAATTGTGGGAAAAAAAAAGCGGGCCCCAGGGCCCACTTTAAACTAAAGTGAGTGTGATAAAGAACGTGTAGGATACCCCTTCGTCCCAAATGTTGTCAAGCCAACCCCCTCGAAGGCGGGTTCCGCCGCGCGGTTTTTGAAGCCGCGCCAAACGTCCCGGTTTTTTTCGGAATCAAACGGGCGGGTGCGAGGGGATTGAGTGCACTACGACACACGAAATCGCGGCTTCCACGCAAAGAAGAGCGCGAGTGCGGCCGCCGCAGAAAGCAGGAAGCCCGGGCGCAGGCCGTCCTGGTGGAAACGCAGGCGCACGATCGATTTTCCCGCCGGGACCGGCACGCCCCGCATCCAATCGTTCACCGGTGCACACGGCACCGTGACCCCGCTGATCGACGCCTCCCAGCCCGGATACCAAGCTTCCGCAAGGACGAGGACGGCCTTCCCGGGGCTCGTCACATCAACGTCCACCGCGTTCAACGAGAATCCCGTGACGACGGCGGTTCCAGCGGGTTTTGCGGGCTCGGTTTCAAAGCGGCTTGAATAGGGCGCCTCAACCAGCGCCGTGTCGTGGAAATCGTCTCCCGCGATCATGGCCTGGATGGCGGCGCGGCTGTCGGGAACGGTCCGCGTGCGGGGCGCAAGATAGACTCTCGGGTCCGGGTTCCGCTCCAACATGAGCCGGTGCGAATCGAGGCCGAGTCCGACGCACAGGCTGAATGCATGCAGCCCAGCTGCGCCGTTGAAAATATGTCCGTCGGGAACCGTGTTGAACGCGTGCGATGGATCCACCCCGACCGCCAGATGGAGGTAGTTCCAGACCCGAGCCAGTGAAAGCGACTCGTACCCCACGACGCTCGCGACGTGGTAGATCATCCCCGCGTTCTCCCTGAATACCATCGAATCGACGCACACCCGCGGCGGCGCCGCGGCCCGGTCCCCGCCGACCGCGTGGATCGCCTGGAGCACCATCGCCTCCCCAGGAAAATCGAAGTCAAACCGGTACGCCCGCTTGATTCCGTGGATTGAAACGCAGCATTCGCCGATCACCGCCATCGGCAGCACGATCCGGCGGGCGACGCGAACAAAGCCGCCGTCGGCCGCCTTCCGTCCAATCCAGAGCCACCATCCGAGACCGGCCACGCACGCAAAGAAGGCCTCAAGCGCCAGCCATTTTTCGGGAAACGGGCCCGCGCCAGGACGCAGCGCGAAAAGGACGGCCCCGACGAGGGCCGCGGCGGCAAGGCCCGCGACGGCGAATCGCGTCCGGCGCCCCTGAGCGTCCCTTCCGGCCGCCATCGCCGCGCCGAGCACGAGAACGAGCGGCAGAAGCGCGGCCGCCCTGGCCGGCACCCGGAAGCTGCTCATTCCGGGCAGCACCGCGAAGAGCAAGGGGAATAAAGGCGTCGCGGACCCCGCGGCGATGACCGCCGCTCCAGCCGCAAGGAACAAGGCCCCCCGTATGGCCGGCTCGCGCCACCGGGCGATCGCCGCAAGCCCTCCGATCACCACTGAGACTCCAGCGAAGAGGTTGTATTCCCAATTGACCCCAAATGCGCTCCAAGTGGGCCAGACGAGCGACATCCATTGGAGGCCCCTCATGGCAAAAGCCCCCGAGAACGCGAGGGAGGCTTCAGCCCGATTGCTCTGGGACGCGAGTTCCATGAAGGGCACGAGGATAAATCCCAGCAGCCCAAGGGCGGTCAGACACGCGGTCAGCAGCGCCAACTCGACGTACAGCCATCTCCGCAGGGCCTGTTTCCACGGTGGAAACGCGAGGGCGCCCGTGGTCCAAAACCCCGCGGCCACCGCCGAGAGCCAGAAAATCTGGGGATGGCCGCAGAGGAGTTGGAGCGCCCAAGTCACCGCTAGGGCGACCCAACGGCGGCGAGTCGGCTCCTCGGCCAGGCAGTAAGACATCCAAAGAACTAATGGCCAATAACATAGGGAATACACATAGTTCACCTCGCCCTCCTGCATGCGGGCGTAAAGCGGGCCGCAAAAAAGGAACACGGCTCCGCCAAAAAGGGCCGTCTCCGCCGAGCACCCAAATTTTCGCGCGAGGCGACCGAACCCACCCATGGCCAGCAAACCGTGAAGGAACGTTCCCATCACCCAGCCGGCCTTCGCCCCAAAAAAGATCACCAGGAGCGTGGCCGGATAGAATGCCGCTGTCTGGAGGTCGACCAGAAAGGGCCGGCCGAGGCTCGAGTACGGGTTCCACCAGGGAAGTTCGCCGCGCAGCAGGCTCTCCCTGAGGTAATGCTGGTAAGGCTGGAAGAACCTCACGTAGTCGATGCCCTCCAGCGGTGTCGGCTTGAGCGCCAGAAAGGAGAAAGTCCACAGGGCGGCCACGGCGCACCCCGGCATCCAGGCGCGGGCGATTTCCGAGAGGCCGGGGCGTTGTCGCATGTCTCGCGGGCACACTAGGCGCCCCGACGCCCGATACAAGAGCGAGGGCGACCCGGCCCATCTCGGCGCCCCAGGGCGCCCGCCATGAAATTGGCGGAGGAGGAGGGATTCGAACCCCCGGTGAGCTTGCGCCCACGTCTGATTTCAAGTCAGGTGCCTTAAACCAGCTCAGCCACTCCTCCGGAAAGTCGGGATGAGGCTGTGAACTTCGCGCCGAAGGTCAATCGCGCAAGTGTGCGCAAGACGGGGACATATAGCGGAATTCCCGTACGTAATCCCCTCCCTCGCCCCGTCATGCCATTTTTTTAGCGTTCCGACCATGAATCCGATGTCCAAAATTGGTGCAGTGCCGTCGCGGCCCTCCCTGGACAACGTTTTTTACCGCCCGTCGAGCGCGGCTCCCACAGCGAATGGGGCGCCGCGCTGGCTCGAATGGAGCGGCTCGGGACGGATCCTGGTGGTCGACGACGAGGAGGCCGTGCGGATTGTGGTCTCTCGCGTCGTCGAAAGGCTGGGATTCACGGCGGAACTCGCCTCGGACGGCGACGAGGCCATTTCGCTCTATTCCAATGATCCGACACGCTTTGTGCTCGCTCTGGTCGACGTCCGGCTTCCGGGGGTCAACGGAATCGATATCGCGCGGGAATTTCGTCACCTGAGGCCCGAACTGCCGATCGTCCTGATGAGCGGCTACACCCGGCACGAAACCACAAGCCCACACCCCGTTCAGAACCCCATCGGATTCCTGCAAAAGCCCTTCACCCTGGAAACCCTGGCCACGGCGGTGCGCATCGCCCTCGAACCTCAGTTGCGGCGCGAAAGCAGGTAGAGCAGATTGAGGAGGGCCCCCGTGAAGGCCGCCACGTAGGTGAGCGCGGCCGCGTCCAGCGTCTGGTTGACGCCGGGCATTTCGTCCTGGTCGAGAATACCGAGCGAAACCAGCTGGACCTTCGCCCGGCGGCTCGCGTCGAATTCCACGGGAAGCGTGACCAGCTGAAACAACGTGAGGACGGCGAAGCAAATGATCGCCACGTCGAGGATCGTCCCACTCAGACCGCGCAGGAAGAAGATGCTGGCGAGATAGATGAAGGGTACGATGGTCGACGCAATCCGAGTCGCCGGGACCAGCGCCATGCGGAATTCAAGCATGTGGTAACCCTCCCTGTGCTGGAGGGCGTGGCCGGCCTCGTGGGCGGCCACCCCGACCGCCGCGAGGCTGGTCCCGCGGTAGTTCTCCGATGAAAGGACGAGCCTCTTCTGAACCGGATCATAGTGGTCGGTCAAATGCCCCTGGGTCTCCACGATGTCGACGTCGGCGATCCCCGCGCGCGCCATGACGGCGGCAGCGGCCTCGCGCCCGCTGATTCCCCCGCGGGATTGGATTCGGGAGTTTCTCCCATACGCATTCGACACGCGAATCTGCGCGTAAATCGAGAATGCGAAAACAAAGATGAACAGAAGCCAGAACATCCCCGGTGGGATGAAGGAGGAGGAATGAAGTGCGGTCATCATGATTGGAATCCCCTAAGATCGCCCAAAGCGCCGAATTTTCAAGCGGTCAGTCCGGAGCGCGCAAGCAGCGCCCCCAGGTCGGGATCGCGGCCCATGAAGTCGCGAAAGAGCTGGGCCGGGTCGGCCGAATTGCCCCGGCTGAGGATTTTGTCGGCGAACTCGCGGCCCACCCGCTCGTTAAAGATTCCCTCATTTCGAAAACGCGTGAAGGCGTCGGCGTCGAGCACCTCCGCCCATTTGTAGGAGTAGTAGCCCGCCGCGTACCCCACGGGATCTGAAAATATATGGGTGAATCGCTTGACGATCGTGGGCGCCGGGGGATCGGTGGGAACGAGACAGTCGGCGATCGCCGCGCGCACGCCGGCCTCGATATCGGCCTGCTCCGCAAATTCGGCCGCGCGCATGTGCAGAAGAAGATCCATCTTGGCGAACGCGACCTGGCGCATGGTCGCGCACGCGGACCGGAAGTTTCTCGCCGCGCTCATCTTCCGGAACAGCGGCTCTGGAATCGGGGCACCCGTGACGAAATGCCTGGCGAAAAGGTCGAGCCCCTCGCGCTCCCAGCACCAGTTCTCCATGATCTGCGACGGAAGCTCGACAAAATCCCAGGCCACGTTGGTCCCGTTGAGCGACTTGATTTCCACCTCGCCCAGAAGGTGGTGGATCAAATGGCCGAATTCGTGGAATATCGTCTGGACCTCCCGATGGGAAAGGAGAGCGGCCCGACCGGAAGCGGGAGGGGTCAGGTTGCCGCAAATCAACCCCAGGTGGGGCTTGCGCGATCCGTCGGTCTGGGGCCCGCCCGTGATCAGGCTGTTCATCCAGGCCCCTCCCCGCTTGGACTCACGCGGATGCCAGTCCGCATAGAACGAACCGACATGGCGGCCGCGCGGGTCAAAGACATCGTAAAACCGAACCTCCTCGTGCCACGTCTCGACCTCCCCCGGGGGGGCCTCCGCAACGCGGATGCCAAATATTCGCCCCGCGAGCTCGAACAGGCCGCCGACCACCCGGTCCATCGGGAAGTACGGCCTGAGTTCCTCCTCGTCGAAATCGTAGTGCGCCCTTCGGAGGCGCTCCGCCCTGAACGCGACCTCCCAAGGCGCGAGGCGCGCCGGAGCCGCCCCGTTCACCGTAACCTTCGATTCCTCGAGCTCGCGGCATTCGCGCGCAAATGCCACCGAGCAACGCCCGCGCAGGTCCTCGATGAAATCGATCGCCGTCGCACCCGTTTTCGCCATGCGCCGCGAAAGCACCAAGTCCGCGAAATGCTCCCGGCCGAGAAGCGCCGCCTTCTCGGCCCGGAGCGCCAGGATCCTCGAGACCAGGGGGCCGTTGTCATGGGGCTTCTCGGAGCCGACCGCCGACGCCGCACGCCACATCTCGCGCCGCAGAGCTTCGTCGACGGCGTAGGTCATGACCGGCTCCTGGGAGGGCATGTGGAGCGTGAAGCGCCACACGGGACGCTCGGGGGTGCCCAGGCCCTTGGACGCCGCGTTCACCCCGGCCCGCGCCTTCGCGTGGGCGGGAATCCCCTCGAGCCGCGCCTCATCGTCAACCACCAGCTGCCAGGCATTCGTGGAATCGAGCACGTTTTCCGAATAGCGCTGCGTCAACTGGGCGAGTTCGCTCTGGAGCGCCTCGAGCCTCGCGCGGCGGTCGGCCGGCAGGTCTGCGCCGGCCTCACGGAACTCGGCGACGGTCTCGCCCATGAACCGCGCTCGGACCGGCGATTGCGCGGAAGCCTCAGGCGAATCCGCGAAGGCCTTCAACTTTTCCCAGAGCGCCGGGCGCAGGGGGATGCGGGCGCCAAACGCCGTGACCTTCGGAAGAACCCGGTTGTGGGCCTCCCGCAGCTCCGGCGTATCGGCCACCGACTGAAGGTGCGAGACCCGGCCCCACGCGCGGTTCAGCCCGTCGGTCGCTTCGTCGAGCGCGAGGAACGTGTTTTCAAACGTCAGGCGGACGGCCTGTCCTTCGATCGCCTGAAGGGCGGCCTCTGCCCGGGCGAGCGCCTCGTCGATCGCGGGCTCGACCAGATCGGGCTTGAGCGCCGACCATCGAATGTGAAACGCGGAATCGAGAAAGGGATTACCCTGCATCCCGCCTACCAACCGTAGGTTCCTCCAAAAGACAACTGCCGGCGCGACGCCGGGACGCCGGGAACCGTCTGAAACGCGCTGTTCCAGAGATTGTCGACCAGGACGGAGACCTCGAGATGCGCCAGGGCCGCGGGCCGCCAGTCAAGGCCGGCCGAGCTCTCGATGGCGTCATTGCCTCCCAGGGTCCGCAGGGCATCGGGCTCCTGGATTCGCGCGGCATTGTCCAGGCGCAAGAAGATCGTCTGCGTAAGCTGGAGCGTGAGCGCCGCCGTGAACCGCTGCCTCGCGTAGTTGAGGGCGTAGAAGCTGGCCGTTACCGGTGCTCCCAGGTAGTCGGCGGATTTCCCGAGCTCCGTATAGCCGAACACCGCCGTGACGAGGCCCCACGAGCGCCGGGCGACCAGCTCGACGCCCTCCGTGCCGATGTCCACAGGATTGGCGGACCGGCCGAAAACGCCCGTCGTGTAGGTCCAGTCGACCAGGTTGTCGTCGCGCCGGTAGAAAACGGCGGCCTGGGTCGTCCAGCCGCCGATATTGCCGCTGAGGCCCACCTCCGTGTTGTGGGTGGTCTCGCGGCCGAGCTTCGGATTGCCGAGAAAAAGCCCGGAGGTCGGGCTCGAATCGAGCGCGGTGTAGGACGGCAGTTGGGTCGTCGTCGCGTAACTGATGTAGATCCGGCGCAGCCCGCTTGAATTCCAGGTCCGGGACAGCTCCGCCACCGGGGAGTACACCCCGCTCGCGCGGTTGGAATCGTCGAAGGTCCCGCCCGCCTTGAGCGTCAGGGCTCCCCCCGACTGGGCCCAGGATTCCTCCGGAAGAAGTGAGAACTTTTCAAGCTTCCGACTCATGTACGGCCCATAGATCAGCGAGGTGGACCTCAGCCAATCGCTGGTCTCCTCCACGTGATAGTTGAGGATGAGGTCGTTGACGTAGGTGCGGCCCCCGATCGCGAATCCTGTTTCCCAGGTGGTGTGCTGGTAGGGGTGCACCGGCCCCAGCGGCGCGAATCGGTCAAAGGCGTAATCGTCCTTGTTGCGGCGATAGAATGCACCGGCCTCGAAGAAGTCCCCGCCGCCGTAGTCCTCCCGGTTGTTCACCGCAACGAGCAGCGTTTCCAGGTTCTCGGTCTCGTTCGAATCAAAAGGCGTATAGAGGTTCGGCCAGCCAAAAAAGCTCGCTTGGTATCCCACGAAAACGTCCGTCCTCGACCCCGGCGCGAGCCACTCCGCCCGTGCGTCGACCCGGTCGAAATGGTAGTCGCCGAAATCCACCGTGCCGTTGCCCGATGCGTGCGCCCAGTCGGCGTCCGCCGCGAGGTGCTCCGGTCCGGACCCGGCATAGCCCTGGTAAACCTCCTCACGGTCGAGCCCGTCCGTGCCCAGGGCGGCCGAGGCAAACCCAACATTGCTGACCGGCCTCCATTCGTAGTCGACGGACCCTACGGTGGTATTCATCGCCTCGATCGCCTGGTCGGCTCCCGTGAGGATCTGCGGCGCGCCAAGCATCGACGGCGCCACGGGAAGCTCCATCAGATAGTGCCCGGTTTGCGGGTCGATGATCGAAAGCGCGCCGAGCTGCAGCCCGGTGTTCTCGAAGGTGTCGCCGCGGATCGTCACGTCGGACTGGGCCTCCGCCATATTCCGGGACTCGACGTCGACCAGCGGCTCATAGCGCAGCGCCGACACGGGCATGGTGAACACGCCGGCCGGCGACTGGTTGGCGACGCTCGGCGAATAGACGGTCACCGCTGGCAGGTTGGCGGTCGCGACCTGTCCGCAAAGGAATGGGGCGGCTCCAAGAAGCGCCGCAAGGCCGCGGATACAACCAACGGTCGTAGATCTCATTGCCGCCGACCGCTAACAGGCGCGCGTAAAATAACAAGCCTCTCGTTAAGCAAAATCCGGAATCAATTTACAAGCCCGCGCGATGCCAACGGGCCCCAAATCCTACTCCTTGTCACCGTCGTCGCCGATGGCCTCCACGGGACATCCCTCGAGAGCCTCCATGCAAAGCGCGATGTCCTCTTCCGTCTCGGGCTGTTTGTGGACGAAGGAATGGCCCCCTTCGTCATTGCGGGTGAAGAAGTTGGGCGCCGTCTCGCGGCACAGGTCGCAGTCGATGCACTGCTGGTCAACGTAGAACTTGCCGAGGGCATTCTGCGCCCATTTGTCTCCTTTGTTCGCCATAGATATAGGTGAATAGAAGGGAAGGCGACGTCGACGCCCTGTCAAGGGGGGACGGCGGCTGCCTTTACGCCGACGGGTCGCCCAGTCTGCGACGGGCGACGCCCTCGACCGGCCCGTTCATGGCCGATTCCTCGGGGCCGAGAAGGGGCGCCGGCCGCCTACATCTATCCTGCGGGCCGCCGGCCCCGCCGATTTCGCCGGGGATCCGGCAAAAGCTCGCAGGAGAACCGCCAAGGTGGCTTGTAATCGCCGACCGTCCCAATAAGATACGGAAATGCTCCAGGATCGCCCCTACATGCGCGACCATTACGAACGACGGCGAACGAGCGTCTTGACGTGGCTGTTTTCGTCGATCGTGGCGATGTTCGTGCTGCAGAACTTGGCGACGCGGCTTCTCGGGATGGGCTACTGGCTCGAGATCACGTTTGGTTTGTCGGCAAACGCCCTGAGAGCAGGCCATGTGTGGACCCTCCTCACCTATGGATTCCTGCACGACACCGGAAACCTCCTGCAGATTCTCTCCTACCTGCTCACCCTTTATTTCATCGGCGGAGAGGTGCTTTCAATCCTGGGGACCCGTCGATTTATCGGTTTCTATCTTTCCGCTCTTGCCGCCGGCGGCGCATTTTGGATGGCCGTCCACTGGAGGTTTTCGGGCCTGCATCCCGAGGTGCTACTCGGCGCTTCCGGGGCCGTGTGGGGCCTCATCACCCTTTACGCGTGTTTTTTCCCGAACCGCGAGATTTCGCAGCTGCTATTTTTTGTCCTGCCGATCCGTCTGAAGCCGAAGTACCTTGCCTACGGGCTACTCGCGATCGACCTGTTCGGGTTGGTGTTCTACGAGATCCTCGGGTCGCCCTCGCCTCTGGGCGCGGCGCATTCGGCCCACCTCGGCGGCATGGCCGCCGCCTGGATTTATTTCCGCTATATCCACGAATCGGACTGGAGTTTTTCCTCGGGCCGCGCCGATATCCAGCTTCCCCGCTGGTTGAAGCAGCAGGGAGCGTCCAAGCCCGCGGGAGCCGCTCCGGCCTACAACGTCAACATCGGCGATAGGGGGCACTTGCGCGCCGAGGTCGACCGCATTCTGGACAAGATCAACAGCCACGGCTTCGGCTCGCTCTCCGCCGAAGAAAAACGGATCCTCGACGAGGCCAGGGATTTGATCGGACGGCGCTAGCATTGCTCCGGCGGACCGTGAACGAGCGCCCGCTGAGCGACGAATCGTTGCGACGACTCGAGCAGCTCGTCGCCGCGAGCCCGGTCTACGCCCTGGAAATGCAGCGGCATCCCTGGATCGGCCCGTGGCTCGAGGAGCCGCGCAACCTGCGGGAGACCTTCCGGTTTGAGGCGTTCCTGGAAACGTGGAGGCACTTTGCCCCGGAAAGAACCGCGCCGGACGAAGCTCGCCTGGCGGCCCTCCGTCGATGGCGGCGGCTCTTGTCGATGCGGATCGCCCACCGGAGCGTGAACAACCTCGCCGACGAGCCCACCACCGTTGAGGAGTTGACGCTTCTCGCCGAATTTTGCCTGCGCGAGTGCACCCTGCTTTCAATCCGCGCCTGGAAACGGCGCCTCGGAGAACCGTGGGATGGCGCGCTCGGCCGGGAGGCGCGCTTTTGCGTCCTGGCGCTTGGAAAGCTGGGGGGACGCGAGCTAAATTTTTCCTCCGATATCGACCTTATCTACCTGTACGAGGGCGAGGGCGCCTGCCGGAGAGCCGGAGCCGAGACATCGTGCTCCAACCGGGAGTTCTATACGAAGGTCGCTGAGACGATCACTCGCTTCCTCGGGGAGCGCACGGGAGACGGCTTTTTGTTTCGGACGGACGTGCGCCTGCGCCCCGAAGGGGTGAACGGCCCCTTGGTACGTTCGGTTTCAGAGCTCGAGCACTACTATTCGACCGGCGGCCAGACCTGGGAACGCCTCGCCATGACCAAGGCGAGGCCGGTCGCCGGGAACCTGGAAATCGGCGCGGAGCTCCTCGAAAGCCTCCAGAGCTTTCGATATCCGCGGCGGCCCCCGCCCAGCCTCCTCGAGGAAGTCGCGGCCATGAAAGCGAGAAGCGACGCCGAGATCGTCGGTGAGGGCGCGCTCGACCGGGATGTGAAGCTAGGGACGGGCGGCATCCGCGAGATCGAGTTTGTGGCGCAGTCGCTTCAGCTCCTGAATGCGCGCCGTTATCCGTTCCTGCAGACGCATTCCACGGAACAGGCCCTCGAGCTGCTCGCGCGCTACCAGCTCCTCGACGCATCTGACGCCGCCCAACTGAGCGAGACCTACTGGTTCCTGCGACGCGTCGAGCACCGTCTCCAGATCCGGGAAGAGGAGCAGGTCCACCTCCTTCCCGAGGATCCGGCGGAGCTCGCGCCCATCGTCCGGTCACTCGGCTTCGCATCGGCCGACCTTCTCAAGGCCGCCCTGAAGGAAAGGTGCGGCCATGCCCACCGGGTCTACGCCGAGCTCTTTTCCGACCGGGGAGTCGATGCCGACTTCGAGGCGTGGTGGGCTTTTTTCTCCTCTAACCGGGTGCCCGCTGCCATCGCCTGTCGGATCGATCGTTGGTTTGGCCCGGATCCCGCGGCCGTCGAGGCCCTACGGATGTTCGCCTGCGGCGGCCGGCATGTCTTGATCACCCGTGAATTTGTCGGCCGATTCCAACACGTCGCCGGAGTATTCGACGCTTTCATGGCCGGGCTGGCGCGACCCGTCGAAACCCTGGCTCGACTTGCGCGGTTCGCCGAACGCTACGGAACCCGCCGGCAGTTCCTTGGTTTCTGCGCCGACAATCCCAAGCTTTTCCGAGTTCTCTCGATCCTCTGCGACCGAAGCGAGGCTGTGGTCGAGCTTCTCTGCGCCCACCCAGAGATCATTGAGGAAGTGCTGCGTCCGGAGATCCTGCGACGGCGTCGGCTCGCCGGCGATATTGAACAGGACCTTGCCGCTGGCGCCCGCGCACTCTGTTTTTTCGACTGGCTGTGGCTCTACGTCCGGGCCGAGCAGGTGCGTTACGCGTTGGGCGGAATCCTTGGCGACCTCGGTCCGGAGGAAATCGAGCAGGCCACAACGCGCCTTGCCGACGCCGTGCTCCGCCACCTGACGCAGGATTCCGGCCTTCTTGTGGTTGCCCTCGGAAAATTCGGGGCCGCCGAACTGGCCTTCGGCTCAGACCTCGATTTGCTTTTCGTAGCTTCGGAGGGCGCGAGCGAGGCCGCGGAGCCTGCCGTGAATTTGGTCCGGACCGCGCTCGGGCATCCCGGCCCCCTCGGCGCAGCCTTCACACTCGACTTGCGCCTGCGCCCCCATGGCCACGCCGGGCCCCTGGCCACCTCGATAGATGCGCTCGAGGCATATCACCGGCCCGGCGGAGGCGCTCAGACCTGGGAAAAGCAGTCTCTGGTGCACGCCAGGATCGTGGCCGGGCCGGCCGCGCTTGCAGCTTCGTTCCGCGCTTGCCTAGACCGCCTCCTCTATGAGGACCCGCTGTCCGCCCCGGAGCTCGTTTCTATCCTGGCCATGCGAACGCGGATTGAAGAGAAGCTCGGGACTGGATCTCCCGGCGTGGCGTTCAAGGCCAGTGCAGGCGGCCTCTTTGACATCGAGTTCATCGCTCAGGCGCTTCAGTTGCGCCACGGGCATGCAGACGCCCGCTTGAGGCAACCCTCCACGCGCGGGACTCTAAGGACCTTGGCGGCGGAGGGCCTCCTTCCCGCCGACGTGGCTGAAGACCTGCTGGGAAACTACGAATTCCTGCGCAGCATCGAGACCGCGCTCCGTCTCGACACCAACCGGGCCGCAATCTCATTGCCGCCCGACGTGGGCCGACGCGAGGCCCTCGCGCGCTGGCTCAGATTCCCGGATTTCGATTCGTTTGCATCGGAACACCTCCGCCGGCTGGTTAAAACGAGGCAAATATTTGATAAATTGCCGTCCCTCCTTGAATTCCGTCGCTGCCCATGAAACATTTCGTCCGTTTGGGCCGTCGTATCTTTATCCCAATCGTATATAAAGCATGATTTCCTTTTTTGTCTCTGCGCGGAGGTCGTCTGCGCTTCTTCTCCTCGCAATCATCTCAGCCGCAGGGCTTTCCGGTACCGAGCACGAATTCATGACCCCCCCCGCCCTTTCGGCGGAGGCGCAGACACTGGTCCACCTTCTGGAACAGGCTCATTACAACCGCGATGCGGTTAAGAGCAGCGATTATGGCGAGGTCATCCCGGAGTTCATGGCCGCCCTCGACGGACAGCATCTTTTCTTCCTCGATTCCGACGAGACCGAATTCGTCAATCGATTCGGCAAGAACATCTACTACAACGTGGACTATCTGGGAAACATCGATTCGGCCTACTCGATTTTTAACGTCTACGACGATCGAGTCGTATCCCGGATCGGATGGATCTTTGGCGAATTGAAGAAGGATTACGATTTCTCGGCGAGCGACACGTTCCGCGTCGACCGCACCAAATCGTCCTGGCCGTCCACCCAGGCCGAGGCCGATGAACTCTGGCGCAAACGGCTGAAATTTGAGGTTCTTGCGGAGCTGCTCAACAAGAAGACGCCCGAGCAGGCCCGGGAGGTGGTGCGCAAGCGCTATGAGCGGATGCTCAAGACCGTCGGTGAAACCGACGGAAACGAACTCGCGGAGTCCTACCTGTCCACGATCGCGGGTCTCTATGACCCCCACTCGACCTATTTCTCAGCGGATACGTACGAGGACTTTGGAATCCAGATGAAGCTCCAGCTCGTCGGCATCGGCGCGATGCTCGGCCTTGAGGATGACACGTGCGTCGTGAAGGAGATCGTGCCGGGCGGGCCAGCCGACCTCAATCGCCAGCTCAAGCCCAACGACAAGATCATCGAGGTTGCCCAGGACGGGGAGGAGCCGGTCGAGATTATCGGCATGAAGCTGCGCAAGATCGTGGACCAGATTCGGGGCTCCAAGGGAACCCGGGTGCACCTTATCGTTCAGCCCGGCAACGCGACCGATCCGTCCGTCCGCAAGGAAATCATCATCACGCGCGACGTCGTCAAACTGGATTCGGCGCGCGCCCGCGCCGCGGTGTTCCAAGTCCCGGGCCCGGACGGCGCCCTCGTTCCCCTCGGCGTCATCACGCTGCCCGCCTTCTACGGGCCCGCCGACGACGGCGACACCGATGCCGACAAGACCAGCGCAAGCGAGGACGCCGCAAAGCTCATCGTGGACCTGAAGAAGGCGGGCATCCAGGGGCTTGTCCTTGACCTTCGACACAACGGAGGCGGCTTCCTCAGCGAGGCCATCGAGCTCGCGGGGCTGTTTATCCACAAGGGCCCGGTGGTCCAGGTGAAGAACTATGCGGGCGACATCCAAGTCGACAGCGACAAGGCCGAGAACCTTTCCTACGACGGGCCGATGGCGGTCCTGGTGGACCGTTTTAGCGCCTCGGCCTCCGAGATCGTGGCGGGTGCGCTTCAGGACTATGGGCGGGCGGTCGTCATCGGCGACAGTTCCACCCATGGAAAGGGGACGGTCCAGACGGTCCTCGAGATGAAGGACATCTCCCCCGAACTCGCGCACTCGTCCTCAAAGACCGGCGCCGCAAAGATCACGATCCAGAAATTCTACTTGCCCGACGGATCATCGACCCAACTGAAGGGCGTCATCTCCGACATCGTGCTGCCGTCGGTGGATGAATTTCTCCCGATCGGCGAATCGGACCTCCCTCATGCGCTCGTCTGGGACAAGATCAACACAAGTTTCTTCGACGGGGCGCCGATCGACCACAAGGTTCTCGCGCGGCTGCAGGAGCTCAGCGGAGAACGTCAGAAGAATCTCCCGGAGTTTGCGTACGTCCGCAGCTACGTCGATTGGTTCAAGGAGCGTCAGGCGCAAAAGCTCGTTTCGCTCAACCTCGATGAACGACGCAAGGAAAAGGACTCGGACGACGCGTTCCGCAAGGGAATCAAGCTCGAGCGCGACACCCTGGCAAAATCCGACTACCCCTTCACGGAGTTCCGCCTCGGACCGCCTCTTCCGGCGAAGATCGTCGCGCCCAAGGTCGAAAACAAGAATGGCGCGAGCAAGGATGACGACGACGAGGATTTGGATTCCGACGACAGCGACGACGACGCGAACGCCGATGCTTACGGAAAGGTCGATGTCTCGCTTCGCGAGGCCCTGCGCGTTGTCGACGATGCGATCCAGCTGGGTCGCAACCGCGAGTACTGGGCCAGCAATCACGCTCCGCTCACCGCGGCCGCCAAGAGCTGACGCGCGCGCTCACCGCCAGGCGAGGACGAATCGGTCCCGGCCCGTGAGGTCGGGAAGGGATTCCGTCCTGGCATACCCGGCGTCGAGCAGCGCCGCCGCCAGCTGGGCGTGGTGGCCGATTCCAGTCTCGACGGCGAGCATTCCGGCCGGCGCCAGGAAGGCCGGCGATCCCGCGGCGATCCTTCCGAGGTCGGCGAAGCCGCCGGCGCTCGCGGTCAACGCGCCGGCGGGCTCGTGCTCCCGCACCTCCGGAGCCGCGGCAGCCGTCTCATCGGCGGAGAGATAGGGTGGGTTGGCCACGATAAGGTCAAAAGTCTCGCCCGAAGGCAGCCGATCGAACCAATCGGACTCGACAAAGCCCACGCGTCCTCCGAGCCCCGTCGATTCCGCATTCTCCGCGGCCAGTGACAGCGCCTCGGCGCTCGCGTCCACTGCAGTGACCCGGCTCAGCGGAAAGGCCTTGGCAAGCGCAAGCGCAATGGCGCCCCCGCCCGTGCCCAGATCAAGAATGCGGCCGGGCGGCGGCACGCACCGGGCGACGACCGTCTCTACGAGCAGCTCCGTCTCCGGCCTCGGAATCAGCGCCCGGCGGTCCGACTTGAGCCTCAACCCGAAGAACTCCGTGAATCCGACGATGTGCTGCATCGGCTCGCGCCGGCCCCGACGACGGACAAGCTCGCGAATCGTCCCCAGCTCGGCGTCGTTGACCGGGCGCTCGAATTCGATGTAGAGGCGCATTCGTGGAAGGCCGAGCGCGTGGCCCACAAGCAGCTCGGCGTTCAACCGCGGCGACTCGATCCCCCTGGAGGCGAAGAACGCCGACGTCTTCTTGACGACCTCGAGCACGGTCAGCATGGGGGTCGCTTCGCGGCCGCGAAATTCCCAACGCCTCAGCCCAATTCGGACGAGGGCCTCACCAGCTCGTAGGAACGGCCCTCAAGCGCGGCCAGGCGCTCCTCGTAGTGCGCCTTCTGCAGCCCTTCGACGAGCGGGCCGATCGCTCCCTCCAGCACCTGGGGAAGACCGTGGAGCGTGAGGCCGATGCGGTGATCCGTGACGCGATTCTGCGGGAAATTATAGGTCCTGATCCGTTCGCTGCGGTCGCCGGACCCGATCTGGCTCCGGCGCTCCGCGGCGTATTTCGCCTTTTCCTCGTCCTCCTTGAGCTTGAGGAGCCTGGATCGCAGCACGGTCATCGCCCTTGCCTTGTTTTTCAGCTGCGAACGTTCGTCGGCGCATTGCACGATGAGCCCGGTAGGTCGGTGTTGGATCTGAACCGCGGAATCGGTCGTGTTGACCCCCTGCCCTCCCGGTCCGCTCGCGCGGCACACGGTGATCTCGAGGTCCTCCGGGTTGATCTGGATATCGACCTCCTCTGCCTCAGGAAGCACGGCCACCGTGACCGTCGAGGTGTGGATCCTTCCGCTCGCCTCGGTCACCGGGACGCGCTGGACCCGGTGGACGCCGCTTTCCCACTTGAGCTGTTTGTAGACATCCGTCCCAACGATGAGAAAGGCGGTTTCCCTCAGGCCGCCTCGCTCGGAATAGCTGCTGCTCATCGGCTGCACCTTCCATCCGCGCGCATCGGCAAATTTCTGGTAGCAACGCGAGAGCTCGGCGGCAAAGAGTGCGGCCTCCTCGCCTCCGGTTCCCGCCCGGATTTCCATCACCGTATTGCGCGAGTCCGAGGCCTCCGGCGGGATCATTGCGAGCAGCACCGCCTCGCGCAGCTCGGCCTCCCGCCGCTCGAGTGTCGGGATTTCGGCGCTCGCCAGTTCGCGCAGGTCAGGGCCGCCCGACATCTCCCGGGCCAGCGCCGCGGCGTCGCGGAGCTCGCGCTCCACCTGCCCATGCGCACGGTAGTCGTCGACCAGCTTGCGGATCTTCTGCTGCTCGCGGGTCACCTCCGCCGCACGGCGCGGGTTCGCATAAAACGAAGGCTCAGCCATCTGCGCATCGAGCTCCTCAAGGCGCCGTTGGAAGGGTGAAATGTCGGGAAGGGCATCCATGTCTACCTATTTGCGAATTGCGCGGGCCGCGACCGGAGGCTTAGCATGCCGCCTCACGCACCGCATGGCCGCGACGCTCTTCACACAGAACATTATCGCCTGCATCTGGGATTTCGACAAGACCTTAATCCCGGATTACATGCAGTCGCCCCTGTTCCGCCGCTACGGCGTCGACGAGGCGACCTTCTGGGCGGAGACCAACGCTCTGGTGGAGAACTACCGCAGGCGCGGGTACACGCTTTCCGGCGAGATCAGCTACCTGAACCACCTCCTGACTTATGTTCTCGCGGGCAGGATGGGCGGGCTGAACAATGTCATTCTGAAGCAGTGCGGGTCCGAGATCCGCTTCTATCCGGGCATTCCGGAATTCTTTGCGGCCTCCAAGGCGTGGGTCGCCGACCGGCCGGAATACCGAAAGCACGACATCCGACTGGAGCACTATATCGTGAGCACCGGCCTGGCGCAGATGATCCGAGGAAGCGCGATCGCGCCGCATGTGGACGGGGTCTGGGGCTGCGAGTTCATCGAGAATCCGCTTCAGCCCGGTTTCCTCCAGCAGAACGAACTCGAGCTGGACGCCGACGCCGAGATCGCGCAAATCGGTATGGTTATAGACAATACGACCAAGACCCGCGCCCTGTTTGAGATCAACAAGGGCACGAACAAGAATCCTGCGATCGATGTGAATTCCAGGGTCGCGGCCGAGGATCGCCGGATACCCTTTCAGAACATGATCTACATCGCCGACGGCCCGAGCGACGTCCCGAGCTTTTCCGTCGTCAAGGGTAACGGGGGAAACGCCTATGGCGTCTACAATCCGTCCAAGCCAGACGAATACGCCCAGAATGACCGCCTCCGCAAGGTGGGCCGGATCGACCACTACGGTCCCGCGGACTACACCGCATCGAGCAGCACGAGCCAGTGGCTGCGGCTGCAGGTCCAGGGCATGTGCGACCGGATTGTGAGGGACCGCGAGGCCGCCGTGTCCCAGAGAACCGCGAAGCCGCCCCGGCACATGAATCCCCCTCCCGCGACCGAGGGAAAGGGTCTTACGCCCGCAGCGCCGCAGCAGGCGCAATTCCTAGAGTAACAAGACCGCGAGCGGGCCTCAGCGGACGTCGGCGATCTGACGGCTCTGCAACTCCGCGGCGAGATTCGCCGCCCGCATCGCATAGTCCAGCGCGGAGGCGGGAGGATTCGGGTCGAGAGCGGCCTTGATGCCGCCGTTCCAAGCGAGCGCGATCATGTAAGGGGATGCCTCGACGCCGTGCCGATTGAGCTCGGCCTTCAGCCACTCGTAGTGCTTCACGGCAATCGTGTCGGACGTATGCCGGTCCAGCGCATCGCTGAACGGCGCCATCGTGTGCATCTTCCACGTATCCTCCCGGAACTGATATGCGCCGAGCTCGCCGCACGGTCCAGGCGCCATGCTGTCATTTGGATTCTCGATCTGGTGGATGGCCTCGAGGGTCGCCCAGCGCTCCGAAGCGCGCGCGGTCGTCGTGATGCAAAGCAACGAGAGAACGAAGACCGGCGCGAGACGTGCCAGAAAGGGCACCCGCACATTTTTACTGGATTTTTGAATCTTCATACGCCTCGGAGACCGGACCGCATGGTGCCGTGTTCGATCGGTCGGCCAACTAAATTCGACAAAAAATCGGAACCATCTTCAGCATGCGGATTGCATGAAGCAGCGCAAAGACGCTGCAAGAAGCGTAATGCCATTTCAGTCAACAAATTCTTCGATGAGACGTGCAACAAGAGAGGTCCATCCTGTTTGATGGTTTGCCCCAAGGCCAGCTCCGGTCTCTCCGTGGAAATACTCATGGAACCAGATAAGGTCGCGCCAATGAATGTCGTTAGCGAACACCGGATTAGCTGCCAAGGCAGGCCTTTGCCCATGTCCGTCAGGCATGAAAAGTGAGACAATACGACCCGCGAGCTCATAAGCGATTTTCTCCAGGTTCATGCGTCGTCCGCTTCCGGTTGGAAATTCCATCGTGAAGGTGTCGCCGTAGAACAAGTGGTAGCGCTGCAACGCCTCGATGAGAATGTAGTTGATCGGCAACCACACGGGTCCCCGCCAATTTGAATTGCCGCCAAAAAGCCATGTCCGGGATTCACCCGGCTCATAGTCG
>Ga0182018_10001242_pt1 | contig 29586 bp, 32 predicted proteins | sample 812P2MmetaG_FD_120490 | JGI IMG/M metagenome (GOLD analysis project Ga0182018, IMG submission 120490) | Permafrost microbial communities from Stordalen Mire, Sweden - 812P2M metaG | ecosystem: Environmental > Terrestrial > Soil > Wetlands > Permafrost | place: Sweden: Stordalen | collected...
CCACACCGGTGGATCAACATTATGAACATCTCCGGGTTGGTATGCGCGATCTCTTCACGGCTCTGGGGATTGCCGCCTAGGATCGACAATTCTTTTTTCATCTTTTTCCATAAGTTTCTAGCGCCAAACCCAAGTTGCCCTTGAGCCCCTGGGGCAATGGAGTCGTCAGGTAGCCCCAGGAGAAAAGGCGCCGCGAATTCGATCTGCCAGTCAAGGACCTTGCTGGATTCCGAGAGGCTCAGACGGGCGAGGGACCCGGGAAATGTATAGTCATTGTTGGCGCTGCCCTGGAACCAGTCCCACGCTTCGACGCGCGTCCGCAAGGAGCCTGAGACGGTGATGTCGCCTAGTTTGAGCGGCTGGGACCCCGCGGGCTGGGCCAGTACGGTCGAGATCGACTGCCCTAGCAGGAAAAGGAATGTGAGGGTGTTTTTCATTAATGGTCACCATCGGTTTGGATCGGCGGAACTTTCCTTGACGTCGATGCTATCGCTCAGCGGCACGAAATGATGTGACTCCCGTCACGCGGAAATGTCCCAAGAGTGCGAGCGCCTGACTCGGTGTGCGTATTACGATGGATGTTTGACACCTAAAATTTCAGCGCTCTCAGAAATCGCCCTGTTCGCGGCCCTCAGTGAAAGCGAACTTCAGGGGCTCGCCCAAAGGGCAGTGGAGAAGCGTTTCGCCGCCGATGAAATGCTTTTCTGGGAAGGAGAGGAGTGCGCTGGGATATTCCTCATCATTGAAGGCAGCGTGAAGATCTTTCGGACGTCCGCCGGCGGACGCGAAGTCATGCTTTCCATTGAGGCGGCGCCGGCGACGGTGGCCGAACTGCCCCTGTTCGATGGAGGGCCATATCCGGCGTCGGTGCGGGTGGTGGAACCGGTGGTCTCGCTCTTCATCAACAAGAACGACTTCCAACAGGTCTGCCGTCAATACCCTGAGGTTGCTTTGAAAGTTCTGGCCGTCGTGGGGCGGCGGCTACGCCAACTCGTGGGCCTAGTCGAAGCCATGACTTTCGGAAGTGTCACGCAGCGCCTGGCGCGCCTGCTGTTGGAAGCTTCGATAGGAGCGGGTTCCGGAGCCTTCGATCTCCCGGTGACCCACCAAGAGATCGCGTCGCGCCTCGGAACGGTTAGGGAAGTGGTCTCGCGGAATTTGGCCCGCTTCCGCGCACAAGGGCTGATTACGGTCCAGGACCGGCACGTTGAGATCGTGAATCGGCCCGGACTTGAGCAGGAAGCGGAGGCTCAGGGCTGAAACCACAGGGCCTCCGAAGTCACTCTGTCGGCCTGGTCGCCCGCGGGAAAACGGACGGTATCGGGTAGCGGCTCTTCGACGCAGCCAGTACCAACGTAGCCTGTACCTACGCAGCGAAGGCGCCATAGGCAGTCGGCAAGTTCTCGCGCAGCCGAATTCAACCTCGGCGGATTTCGGCGTCGATCCGGTCCACGAAGCGATACAAGCCCAGGCAAGTGGCAAATAGAATCCCAGAGATGAAGGCACCCGGTACCGCGGCTTCCCGATGGCCGGCCAGGTACGATTCCAAAGTCGCGGAAAGCAACCAGATCTGCACAATCAGCAGGACCACAATTAAGACCATGGCCCCGTCAATGGCCGTCAGGCCGCGATTCTGGGGAGGGTTGGTATTCATACGTCTTCCGGCTCCATGCGAACGGCCACCAACTGGCCGTCTCTTCTCTCCAGCGCGACACGTGGTAGCGCGCGCTGCGGCGGCCCCTGAATCACCGAGCCGTCCGCGATCGAGAAGAAGCCCTGGTGGCATGGACACTCCAGGCGGTTCTGCTCCTTCTCGTAGTACACGGCACACGAGAGATGCGTACATTTCTGACTGTAGGCGACATACTGGTCGACGCTGGTGCGTACCAGAATGCAGGGATCGTCAGCGGTAGGATACGCGAATGTCTTCACCTCTCCCACGGCAATCTCGTCTGCCTTGGCCACCGCCACACGAGGATATGCTGGGGCCCGATGCAATGCGGATCGCGCGAGTATCCACAAATTTCCCACCAGCATGCCGAAACTTGTCAAGGTCAGAAATTTAGTGAACTGCCGGCGGTTCACATACCGTTCGTCGGCGGTGTGAACCGAAAACTCATCCCGCCAGAGCGGCGTGTTAGAAGGCTTGCGGAACCAGCTCATGCTCTCCCTCCCATGTGTAATCGGCGACATCGATCGTGATATCGCCGGCATCGGCCGGCGCCATCATGTAGACCTTGGTCGTGATTTTCTGATTTCCGAACCAGAACGTGTTCACCGGCTTCTCCCGCCGGGTGGCCGCAATCGTTTCCGGCGTTACGTAGGACAGGGCCTGGCTGGGGCACACGGTTGCGCACATCGGTTTCTTTCCCACGGAGGTGCGGTCGTAGCACATATCGCACTTCATCATCTGCTCGTATTCCGGCACCAGCTTGGGAATTCCGAACGGGCATGCCAGCACGCAATTCGAGCACCCGATACAACGCGGCTTAAGCGACGATCCCACAATGCCGTCCTCGTACTTCTTGATGGCGTCGGCGGGACAAACCTGGGCGCACGTCGGATCGTCGCAGTGCCAGCAAACGTAGGCCGCCGTGGCGATGGACTCCTTCCGGTCCACAAAGTCGAAGTTGATCATCGAAATGCCGCGATGCGTGTCGCATTCCTCGCAGGCCTTCAAGCAGCTCTGGCATCCAATACAGCGCGAAGGGTCGACGTAGAACTCCATCCCGAACATTACGACAGGCCTCCCGGAGCGGTGACCTTCTCGATGCGGCAGGCTGACACCTTATATTCCGGAATCTTGCTGCGTGGATCCAAGGTTCGATGGGTCAACCGGTTCGCGCTCCGTCCGCCGGGCCAATGGTAGGGGATGAATACGGTGTCGGGACGGATGGTGCGCACCACCATCGCCTGCAGGGTGATCGCTGCCCGCCGAGACGTGATTGTCACCCAGTCGCCCGTGCTAATGCCGTACTGGGCCGCCAGGAGTGGATGGATCTCCAGTTTCGGTTCGGGGTACTGATCCACCAGCGCGCCGATGCGGCGCGTCTGCGTGCCCGATAGATACTGGCTCACCACACGGCCCGTCGTGAGATAGATCGAGAATTGCGCGTCCACCGGATCGCCGCTGTCACGCCAGGCGAGGCTCATGAAATGTGCCTTGCCATCGGGATGGAAAAACCGGCCGTCTTCAAACAGACGGGGCGTGCCCGGATGGTCGAGCGTAGGGCAAGGCCAGAAGACTCCCATTTGCCGGTCGATCTTTTCGTAGGTGATGCCGTAGTAGTCGGCGAAGCCGCCCTGGGATGCCAGCCGCAATTCCTCGAAGATCTCGCGAGGTTCGTTAAACGGGAAATACTCGCCGCGGCCCAAACGGCGTGCAAGGTCGCAGATGATGGAGGAGTCCGTGCGAGCATTACCGGGTGGGTCGACAGCCTTCTGAATGTGGATGACGCGCGCTTCCACGTTGGCGGTGACGCCCTCTTCTTCCTCCTGCAGGCTGCCCGCCAGCACCACATCCGCGTGGGCCGCCGTCTCCGAAAGAAAGAAGTCGATCACCCCGAAGAACTCGAGTTTTTCCAGCGCCTCGCGCGTGAAGTTGGCGTCTGGCAGCGAAACCAGCGGATTGAAGCAAATCGACAGCAGCCCTTTGATCTCGCCGCTGTGGATGGCGTTCATGATCTCGACCGCGGTGTAACCCGGCGCTGGCAATTCCTCAGGCGAGATGCCCCATACCCTCGCAACGTGCTCGCGTGCGGCCGGATCGGTGAGACTCCTTTGGCCGGGTAATTGGTCGCACTTCTGACCATACTCGCGTCCGCCTTGTCCGTTACCCTGACCGGTCACCATGATGGGACCAGCGCCTTCGCGGCCTATGTTGCCCGTAGCTAACGCAATAGCGACTACCGCTTCGCAATTCTCGACACCCTTGGACTGATGTTCCAACCCACGCGCGTGCATCAGCATCGCCCGGCGCGATTCACCGATTAAGTGGGCAGCCTTCTCGATTGCTTCGGGCGCAACTCCGCTTACTTCGCCGGCACGGCGCGGATTCCACGATTCCACCGATTCCGCCGTCTTCTCGAATCCGGTGGTGTGTGCCTCAATGAAGGCTTGATCCGTCAGGCCGTCGCGAATGATCACGTGGAGCATCGCCATCAACAGGGCAAGGTCCGTACCCGGCCGGACCGGCAGGTACAGATCGGCGTTCCGCGCGATCGGAGTGAAACGCGGATCGGCGACGATGAGTTTTGCGCCTTTGTCGCGTGCGCGCCAGATGTAGTCGGTAGTAATCGGCGCACATTCGCCGATGTTGGCGCCGATCACCATCAGGACTTCCGCTTCGGAGATATCGTTCCACGGATTCGGCGCGCGATCCACGCCCAGCGCCGCCTTGTACGCAGTGCCGGCCGACACCATGCAGAGGCGACCGTTGTAATCGATGTGGCGGGTTCCCAGGCCGACGCGCGCAAACTTGCCCATCAGGTACGCCTTCTCGGTGGTGAGCGAGGCGCCGCCATAGACCGCGACCGAATCCTTGCCGTGCTTCTCCTGGAGTTCGCGGAGACGTCGCGCCGTGAAATCGAGCGCCTCGTCCCACTTGGCCGCGCGGAATCCCTGTTCGGTTCTCATCAGTGGATCGAGCAGGCGGTCCGGGTGGTTGCCTTGCAAATAGCGCTTGACGCCCTTGGGGCAAAGCATGCCCCGATTGAATGGAAAGTCCTCCCATGGCTCAAACCCCGTCACGCGGTTGTCGCGAACCTTGAGCTGAATGCCGCATTGCTGGCCGCAGAAACAGCAATGAGTCTTGACCAGCTTCTCAGCTTGCTTGCCGGATTCTCCAGCCCAACCGCCCGGAGGCGTGTAATTCAGGTGAGGACCGAAGCGGCTCCTCAGTTCGTCCAGGGAACTCGGCGTCTTAGCCACGTGATTCCTCCTTGATCCTCAATTGGGCGGTCGAGAGTGACTTTCGCTTGCACGCCGGGCAGAGCGCCTGCCAATGGCCGGCCGGTCCGGGCGTGGCGTAATCGAACCCGACCTGCGGGAGCACCTTGCGGAGGTCGTCAACGTGCATCTTTGAAGCGAACCGCACGCCGCAACGCACGCAGTGAGCGCCGGGGTCTTCGAGGCCAGCCTCCTGGTAGAGCTTGACCCCGAGTTGGGCCGGCCGCTGGAAAATGTGGAAGAACTTCCCGAACGGCAAAAAGAGCAGGGCGGCGATCACGGTGATCGCATGCAGGATCGCCAGAAAGCTGTAAGAGAAGCCTCGCAGCCATTCCTGCGACACCGTCAGCGCCAGTCCCGTGACCGAGATCGCAAACAGCATGATGATCGGCAGAAAGTCCATTCCGAATTGCTGCAAAGCGCGTGCACCCTTATCGGTCATCCGGCGCCACAGAGAGAGCGATTCCTGCCAGCACCAGCACGGCTGAGATATCCAGGCCGTGAAAGAGCAGCCATGCGGTAAGGGTGTGGAGGCGAAATGAACCAGTTGGGAATCCAAACAGGTACGTGACGTAGGTCAGTTGGTCACCGGGAAGCGTCCGGAAGTGAATCCAGCCGAAGACCAGGGGAAAGGTAATAGCGACTGCCAGCATGCATCCCCAAAACAGGCACTGGTGCATCCACCAGCGCAGCCGGGAGCGGCGAGCGATGAAACCTTGGCCGGCCAGGTGCGTGGCTGCAAGCACACTTACTCGAAACAGGCTGCGGACAACGCCCTTGCGCCGGTAGAGTTCCCAGCCACGATCCCAATACACTCGGGTCGGCGGTTTCTCCAGCCAGACATTGTAGTGGTAGACCACGCCCCAGGTCGCAAAAACCACGGCGAACGTGTAGATCACCAGTGCCGCGTCGAAGTTCTGCAGATTCCGGGATCCGACTACAATCGCAGCCAGAAGCAGGGCGGTCCACAGAGTTGCCCATGAGCCCGCCCGGACGCGGTCGGCGGTGTGTCGAAGCTCGGCGGGCAGCTCGATGTCGAGGGCGTGCTGTCGCGGCACGAAGACCTTGTGATTGGCCCACCACAATACCCACGCGGCGATGGCCAACAGTGTGAAGCCCGGCCAAATGGCCCCGGTACGGCTGCGGAAGAATGCCAGCAGCAGCGGTGGGAAGAAGCCGCCGAGTCCTCCCATGGCCCCCACCAGGCCTGTCACAGTTCCGGTTTGAGTCGGGAAATATTGTGGTACCAGCTTAAATACGGCCCCATTCCCTAGACCCAGCAATGCCGCGCAGCCTAGAGCTCCCACGGTAAAGGGAATCATCGAGGACCATGCCATCAGGATGGCGAACGGAGCCACGCCGAGAAACACCGCGGACAACACGCGTGCGCCGCCAATGCGATCCGAGAGCCACCCGCCAAGCGGACGAAGCAAAGTCAAGCTCTCGCCCGCACACCTGCAAAAGGTCGCGCAAACCCTGGCCAGGCATGGGTATCTCCAGACCGTCAGAGGTCGGGGTGGGGGCCTGCGCCTCGCGCAGCCTCCGGAAAGTCTTGACAAGCTTGCCCCGGCGGCGGGGGAACGCGTGCTTGAGATCGGCTACGGAACCGGCCACTGCCTCGTGCAATTGGCAGTAGCCGTTGGGCCGGAAGGCAAGGTATTCGGCATTGATCTTTCGGAAGGAATGAGGGCGCGGGCGCGAGAGAGAGTGGAGAAAGAACACGTGATCGACAGGGTCGAGTTGTCTTGCGGCGACGCCACGCGCCTTCCGTATCCCGACGGTAGCATGGACGCAGTGTTCGTGAGCTTCACGCTTGAACTGTTCGATACGCCTGAGATTCCACAGGTGCTGGCCGGGTGCAAGCGCATGCTGCGCCCGGGCGGACGAATCGGAGTGGTCGCGATCACCAAGGAAGGTAAGGAGGGATTCGCCGTCGAAGCGTACGAATGGACGCACCAGCACTTCCCTAACCTTCTCGACTGCCGGCCCATCTTCGTCCGCCGGGCGCTAGAGGATGCTGGGTTTGCGATCAGAAACGCGACGATCAGGAACATGTGGGTGCCAGTGGAGGTCGTCGTTGCGACGAAGGTCTAACACGCTTAGGAAGCTAACGCAGAATTATCGTCGAGTTTTATATCAACAAAACTTGCCACATTCGCCCCAGTAACGGATAGCGTGGCGTGTGAGAGACTCCTCCACATCGCCGACCGGGCCAGGCCCCATCATGGCCTTCGTGCGCCGGCGCATTGAGCGCAACGGCGAGCAACTATGGCAGCTTGAGGACTTCCGCGACCTTTCCTTTATCCGCCACGATGGCCATGAAGAGCAGGCTCAGGGCTGAGGCTCTCTCATCTGGAGCTGGCCGAGAGCCTTCCGGTCCTGTTCGAAATCTGTGGCCGTGTAGTCGTAGATTTCGTGCTCCTTCAGAAAGGCGTCCGCCTGCATTCGCGTTTCGAAACCGAGCAACCGACGAAGCTGGGCGGCGGTGAGTGCGTGTGACCGGTATGCTTCAAGTGCCAGGCTTTCAAGCGCGGCGCGAGGCAGGTCCTTCCACTTGCATTCCAGCCCGTGTGCGATGTCTTCCGGCAGTTCCAACTTAATCTGCATCAGCGAACGCCCTTCAATCCATTATCCTAACTAAGATGCGCTGTCGTCGGCCGCGCAGTACGCGAGAGGCAATTCGCTGGACGTTTAATCACCAGATTGTCTGGCTGCAGCGGAACTTGCCACCTCGTCAGCGGACGCTTGACTGCACCGCTCGCGCCTTCCGAGAAGAACGGGACTCTCGTGCGGCGGCCTTCCGGGGGGCCGGGTCGGCCTTGCCGACGGACGGAATAGTCACCAAATCCAACTCGTCCTGAACATCGGTGGCCGGTGCCAGGTAGCGCATCGTCGTCTCCAGGGACTTGTGGCCCATCCAGTGCTGCACGGTCCGTACGTCGAAACCCCTTCGCAGCATTCCCGTGGCATAGGTCGAACGAAACGTCTTCAGATCAAATATTGTCGGATCGAGCTTGGCGCGCGTCGCGATGGATTTGCAGTGATCGAGCATGTGCTGTTCGCGGTTCCCTGTAGGGGATGGGAACACAAATTGGCAGTTCGGGCGATGCGTATGCTTCCGAAGCTCCTCTATGAGTTCCACCGGTGCCGGAATCTCACGATCTTCCCATCGCTTCGGGTAGAATCCCAGTTCCGGTTTCGAGGTCACCCGAACAGTCCGCAACTCGAAGTTCACGTCACTCCAGCGCAGGAACATCACCTCCTGCTCGCGGAAACCGGTCAGCAGAAAGGTAGCGAACAAGGCGCGTTCCTGATCGGAGCACACTGCGAAGAAGCGGGCAAGCTCCTCGTGTCGGTATATCTTCACAAGGGGCGTAATGCGCTCCGGTAGCGACAGCTCTTTCGTGATCCCGCTCCTACCATGGCGCTTGAGAAACTGCGCGACGATGACCGCGTTGTGCAGGATCGTATTGGATCCCAAGCCATGATCTTTCTTGAGCGTCACGACGAAGCGCGTTAGGTCGTCACCGGAGATCGCGTCGATCGAGACGCAGTCACGGAAGAACTCCCCGAAGCGGTTGAGCACGGCTTCATATTTGCGGTGAGTGTTGGGCTTTTTCAGCGCGTCGATCTGCTCCAGGTATCTAGTGATGGCGACGTGCAGCGCAGGTTTCTTGACCGTTTCGCCGGCTGTTTCAAACCCGGGGATTCCCAGTTTGCGGCCTTCCAGTTCATGGTGCTTGCGCCGCTGTACCTCCAGTGCCTGAGCGGCGGTGACGCCAGCACTCACACGACGGCGAGTGCCGCCCACGTACCACTCGACATAGTAGCGGCCGTCGGCGATGGCGTTCCAGTCGTAGTTGCCTTTGGCATTGCGGGGGATGGAAAACATCTTCCAGCGGCCACCAATTTTGATGCGTTTGACGATGTTGACTCGCGACACAATGTCTCTCCTGCGAGCCGCATCTTAGCGGACAGCATGGAAGACAGCACATGGTCTAAACGACAGAAAATAAAGGGGGTGGGTAGAAGCTGGCATTCTGCCAACTGAATTACTCCCGCTCAAGTCGACACCTTAAATATAGCAGGGACAGTCGTTTGCGCGCCAGGCCAAAATCGGACAGCCTGAGAATCCCAGATTCTACCTCTAGACATTGCCACATTGATTCCAAAGACCATTCGCCCTGACTATTGAGCTGTTTTCTTTGAAAAAGAGACAACACAGAATGGTTCAGTTTGACGAAACCTGATAGCGATCGAAGCGCAACGCAGCCGCAGCCGAGCGGACAGTCGGACTAGCCAAGTTGAAGTGACTTAAAAGGGCAAGATCGCAGAACCCTCTCGATAGGCGCGTCATCTCCGCCCTGGCAGATCCGTTCGCTGCCTTGAACAGCAAGGCAAGAGAGCGCCGTAGAGATGTAGCGGGCAAGCTCGCCGGGTCCACGTCCTTCGCGAGGTCCCCTCCCTCCGCGCCGTTGCAGTCGCTTCTAGAACTTGGACTTTCCCATGCATTCTCCCATTCGATCAGTGCCTGCTTTCATTGGCTCTTAATGAGAGCCACCTGCCAGGCGCCCTTGCAGAGAGACAACCTGTATCGCACTCCTGTGCGCGGGAATCCGTACTGTGGCTTGCCGAGCACGGAAAGGTGTGCAGGTGCGCCGCGTATGAACTTTCGGCATTGGCGTCGAGTCTGTACCGCTTGCCCTTCCCGTCCTTCACCGTCACCGTGCCCAGGCAGGGTAGCGAATAAAAGACGAAGAGGGTGGCCGTTATATATATATGTTGGAGCGTCGCCGGAGCCGACAGGCGTCGGATTGGTCTGTCATTGTAGAAGAGACCTCAGCACCCTAACATTGACGACGCTATTAATTATCGTTGTTCAGTAACGGTCTGAACCAATGAACGCCAATCGCGACATAGACGTCCTCATCGTCGGCGCGGGGCCGACCGGCCTGGTGCTGGCGCTCTGGCTGGCGCGGCGGGGTGTGCGCGTCAGGATCGTCGATAAGACGGCGGAAGCAGGAACAACGTCGCGGGCCGTGGCCGTGCAGGCACGCACGCTCGAATTCTACAGCCAGCTCGGTCTCGCCGCTGCGGTGGTGGAGCGTGGACGGAAAGCGATCGCCGTCAATCTCTGGGTTGCCGGCAAGAAGAAAGCCCGTGGCGTCTTCGGTGACATGGGCGCCGGTATCAGTCCGTTCCCTTACGCCCTGCTCTTTCCCCAGGACGAGCACGAGCGCCTGCTGATCGAGAGGCTGGCCGAGGCAGGCGTGAATGTCGAGCGTAGCACGGAGCTGCTGAGCTTCGAGGACGCGACCACGCGCGTGCTTGCCCGTCTGAGAAACCCGGACGGGAGTGTGGAGAAATGCACGGCCGGCTACATCGCCGGTTGCGACGGAGCCCATTCCGCCGTGCGCGAAGGACTGGGGATTGATTTTCCGGGCGGCACCTACGATCACCTCTTTTATGTCGCCGACGTGGAGGCGGGCGGCGCGGCGATGAACGGTGAAATTCATGTCGGGCTCGACACGTCGGACTTCCTTGCCGTCTTCCCGATGAAGGGCGGAGGACACGCGCGGCTCATCGGAACCGTGCAGGAGGACGCCGAACACCACAAAGAGAATCTGTCGTGGAGCGACGTGAGCCAGCGCGTGATCGCGTGGATGCACATCGACGTGATACGCGTGAACTGGTTTTCAACGTACCGCGTGCATCACCGGGTCGCCGGTCAATTCCGCAAGGGCCGGGCCTTCCTGCTCGGCGATGCCGCGCACATCCACAGTCCGGTGGGCGGACAGGGCATGAATACCGGCATCGGCGATGCGGTGAACCTTGCCTGGAAACTCGCCGCCGTTCTGCAGGGGCGTGCAGGCAGCGCTCTCCTCGATAGCTATGAACCCGAGCGCATAGCCTTCGCCCGGCGTTTGGTCGCGACAACGGATGAGGCTTTCACCGGCGTGACAAGCCGGGGCCGGATAGCGCGGCTCGTGCGCCTGCGGGTCGTGCCGTTCCTGGTCCCGTCGCTGTTTGCGTTCAGAGCGATGCGGCGCTTCCTGTTCCGCACCGTTTCGCAGACCGGCGTGAACTACCGGGGAAACAATCTGAGCGAAGGCCGCGCGGGAACGGTTCATGGCGGTGACCGTCTGCCGTGGGTTACGACGGACCTGAACCGCGGGGGCGCTGACAACTTCACGACCTTGAGTTCCCTGGACTGGCAGGTTCATGTGTACGGTAATGCCGCACGGGAGATCGCGACATTGTGCGAGGCCAGAAAACTGCCGGTCCATGTCTTTCCCTGGTCTCGCGAGATGGAAAGCACTGGTCTGAAGCGCAATGCGGCCTATCTTGTGCGCCCTGATGGCTACATTGCCCTGGTGAGTGCCGATACCAGTGCTTCTGCTCTCTCGTCCTATCTCGACCGGTACAAGCTCAAATCGGCAGCGTAGTGCTCGCGGCTACTCTACCTTACAAATAACGTTCCTAACGGCATTCTAATTGCTCGGGAACTGGCGGATAGGTTCGTCCCGCGTGCTTTATAGCAAGCATCGCGCGCGGAAACCAAAACATGAAAATCAAAGTCGGCTCGGCGGATTGGAGGCACTCAGGAGGAGTTGTTTGATGAAAGCAACAAGCGCACCGCGTCGTCAGCGTAGCATCCAGGAACAAGTCGCAAAAGCTGACAAGAATCATCCCAAACTTGATGCACGGACGGCGATGCAGGCCGGTGCCCGCCCCTACCCGTCCCCGCCCTTCCCGCGGCAGCATCAGGCCAAGCCCGGACGGGAGGCCAGCCTTAATCCGCCGCCCCTGTACGACGCACCTTTTTACCTTGGCTCCCGGAAACTGGAGAACAAGGTGGCGCTCATTACCGGCGGTGATTCCGGCATCGGTCGTGCCGTAGCCATTTTGTTTGCCAGAGAAGGCGCGGATGTCGCCGTGGCCTATCTCAATGAACACGCCGACGCGAATCTGACAAAAGAGAAGGTCGAAGCCGAGGGGAGAAAATGCATTCTCATTGCCGGCGATCTCTCGGCGCAGAAGTTCTGCGACCGGGTGGTCGCCAGGACCGTAAAGGAACTGGGCCGGCTGGATGTGCTGGTCAACAATTCGGCGTTCCAGGTGCACACGTCGCGGTTCGAGGATCTGACAGCAAAGCACTTCGACGAAACGCTCAAAACCAACCTGTACGGATACTTCTATATGGCGCAGGCGGCGGTCAAACAAATGAAGCCTGGTTCCGCGATCGTCAATACGGGCTCTGTAACCGGCCTGCTCGGAAACGAGGCCCTGCTCGATTATTCGATGACCAAGGGCGGCATCCATGCTTTTACAAGGTCACTCGCGACGCACCTGGTGCCGCGCGGCATCCGTGTGAATGCCGTCGCACCGGGACCGGTTTGGACACCGCTGAACCCGTCCGACAAGCAAGCCAAGGACGTCAGCAAATTCGGCGCGGACACGCCGATGAAGCGGCCCGCCCAGCCGGAGGAAATCGCGCCCGCCTACGTCTTCCTTGCTTCCCCCCATTGCTCAAGCTACATCACCGGAGAAATCCTGCCCATCATCGGCGGCTATAGCGGAGGATGAGATGGCGCTCGACGAATACCGCCGCAAACGGGATTTCGAAAAGACACCCGAACCGTCGCCCGGCCGGATCAAGACCCGCAAAGAAGAACTGTCGTACCTTGTCCAGAAGCACGACGCCACGCGCCTTCATTACGACTTCCGGCTGGAGCTGGACGGCGTCCTGCTGAGCTGGGCGGTCACGAAAGGTCCGAGCCTCAATCCCTCCGACAAGAGGCTGGCGGTGCGGACAGAAGATCATCCCCTCTCCTACGGCACCTTTGAGGGAACGATACCCCAGGGCGAGTACGGAGGTGGCACAGTCATGATGTGGGACGCGGGCACCTGGGAGCCGAAAGGCGATCCGCGCGCCGGGCTGAAGAAAGGCCACCTGTCCTTCATCCTCCATGGAGAGCGTCTCAAAGGCGGGTGGGGCCTTATTCGCATGCGCGGCGACGGCAAGCGTGAGAACTGGCTGCTGGTTAAGGAAAATGACGAGGAGGCCCGCAAGAACGGAGCGAACGAGAAATTCCTCAACGATCTGTCTTCGAGCGTGAAAACCGGCCGTTCCATGGATCAGATAGCGGGGGGAACGGCTCCGGCGCCCAAGACCACGGCCAAAACCAGGACGCCCAAGGCAAAGAACGCGCCGCAATCCGGTCATGAGCTGAAGCGCCTCATGGAGCTTTATCCCGAAGTGCAGCTCGCCGCTCTCGTCGATGAACCTCCCGAGGGCCAGCAGTGGCTGCACGAAATCAAGTTCGACGGCTACCGCCTGCTGGGTTTTGTGTCGGGCGGCGATGTTCGGTTGCGCACGCGTAACGCCAAGGACTGGACCGGGAACTTTCCTTCGCTCGCCGCCGCGCTCGAAACACTGAAGGCAGAAGACGCCGTGCTGGACATGGAGGCGGTCATCGTCGACGAACAAGGCAAGAGCAGTTTCCAGGCCCTGCAGGCCGCGCTTGGCGATGGGGGAAAGCCCGAGAGGATCGTCGCCTACGTCTTCGATCTGCTCCATCTCGAAGGCAAGGACCTGACCAAACTGCCCCTGGCGGAACGTAAGGAGAAACTGGAGAATCTCCTGAAGAAATCAAAGCAGGATAGCGGGTTGCGCTACAGTGCGCATATTATCGGTGAAGGCGCGGCCATGTTTGCGAAGGCCTGTAAAACGGGACTGGAAGGAATCGTCCCCAAGCAGGCAGATGCGCCCTACCGGCCCGGACGCCAGAAAAGCTGGCTGAAGATCAAATGCGCGCAACGCCAGGAATTCATTGTCCTCGGCTTCAGCGACGCCCGCACGGGCGGCCGGGCGCTCGGTGCGCTCTATCTCGGATACAAAAAAAACGGCGCGCGGCGTTATGCGGGCAAGGTCGGCTCCGGCTTTTCGATGAAGAGTGCGCGTGAGCTCGCGGAGCGCTTTGCGGAGATGACGGTGGAGAAACCCATCCTGCCGAGGGCCGAGGCCGACGGGCTTTCCGCCGGGGAATGGAAAGCGGTTCACTGGATTAAGCCTTCGCTGCTTTGCGAGGTCGCCTTTACCGAATGGACACAGGACGGCCATATCCGCCACCCTTCTTTCCAGGGGCTGAGGGAGGACAAGGATCCCGGCGACGTGAAACAGGAAAAGCCCGCGAAGACGGCGGTGGCCGCAAAGGCCGTAAAAGAAAAAGCCAATCCTGGCATCCTGGTGCTGAACGGAATAAATATAACGCACCCCGACCGTGTGATCTCGCAGGCAGGTCAGATTACCAAAGGCGAACTCGCCGAATACTACGCCGGGGTTGCCCCGCTCATCCTGCCGCACATCATTAACCGGCCCCTGAGCCTGCTGCGCTGTCCGTCGGGTATCGATGGCGAATGTTTTTTTCAGCGCAATCCCGGCAAGGGTCTCGGCGCCGATATCAAGCCTTTCGAGTTCAGGCACAAGGGCAAGAAATACGAATACCTCTATATCGAGAATGAAAAAGGCCTGCTGGAAGTCGTCCAGATGGGCGCGATCGAACTGCACCCCTGGGGTGCCCCATCGATGCGATTGACTACCCGGACAGGGTGATCTTCGATCTCGATCCCGCGCCGGACGTGCCTTTCGAGGCGGTCAAGCTGGCGGGGCAGGACTTGCGGCAAAGGCTTCAGCACAAGGGGCTGGAGTCGTTGCTGAAATGTACCGGCGGCAAGGGACTGCACGTGACAGTGCCCCTAGCGGGCAAGGACAAGTGGCCGGTTGTAAAATCCTTCGCGGCCTCTTTGGCAGAGGAGATGGTCGCTGCGACGCCGGAGGCCTACGTCGCCACCATGAGCAAGGCCAAGCGCCCGGGCAGGATCTTCATCGACTACTTCCGCAATGGCTACACCGCTACTGCCATCGCCGACTACTCTGTGCGCGCGCGTCCCGGCGCGCCGGTCGCGCTGCCGCTTGACTGGAAAGAACTCAAGAGCCTGAAATCCGCCAGCCAGTTCACGATGAAGGATGTGCTGACGCGCGTGAAGAACAAGAAGTACATCCCTGTCGCATGGCATAAGGGCCAGACGATTCCGGCCCGTTGATTGAGAGGAGCTGTTTGTCCGGCAGGAGAAGGCATGGAAATACAGGCCGACCCTCAGATATCTTCCTCTACGCGGACCCCGCTCAGCAACGCCGAAATCGCGGACCGGCTGGCGAGTCTTGCCCAGTTGCTTTCGACCCAAAAGGAAAACCCGTACAAGGTCAAAGCGTACAGGCGGGCCGCTTTCTCCATCAGGACCTTATCCGAAAGCATAGACGAGCTGATCCGGGAAGAGGCCGACCTGACGCAATTCGAAGGCATCGGCGAAGCCATCAGCAGCGCCATCCGGGAAATCGTGCTGACCGGCAGTCTCGGAAAGCTCGAAAAGCTGCGATCCCAGGCGAGTCCGGCACTCGCGAGCATCAGCGCCTATCCCGGTCTCGATCCCAGGCGGGTCTTGCGTATTTACAAGAAGCTCGGTATCTCATCAGTGGAGGAGCTGCGCGAGCAGCTTGAGGGCGGCGCTATCGAAAAAGCGCTTGGGATGCGCATGGCCCAGCACGTTCGCCAGGGCCTGACGGAAACCCACGGCATGCTCCTTTACCGGGCCGATGGCATGCGCGATGCGATAGAGGAGTTCCTGCTCGCCAGGTGCAGTGTGCGCCGGGCCGAAGTGGTCGGTGCCTATCGCCGCCGGGCGGAAATCATCGAAGAAATGGCCTTTATCGTCGAGACGGACGACTTTCCCTTGGTCGTCTCGAAGCTTGAACGGTATGGCGGCCGGACCCCGCTCCTCAGTTCCTCGAAGGACACCGCCCTGTTTGCCCTGTCATCGGGGATTCAGTTGCGCATCAAGCTGGCCTCAGCGAAAGACTGGGGCTTGGCACTCATCGACTGTACCGGCTCGCAGGCACACCTGCGAAAGCTGACCGCCGTCACGGGCAGCCTGAAATCTCTCAAAACCAAAGGTCCCTTTCCCACGGAATCAGCGTTCTACCGGAGTTTCGGTCTGGCTTTCATTGAACCCGAACTTCGCGAAGGTTATGACGAGGTGGAAAGGGCGGGGCAGGGCACCCTCCCCGTTCTAATCACCGCGAAGGACATCAGGGGCGAGCTGCACGCCCATTCAACCTCAAGCGATGGCTCCCATTCCATCGAGCAGATGGCGGCGGCGGCGAAAGAAAAAGGATACGAATACACGGGGATTACGGATCATTCGCAGAGCCTGAAAATCGCGCACGGGGTCCCCGTCGAAGACCTCTGGAAACAGATCCGGTACATCGACAAACTTAACGAACGGCTCAAGGGCTTCCGGGTCCTTAAATCATCCGAAGTGGATATCCTTGTGGATGGATCTCTGGATTATCCCGACGACCTCTTGCGGGAACTCGATTACACGGTCTGCTCCATCCACTCGCGCTTCGGCCTCGGGAAGGCAGAACAAACAGAGCGCATCATGCGCGCCATGGATAACCGGTATTTCAATATTCTGGGGCACGCGACGGGACGCCTGCTCCTGAAACGTCCCGGCTATGAAATCGACATCGGACGGATCATCGCCCACGCCAAGAAAAACGGCTGCTTTTTCGAGATCAATTCCAGCCCGGACCGCCTCGATCTCTCCGCCGAGAACGCGCGTCTCGCGCACGCGGCCGGGATCAAGATCGCCGTGTCGACAGATGCGCACAGCATGCGCGAATTCGACAACGTGATATACGGGATCAATCAGGCCCGCAGGGCGGGGCTGGATAAAACGTCGATCCTCAACTGCCTGCCTTGGAACAAATTGTCACAGCTTTTCCGGCGGTGACAGCCAACCAAGTTACGCAGCCTTGCGCCGTCCGGATGTTTTACGGAAGGAGGCGCGTGATCCTTTCCCACCCTTCGATGCCGGGTTGGCGTTCGCGCTGATGCTGCGCTTGAGCGCTTCCATCAGATCTATGACCGGCGCCTTGCGAGGCTGTTCGACGGTGGTGATTTTCCGGCCCTTCTGCTTTTCCCGGATCAGGCGCTCGACGTTCTCGCGGTACTCGTCCTTGAACTCCTGCGGCTTGAAGGGAGCCGTCAAATGGTTAACAAGGCTTTTTGCTAGCTCCAGCTCCTTGGCGGTGTATTTGGATTTAGGCGCTTCGCTCTTGTTGGCCTTATGCAGTTCATCCGGGTAATACAGCGTATGCAGGACCAGGCCCCCTTCGGAAGGCCTGATCAGCACGATGTGTTCGCGGTTATGCATGGCGATTTTCGCTATCGCATCCTGCTTCGTCTCTTTGAGGGCGGCCATGAACAGTGTGTAGGGCTTGGCTGTCTTGTCTTCGGGCGCGACGTAATATGAACTCTCGAAAAAGATCGGATCGACTTCATCGTTGCCGACGAACTGCAGAATGTCCATGGTCGTCGCTGTCGGGGGCGCTATTTGCTTCAGCTCCTCGTCCTCCACGACAACATAGGCGCCCTTGCTGGTTTCAAAACCCTTGACGATGTCGGAGCGGTCAATGGCTTTGTCTTCCTCCGCGCAAAACCAGACTTCTTTCACGCGCGAAAGATCCTTCTTGTGCAGCATGTGGAGATGAACCGTTTCCGCGCGGGCTGCCGCGAACAGCCGTACGGGAAAAGACACCAGGCCGAAACTGATATAACCCTTCCACACTGTCGAAGCCATTTTGGAATTCCCCTTTTTGTGTACCGGCCGCCCTCATGCGGGCCGGCAAGTGCCACCAACCACGCCCAAGAGGTTCAGTTCCCCTTTTCAGGGGCGCGCTCTTGAGCACCCCGCTCGCCCGCATGCGGCTGAATGATTTTTGGCGATGACATTAATGCTCCGTTTGCTGACAGCACCAGGGACACTCCCCTTTTCTCCTGCACGCGTGGAACCAAAAATGCTGGGCGAAGCGTTAAGTAAGGGCGCGGCACCGTCCCGCCAAATCAACACCCTGAATCCATTTTGAAGGAGGATAAACAATGTTCGACTGGATGTTACCCGAGGGCCACGCAATCGCCATCCTGAAGAAGGATCATGACACGGTCAAAGGTCTTTTCGATGAATTTGAGAAGGCGGAAACACCCGCCCGGAAAACAAAGATAATCGACCAGGCCTTGACCGAACTGAAGATTCACGCCATCCTGGAAGAAGAAATCTTCTATCCCACCGTGCGCGCTCATGTCGGAAAAGACATCATGAACGAGGCCGACGAGGAACACCACGTGGCCAAGGTCCTGATCGCCGAACTGGACACCGTCGGCACGGAAAATGACCATCGCGATGCAAAATTTACCGTCCTCGCCGAAAGCGTGCGCCACCACATCCGCGAAGAAGAGAACGAGATGCTGCCCAAGGCCAAAGAGCTGGAGATTGATTTTGAGGCCCTGGGGCAGCGAATGCTGGCCCGCAAGAAAGAGCTGCTGAAAGAAGGGATTCCTTCGAACGCCGAACATGTGATGGTGGCGAAATCCCACGGCCGGGCCGACTCGCCCGCGGCGGCTGCCACGCGCCGCAAAACCGCGACCCGTAAAGCGCCGGCCAAGGGGTCTGCCTCCCGTGGCAGCAAGCGCACCTCTCACGCGAACCGGTGAAGCCATGGCAACCAAAAAATCATCATCACGCTCCCCGGGCAAGAAAAAGGTCCACAAGGTCATGAAGGAGTACAAGGAAGGCAGCCTGAAATCCGGCAGCGCCGGAAAGGTCAAGAGCCGCAAACAGGCTGTCGCGATCGCGCTCAGTGAAGCGCGCGCGTCGGGAGCGAAGATCCCCAAGAAGAAAAAGAAGTGATCCTAGCCGGTGCTCCCGAGGATAGCCAAGCAACCGCGTACCTGATCAAGAAGGCCTTTCCTGATCGCGGGGAAAAGATCGATTGTGATCTATGTTTTGCGAAAGATGGCGAAGAGGCTATGGACTGTTTGTCCGCAGAGGGCGACGAGGACCTTGAGGACCCTTCCTGTACTAATTTTTTCGGCATCACAAACGGACGAAGATATACATGAACCACTGGTGTCCGTTTTTTGGCCGAGCACCACCTATTCTCTTGATTGCAAGGGGCTTGCTAGATTTCGCAAAGTACTTTCTATGAAATACACCCTTCTTCTTTACATACTCGGTCCCATAGTCCTCGGGGTGCTCATTTTTAGAGCCCGCCGACTCTTCAATCGAACCCGAGCCCATAGGAGAACCGTCATAGAGGATGTCGTGCAGGGCTTCTTCGCCGGCGCCGCACTGACTTTTACCACGGTGTTGATCATTCTCCCGCATTTCTATGTCACCAAAGTAAATGGTTGGACTACCATGTTCGGATGCGGCGAGCCCCGCACTAACATTCTTTTGCGTGCTGCATGCAACGTCACCTTTCCTGGTCCTATAAACGTGAGCGCCGAAGCGGCGTACTGGACGACGAGCAAAGACGGCGCGGGCCACGCACTCTCCGGAGCGCACGACTATGTCCTACACTTCCCGGCGGGGCAACTTCCGCCGAACAGCGCTTTCTGGTCGGTCACGATGGCCGATGCCACGAATCACTTTGTGCCGAATCCGATCAACCGTTATAGCGTGAGCGACCGCTCCAGCCTCGTGCAGAATGCCGATGGCTCCGTTGATATTTACATCCAAAACACCGATCCGCCAGGTCATGAATCTAACTGGCTTCCCGCACCTACCGGCAACTTCATACTCTGGCTGCGCGAATATCTGCCCGGTCAAACCGTTCTCGATGGACAGTACATGGCGCCGCCAGTCGTAGAAACGCCATAAATATGAAACACAAACATCTCATCACATTCGGTTCGGTCATGATCGTAGCGTGGATACTCGGCACGCTTCTTCTCGCGTACTATTGGCCGCACCTCGTGAACAATAACTACAAAAAAGCGATTCTCAATCAAGGATTCGGCAGCGGCTCCGTACAGATAAATACGCTCTACGCGGAGCCGCAAGCCCTCTTTGCGCAGCCCCTCACTGCGCAATCTACCTCGGGCTCGAATCTCATGACCGTGGGCGTCAACCACGACACGCTTCTTGTGGTCGGCTGGCTCGACCTCTCCAAGGGGCCGCTTGTCCTTTCAGTGCCGGATATGTCCGGTCGCTACTACAGCGTGCAGTTTACCGATCCATTTAATACCGACTTTGCCTACGTTGGGACGCGTACCACCGGTACGCAAACGGGCGATTATCTTATCACCGGTCCCGGCTGGAAAGGATCTGTACCGCAAGGCATGAAGCAGGTAGCATCACCGAATAATTCAGTGCTTGTTATCGGGCGTGTTCTTGTCTACAGCGACAACGATGTTTCGGCAGCTTACAATCTTGCAAAGCATATACAGCTAACGCCTAAAAACTTTTAATCAGGAGACTAAGACCTCGGCCTAAACAGGATGATGTGTTCTTCAAGTCGTGTTCAGGAGCCTTGTCAAGATCGACGGAAAACTCCACGGTAACGACCGAATCGGTGACAGCCGAGAATCGCGACTATCGTCTGCCGCAATTTACTTGAGGAGGATTCCTCATCTCGCTCGGATGTCGTGCTGCACCGGCGTTGTCGCACAGAACGGCAGGGACGTCGTGCTCAATACGGGTGATTTTACGGGGATTGACAGCGCGCGTTCCTGGGCTCTCGATTTCGCCGACGATTTTCAGCAACTCGTGATTCATCTCCCGCGCGAGCTTGTCTCGAATGCGATCGGGCCGCCGGAGCGGGTGGTACCGCAACTATGTGCGGCAGAATCCAGTCTTGGGTCGGTTGTCTCTCCCTTGCTCCGGCATGCGACTAGGGGTCCTCAATTAAGTTCGGAAGAGGTAACTCTCCGGACTTGAGCTTTTCATATTTCGCAGAGTTCGCCTTCGCGGATGTTCCACGGGCACCCGGTAACCGATGAGTTCATAATCGTTGATCGCCATGATCGGCCTTATTTCGATCGCTCCTTTCGCCCGCGCGCAAGGCGTGCCCGCGACCAGCCGGATTACCTCGTCCAGGTCAGCGGCTTCGATGATGGAAAACCCGGCAAGCGGTACCTTGGAATCAGCGAAGGCGCCATCTGTGGTGATTGGCTTGCCGTCCCAGGCGCGCACGGTGGTCGTTGTCGTCTGCACGGCTGCCATGAGAGCTCAACTCTTCCGCACGACCTCGTCCTGCGCGAGCATCTCGTCTTGTTCCTTCTTGGTCAGGACATTCCAGTCCTTCTCGTCGCCGTAGGCCAAACATAGGAATTTCATCGGTTTCTCTCCAGTGCGGTTAAAAGTGAAGTCGTAGAGTTGTAAGGGCTACGGCTTCAGATCAAGCGACGCTTTGCCGCTCTTCGGGTCGAAGGGCACCGAGTTATGCTCGTGCGTGACCATCCAGTTCCCATCGATCTTCCGGAAGCAAATGGTCGAGCGCCACCACATATCGAGCTGTCCTCCGTCTGTCTTCGTCGCGCTGACATGGCAGAGACCGTGAGAGAAGGCAACGTCATCGCCCGCCGTGATGTTCATATCCCGCGTCTCGTAACTGATCGGACCCTGGAATGAAGCGAACCACTCTTCCGCGCGTTTTCTGGACGCATCCGATCCGATATGGTCTAGCGGGTTTACGACATCAAACGTCAAAATGTCCGGCGCGATGCCGGACATCGCCCTGACACTGTCTTTAGCGCGAACTGCCTTTGTCCTATCATCAATCAGGGCGCGGATTTGAGTTTCGTTCGCGGCCCTGCCGCTTTCAGTCGTCATATTGTTTCCTTTGGTTGAGAGCCTGAATTACCGAACATTGATTGAGGTGGCCCAAGGATGTTCTCCGTGCAAACAGCGTTGTGTCTATCTAACACAACAGACCCGTGACTCTTTCCGACCTACCCGTATCGGCCATTGCCAAGTTTCAGCCGGCGCGTCTCGCCCGGATGCGCTCCACGACAGGTTTCCATGCTGGAGTGATTGGTTTCTCCAAGTATTCGACGATGCCAAGGCCATCGCTTGCTTTTTGCACCGATACTCTCAGCGCGCCCTTGATCGCGATGATGAGAAGGTCGGGGCTGCCGTCATGCAGCTTCTTAATGAGGGCGTATCCGTCTCCGGGGAGGTCGAGATCGACGAGCACCACGGAAAACCCGAGGCGCTGAACCATTTCCAATGCCTGCGTGGCAGTGGACGCCAGAAAAACCTGGCGGTCCCGGTTCAGTGTCTTTTGCGCTTGATCTAAGACTTCCGGATCGTGATCGTCAAGGAGAATCATAAGCCTCTCCTGCGCGGTGGCGGGGCGGAGCGACGCCGAGCCCCGATTATAAGCGTTTCCGGCGGTCCATCGCGTGAACGGACGAAGCTCTTCCCTCGATCCTCCACCGCCTTTGCTGCCGCCCTCTGCGTCGAGGGGATTTCCGGTGACCCCTCGGCTTGAGGGAAACCAGACGGGAAAGGAACAGACGATGACTCAACAGCGAAACAAATCACCGCCCGCGCACACGCCGGGACCTTGGCACGAAGAGGACGTGGCGAAATCTGAAAACATCCTTATTACAGATGAACAAGGCGTTAACGTAGCTACTTGCTGGAAACAGCCTCTTGATCCGCTTGAATGGGTTGGCGCAAACGCGCAACTCATCGCCGCTGCTCTTAAGTTGCTCGAAGCCCTCGAACGCGCCATCGATATCCTCGACGGCATAGCTGACACTATGCTCTACGAAGAAGGACAGCCGGTAACGTTCCTGGAATCGCGTGAAATCGAGGATATCTATAATGATGCGATCGCCGAACTTGCGCTGGTCGAGACGCTCATCCGCAAGGCGCGGGGCGAGGCATGAGTTTGCTGCCGATCCCCGTATCCTTGTCCCAGGCCAATCGGTTCGTCGATCTGCATCACCGGCATCATGAACCGTTAGCCGCTACCGCTGAGAAGCATCTCTTCGACGGCGCACCCCACCTCTCTGAAGAAATCTTCCAGCCCGGAAGGCTTGCGAATATAGCGCGCAGCTCCTATCCTTCGCGTGCGCTGCATGTCCGAGGGTGATTCCGACGATGTGAGAATAACCACAGGAACGTTTAAGAGCCTCGGTATAGTGCAAATCTTCGTCAGCACTTCAACCATCGACTCCAGGCAGGTTCAGGTCGAGCAGAATGAGATCAGGTGCCAGGCGTCCCGCTTGCGACAGATTTTTCAGCGCTTTCTCACCGTCCTCAAAGCACGTCAACGCGCATTTTATGCCCTTTTCCTGGAGAGCCTTCTTGATCAGAAGAACATCGGCGGGATTGTCTTCCACGAACACGATGCTGGCGGTTTTCACGATTCCGTCCATTGATTCAGTCCTTGAACGGGAGTGTGAATTTGAAGTCGGCGCCGCGCCCTTTTTCCGACTCCACCCAGATCCGCCCTCCGAGGCGCTCCACCACCTTCCGGCAGATCGCCAGGCCGATGCCGCTACCGGGGTACTTCCTCCCATTCAGGCGGTTAAACATGCCAAAGATTTTCTCGGCATGCTGCGGGTCAATGCCGATACCATTGTCTTTCACGGAGAACACCCATTCCTCCTTGCCGTTCTTCGCGGCGGAGATGTCGACCTGCGGCGGCTTCTTGCTCCTGTATTTGATCGCGTTGCCGATCAGGTTCTGGAAGAGCTGCACCAGCGCCACTTCCTCCGCACCTATGATTGGCAGCGGCTTATGCGTCACGACAGCGCCGCTGTCCGTAATGGTTTTCTGCAGATTCAGCAAGGTCTTCTCCAGAACCTCGTTGCAGTCCACGGCGGCATGATGCTCTTCCGCGCGTTCGCTGGCTTGCCAGTATTCCCGCATGCCTTTGAGCAGGTCTTCCATCCGCTGCGCGCCTTCAACCGCGTAGCCAATGAACTGATCCGCATCCTTGCCGAGCTTACTTCTGTATTCCCTGGCGAGGAGCTGGGTATAGCTTGTCACCATGCGGAGCGGCTCCTGAAGGTCATGCGAGGCGGCGTAGGCGAAGTGCTTGAGATCATCGTTCAGCTGTCCCATCCGCTTTTCGGCCCGCTTCTCCTCAGTGATATCGCGGGCAATTTTTGAAGCACCAATGATGGCGCCAGCAGCATCCCGAAGAGGCGAAACGGTCAAGGAAACGGACAAAATCCTGCCGTCTTTCGCGAGTTGGCTGGTTTGGTAATGATCAACGCGCTCGCCCCGAGAGATACGTTCGAGGATATCCGGTAACTCGTCCTTGTCGCCGGGGGCTGAGAGCAGGGATATATGGCGGCCCACGGCTTCCCCGGCCGTGTAGCCAAAAATCCGCTCGGCGCCGCGATTCCAGGTCTGGATGATGCCGTTCATGTCTTTACTGATGATGGCGTCGTCTGACGACTCGACGATCGACGCCAGGTGCTGCTGCTGCGCTTCCTCGGCCTGCCTTCGTTCCGTGACATCCTCGATCGCCAGAAGGATCGTTCGCCCGTAGGGCAGCGGCTGCTCGATTTCACGCGCGCTGAGCAGCATTATCCTGCGCCCGATGCTTTCAAATTCATGGGTAACTTCGAAATCATGGAATCCGCCGACCCTCGGCAGAACATTCTCAAGCGCCTGTCTTAACTTCGGGATGTTCCACTGGCTGTTGCCGAGGTCATAGACGAGCCGATTCTCGGTCTCCTCTTTTCGGACCTTGAAAGCCTCGTAGAACGCCAAATTCGCGCTCTGGATTCTCAAGTCCCTGGTCAGTACCAGCAGCGGCTGCGTCACGGTTTGAACAATGGCTTCGGCAAAGTCCCGGGAGCGCCTGATCGCATCGATATCGAGCAACATCAGCAGGGCACCGTCCACCTTTTTGTCCGGCGCCCGGTAAGGCAAGACCTGGAGGGAATACCAGCGTCCTTTCGGACCTTCAATCTCCCGCGCGGCGGGACTTCCGCCGCTTACCACGTTGCGCAGGAGTTCCTGGAGGTCGGGCAGGTTGATGTTGGGCTTCAGATCCGAGATTGACCGGCCAATGTCGGAATCGATCAGGTTCAGCATTGGTTCCATCGAGGGCGTGAAACGCCTGATGTTCAGGTCTCTGCCGACCATGACCAGCGGGACATTGATGCCGGTCAGCACGTTCGTCAGATCGTTGTTTACTTCGGTCAGGGCGACGTTGCGGGTCTTCAGCTCGTCATTCACCGTGTTCAGTTCTTCATTGGCAGACTGCAGCTCCTCCTTGGCCGTTTCCAGTTCCTCGTTGCTCGCCTGGGCCTCTTCGTTGGCGGATTTGAGTTCCTCCGAGGACGCTTCCTGTTCCTCGATAATCGCTTGCAGGTATTCTCTTGTGGCCCCCAGCTCCTGTTTCAGGCGGGCATTCTCCCGTGCGACGCGCATGCCGCCGGTTTTCGCCCCGGCCGGTCCGTTGGCGGCGGCCTTGGGGCGTTTCGCCTCATCCTGTGCGGGGGCGGGCGGAGCCGCAGGCTCTGCGCCCTCGAACAAAACCAGGAAGTGAAGCGCATCGGCGCGGCCAGTCCCGCCGCTGCTCCCACTGATCGGGACGACCTTGAGATGGACCTCTTTCAGCTGGCCATTCTGCCTGACCGCGACCTGCTGGCTGACGGCAGCCTTCTTTTGCCGGGCTTTCAGCAACGCCGTCCGCAACGCCACAACCAGGCCTTCGCGGGCCATTTTCAGGAGACTGTAAGTTGGTTCTCCGGAGGCAACCTGAAGGTAAGCCCCGGTATCACCGCGCACATGAACGACATTCAGGGCGTCATCGACGATGACGCCGGCAGGCGCATACTGCGCCAACAGCATCCGCTCGGCTGTTTTCTGTACATCAAGCGCAACCCTTGCCTGGCCTCCCGCCGCCGCAGCGGTGGTATCCCCGGCTTCCAGGGGTTCGCTGGCCAGGACCGGGAGATTCAGCGGACCTGAGCCCGGTTGTTTCGAATAAAGCCGGAACTTCTTGTCCAACGGCGAAAAGGCGTGCGACAGCGGACCCACGCTTTCCGAAGGCCCCAGCATCAGAAAGCCTCCCGGCTTCAGCGCATAATGAAATGTCGCCAGCGCCTTCCTCTGCAATACCGGCCCGAAGTAAATCAGCACGTTGCAACAGGTGATCAGGTCGAGGTTATGGAACGGCGGGTCCTTGGCGATGTTCTGCTTGGCGATGATGCAGCTCTCGCGGATGGATTTGGCGATCTGGAACCCGCCGTTGGCTTTCACGAAAAAGCGCTTCAACCGCGCGGGGGAGACGTCCGCGAGCGCAGGCATTCCATAGATGTCCGCGCGGGCCTTCTCAACCGCGCCCTCGCTGATATCCGAGGCGAATATCTGAAAGGGCACATTGGCCCCGGACCGCTCCAGAAACTCCGTCAGGCAGATCGCAACGGAGTAAGCCTCTTCGCCCGTTGCACATCCCGGCACCCAGATCCGGATAGCGTCCTCCGGTGACCTGTTTTTCAGAATCTCGGGGAACACCCTGGCGGCCAGGACTTCGAGCGCTTCGGGCTCCCGGAAAAAGGAGGTGACGCAGATGAGGAGATCATCTGCCAAGGCCCGCGCCTCAGCGTGATTCTCCTGAAGATACGTGAGGTAATCGTCCGGCTTCTCGGAGCCGTGGAGAACCATGCGGCGCTGGATGCGTCTGCGGATTGTGGCGTGCTTGTAATGTGTGAAATCATTCCCGGTGACGCTTCGCAACACGTGCAGGATTCTGTTAAGCGCGGACTCCGTTTCCTGTCCCGCTTCGCTGTCCTCCTCGGTCTTCGTCGCCGCGTAAGGATGCTGCGCGAGCCGGACCAGGCGTTTGGCGATCTCCTCCGGCGCCAGGACAAAATCCACGACGCCGGCCGCAATCGCGCTGCGCGGCATGCCGTCGAACTTTGCCGATGACGGTTCCTGCGCGAATGTAATGCCGCCCTCGGCTTTTACCGCTTTGAGTCCCAGGGTTCCATCCGATGCGGTGCCCGACAGGATGATTCCGATGGCCTTGCTCGTGTTGTCGCTGGCCAGCGAGCGGAGGAAATAATCAATGGGCAGATGTCGGCCTTCAACCCGCTCCTCGGCCCGGAGGTGCCCGTCCGACATGCTCAGGCTCACGCCCGGCGCGATGACGTAGACATGATTGGGCTTTACGGGCGTGTCGGCATTGACCTCCTAGACAGGCATCCTCGTCGCCTTCGAGAGGAGATCCGTCAGTTGACTGTGTTGTTTCGGATCAAGGTGCTGGATCAGCACAAACGCCATGCCGGAATCGGGCGGCACATACTTGAGAAACGTCGTTAACGCTTCCAGGCCGCCAGCCGATGCGCCGACGCCAACTATCGGGAAAAGCTGCTGCGTCGGGGCTGCTGCGGATTGGTGGGGGTCTTCGTCTGCGCTTTTTGCGGCATCTAAATGTTCCACCGTCTGCGGCGCAGTCCGGGCGGGCTTCCCAGGATGTTTGGATCGCCTCCGGACTGTTTTTTTTGCCATTGAGTATCTTCCTATCGCAGCCGGCAGACCGCCGCGGGACGCGTGTGAATGAATCCGGTCACGAAGTGGTTGCGCTCGCCTTGCGCTCCAGCGCCATTTGTTTGATTCTTTGTCCGACGATTAGAAACGCATCCAGGTTGCTTGGTTTCGGAACGAGGCAGGTTGACCTGAACGCCGCAATACTTCTTTTCTCCTCCGGAGACACGCAGGAACTCAAAACGGCGACCGGGACATCGGCGAATTCCGTATTCCCGCGAATCTCCTCTAGAACTTCCATTCCATCGTTCTTCGGCAAGTGCAGGTCCATCACAATCAGGCCCGGTTGCGCCGCGTGAGCGTACTTGCCCTCTCGCCGGATAAAGGCCAATGCTTCCGCGCCATCCGTCAGCGTGCTCAGCACATAGCGAAAGTGACCTTTGTCCAGCGCGTACTTCATCAGGTCCACATCAGCGGCGTTGTCCTCGATGAGCAGGATTCGGACTGCTTCCGCCGCTGCCGCTTTATTCTTCATTGCATCCTCCCGACTGGGAACTGCGACGAGGCACGTTGTTCCCTTTTCACTCCGAAATTTCGCCCTTGGCTCAAGGGGATGGGACCTGCCGCCCGATTCCAAAGACGAACTCCCAAACCTCCGGGTTTTTTCCGTGCTTAACCTTTGAGACCAAGTTTTTCAAGCTCGACAGTCCAGCCTCCAACGTATTTCTCCGCCGCATCACGCACGACCCAGGCCAGGGACACTTTTTTCCGCTTCGCAAGCTCTTCGAGACTCTGGTAAATATCGGACGGAAAGCTAATCGACGCCCTGACTGTGCCGGCGCTTTGCCCCTTCATGCTGGTCCCATTTCCATTTGCCACTTTCACGATATAGGCCTCCAATAGCTCACCATATTACACCACCTTGGTGAATGCGAATCGCCTGTCCCCGCCGGGCACGGGTTTCCCTTCAGTTCCAGTTGCTTGTCAGGCTGTGGCGTGACGCGTTCGATAGATTCAGGATTGACAGGGCGCGACAATGAAGTCATGAGGGAACGCGTTCTCCGTTCAACTCTGCTTCCCCGCGACGCAGCAAATGATCATGAGTGGCTAAAGCTCCAAGACCTTGCCGAAGTTGAGGTCACTTCGGAAGCCGACAGCTACCCTATTGATACGGTTTTCAATTTCGGAGCAGGACCCGGCTGGCGCGCTGCTTCGCCGGGCATACAACGGATCCGGCTAGTCTTCGACCAGCCGCGGTCGTTCCGTCGCATGCGCCTCCAGTTTAATGAGTCCGACGTCGCGCGAACTCAGGAATTCACGGTGCGATGGTCCGGCCGCCCGGATGAACCTTTAAAGGAAGTCGTACGGCAGCAGTGGAACTTCAGTCCGGATGGTTCCACCGCCGAGTCGGAGGACTACGCAATCGATCTCAAGAGAGTCTCGATTCTCGAACTAACCATCGATCCGGATCGCGGCGCTGGTGAGGCGCTCGCCAAATTGGCCGAGTGGCGCCTGGCGTGATTCCGTACTCCCACGAGCTGACGATTCTATGTCCGCGCCAACGACCATGGGGGAGGACGAGCTCAGGGCCGGGCCTCTCTCATTCGGAGCTCCCGAAGAGTCTCACGGTCCTGTTCGAAATCCGCAGCCGAGTAGTCGAAGATTTCGTGGTCCTTTAGAAAGACGTCGACCTGCATCCGCGTCTCGAAAACAAGGAGCCGCCGAAGCTGTGCAGCGGTGAGGGCACGCGTCCGATATGCCTCGAGTGCTAGGCTTTCGAGCGTCGCACGAGGCAGATCCTTCCACCTCGACTCAAGACCCACGGCGATGTCCTCCGGCAGCTCTATCGTAATCTGCATGGTTGCCCCGTCACTCCTGTCAATTGTCTCAGGAGCAACTCTCTTCGGCCACTCGGGCCAGCGCATCCACCACTGGCTCATGCGCAAAGGCTCGGTATGCTCAAGTACCGGGTTTTAGCGCGCCGGCGGGTACCGGCCCTTTGGCGCGGGCATGCGATCGTCCTCCCTTCCGAAGAGAACGAGTTTCGCGCGCGGCAGACTTTCGCGGCGCCGGGGCGGCCTTCCCGACGGACGGAATAGTCACCAGGTCCAACTCGTCGTGAACATCGGTGGCCGGCGCCAGGTAGCGCATCTGAGTTCGCTACTCTGAATTGGCCCACTTCGATGCTCTGATTTGGCCCCCCTGTAAACCAAGAACCGAGTATCCTGTTTCGGGCGTACGAGCCCGGAAGGCAGGAACTGTTTGGAGAAC
>Ga0182018_10001243_pt1 | contig 29572 bp, 26 predicted proteins | sample 812P2MmetaG_FD_120490 | JGI IMG/M metagenome (GOLD analysis project Ga0182018, IMG submission 120490) | Permafrost microbial communities from Stordalen Mire, Sweden - 812P2M metaG | ecosystem: Environmental > Terrestrial > Soil > Wetlands > Permafrost | place: Sweden: Stordalen | collected...
GCGCGGGCTGGGTGAGCGGCGCGCTCAGTCGCTGATCAGCGCGTCCCTCGGCGTGGCCGAGATGCCACCCGCGGCTTCGATCTCTTCGGCGGAGAGCGACCCGGGGTTGAGGTACTGCATCTCGAACGTGTTGCGGATGGGCCCGAGAAGGCCGATGCGGATCCAGGCCTGCGCCAGCCGGTCGGTCATCGCGTCGGGATCGCCGGGACGCAGGACGCCGGTCACGGTCACCTGCCACTCGGGATGGGTCGTCGACGCCGCCGCGAAGGCAGCCAGCCTGGCTTCCCATTCCTCCACGCTCTTGACGATGAATCCGCTGTGGTCGTTCACGTCGGGCGTCAGGGTCTCGAGACCCGTGATGGCCTCGTCGAGCTCCGGGCGCTCCCGGCGAACCTCGTCGATCACCCGGGCGAAAGTTGCCGCGTGCACCGATGGTTGGAAGAACGCCATTCCCCACTCGTAGTTCGTGTGGAAGCGATAGCCCAGCATCGTCTCGGTCTTGGCCCACAGCTGCCAGGGCATCAAGGTGGCGATGCACGCCTCCAGGGCTGCCATGTTCTCCGGTGCGACGGCGTAGTTGACGTGGTTCCACATGTCGTGGAGCAGCACCGTCGACAGGTCGTGCCCCGAGCGCGCGTCAGGTGGGGTGTGCACAGCCATGGAGACCCTCCTCTTGTGACCGCTTTGATTGCTATCGTTACATTCACAAGGCGCATCGTCAACCGCCTCAGCGGGGCCGCGGCGCGAGGCCGACGGCCGGCAGCGAGCGGAGGGGACCGGCATGGACAAGTTGATCATCGAAGTCGCCATCAACGAGCAGGCATCGAAGGAAGAGAACCCTCACGTCCCCTACACCGTCGATGAGTGTGTCGACGTTGCGCTGCGCTGCGCGGACGCCGGCGCCGCCATCGTCCACTTCCATGCGCGAGATCCCGACAGCGGCGCCCTCTTGACCCCGGGGACCGAGGTCTACGCCGAAGCGATGCGGGAGATCCGCCGCGAGCGACCGGAACTCCTGTTCTATCCGACCTATGTTCCCTCGGATCGCTTCGCCCACATCGAGGCGCTGGCCCGCGACCCCTTGGTGCGCCTTCCCGTGGCGACCATCGATCCCGGTGCCATGAATTTCAGTTCCTTCGATCCGGTCACCAACCAGATCAACGGCGACATGCCGTTCAGCGTCAGCCACGCGGATTGCGCGTTGTTCTTCGCCATCTGCGCCCGGCACGGCGTGCGCTACAGCGTCGTGGTCCGGGAGCCCGGCCATGTGCGCACCGCGATCGCCTATCACCGCTCGGGAATGATCAAGGGCAAGATCCTCTTCAAATTGAACCTCTCCGACACCATGCTCTTCGGCCTTCCCCCGACACCCGAATCTGCGGCCACGTACATGGGCCTGGTCCCCGACGACATCGCCTACACCTGGATGTCGTATGTCTACGGGCCGAGTCAGGACGCGATGGCCCGCCATGCCATCGTTTCGGGCGCGCACGTGCGGACGGGACTGGGCGACAACCCGATTGGACCGGACGGCGCCCGTCGGCGCAACGAAGAGCTGGTGCAGCGCGTCGTCGAGATGGCGGACGAGTGCGGGAGAGAGGTGGCGACGCCCGCCGAGGCGCTCGAGCTCCTCGGCGCGTCGACGTGAACGGCTACGGATCGCGAGGAGTGCCATGAGCGGCTGTTGTGAGGGCAGGATCGCCATCGTCACCGGGGCCGGCGGCGGAATAGGTCGCGGCCACGCGCTCGAGCTGGCCCGCCAGGGAGCCCACGTGGTCGTGAACGACCTGGGGGTGGCGCTCAATGGTGCCGAGGTCCACTCTCCCTCGGCCGAGCAGGTTGTCGCCGAGATCATCGCGGCCGGTGGCAGCGCGATCGCCGACGTGCACGACGTCTCCGACGCCGAGGGGGCCGCGCGCTTGGTGCACGCGGCGCAAGAGACCTTCGGCGGTCTCGACATCGTGGTGAACAACGCCGGCGTGCTGCGCGACACCGTGCTTGTGAACATGTCGCCCGACGACTGGGACACGGTGCTGCGGGTCCACCTGCGCTCGACGTTCGCCGTCACGAAGGCGGCGGCCACGTGGTGGCGCGCAAAGGCCAAGGCCGGCGAGCCGGTCGATGGGCGGGTGATCAACACGACGTCGGGGGCCGGTCTTTACGGAAACGTGGGGCAGACCAATTATGCAGCCGCCAAGGCCGGGATCGTGGGGTTCACCCTGGCAGCGTCGCTCGAACTGTCGCGCTACGGCGTCACCGTCAATGCCGTGGCGCCGGGTGGGCGGACCCGGATGACCGAGCAGGTCTTTGCCCGCGTGATGACCGAAGCCGAAGAGGGCTTCGACTCTTTTGACCCGGGCAACGTGGCCCCCCTGGTGACCTGGCTGGCTTCCCCCGAGGCAGCGGACGTCACGGGTCAGGTCTTCGAGGCCTGGGGCGGGCGTATCGCCATCGTCGAGGGCTGGCGCCCCGGTCCCATCATCGAGGTGCCGCGACGCTGGGACCCAGCGGAGCTCGGGCCGGTGTTGCGCGACCTGTTGGACCGGGCCGCACCCCGGGCGTCGATGATCCCCGAAGGCTGAGCAGGCGCGGCGTGGGAGGTGGATCGATGCAATTCGGCTTCGCGGTGCCGGCCTACGGGCCGTGGATCGACCGGGGCGCGGTGCGGGCGCTCGTCGAGGCCGGCGAGGAGTTGGGCTACGAGTCGGTCTGGTGGCCCGATCACATCGCCGTCCCCGACTACGGCAAGGACTATCTCCTCGAGCCGCCCTTCCTCGAGCCTCTGGCGGTGTGCGGGTGGGGCCTGGGGCGGACGCACCGGATCCGATTCGGGACCGACGTCCTCGTCGCTCCCTACCGCCACCCGCTCCAGGTTGCGGCCATGGCGGGGACCTGGGCCCAACTCGAGCCGGGCCGGCTCATCCTCGGCATCGGCATCGGCTACCTGCGCGGCGAGTTCGAGGTGCTCGGCGCCCCGCCCTACGAGCGACGGGCCGAGGTGACCGAGGAGTTCGTGCGGCTATTCCGGCACCCGCCGGACGGGTACTCGGTGATGCCGAGCGAGGACGTCCCGCTGTGGCTGGGTGGCAACAGCGCGCGGGCGCAGCGCCGGGCTGCCCTGCTCAGTGACGGCTGGCACCCGTTGTGGATGCCGGCCGGGGACTACGCCGCGGCCCGGGAGTCCATGCTCGCCGTGCGGGCCGAGGCCGGGCTGACCTCCGCGTTCACGTTCTCCTACAGCTGCGGCGCCACCAAGGTGCTCACGGCCGACCCGCAGGATTGGCCGGCGCCCAGGGGAAGGGCCCCGGTGGGGAGTGAGTTCTCCTACGCCCCGGCCGAAATGGTGGCCGAGGGCAACCGGCCCCGCTTCATCGGGACCCCGGCACAGCTCGTGGAGGACTTCGGGTTGCTCGCTCGTGCCGGGGTCGACCATGTCACCCTGCGTTTCGCATCGACCGATATCGCCCAGCTCGAGCGCTTCGCCACCGAAGTCCGCCCGGCCTTCGAGGCGGTTCAGTAAAGGCCGCGGAAGTGGGGGATCACCTCGGGTGTCATACCCCAGAGTGAGCGGATGGTTGCCCCGCCGTCGACGATCAAGGTCTGGCCGGTGATGCGCGCCGCCAGCTGCGAAGACAAGAAGAGCACCGCGTTGGCGATGTCGCTGCCGCGCGGTGCGGCCAGCGGGTTGGTGGGGGAGACCGCGTACTGGCCCTCGGGCTGGTCTTCGTTCCCGGTGCCCACGTTGCCCGGGGCGACTGCGTTCACCCGTATCCCATAACGGCCCAGCTCCTCGGCAAAGGTCTTGGTGAGCGAGATCACGCCGGCTTTGGCCACGCCGTAGGCGGCGTGGTACTTGGAGCCCACGGTTCCGTCCACCGAGGCGAGAGCGACCAGGGACCCGCCCGTGCCCTGCGCGATCATCTGGCGGCCGACGATCTGCCAGAGGTTGAACACCTGCGTCACATTCTGCTCGAGGTCGCGGTGCCACTCCTCCGGGGTGATCTCCTCCGCCAAGCTCCATGTGGCCTTGCCGACGATGTCGACGCACACGTCGATGCCACCGAGACCGGCCACGGCCTCGTCGACGGCGCGCTGGACCTGCTCGCGGTCGGTCACGTCGGCCACCACGGCAAAGGCCGTGCCACCGATCGACTCGATCTCCGCCACGATCCCCTGTGCCCGCCCCTCGTCGATGTCGACGCAGGCGAGGGTGGCGCCCGCCTCGACCAGCTTCAGCGAGCTCTGGCGTCCGTGGCCGGCGCGCTCGGGAATGAAGCCCGCCCCGGCCACGAGGGCCCGCTTTCCTTCGAGGCCGAATCCGATCATTTTTTGATGGTCCTCCCCACCTGGCCGGGCGGAGTCGCCACGACCGAGAGTGCCATGATGCTGCAAAAGGCACGCGACGTCATTTTCCGTGCTGCGGGGAAAGGGCGGGAGCTCTGGTGCCGGCAATCGAGGTCAGCGATCTGGAGGCGATCGGGCACGGCGTTGCGCGTCCCGAACAGGTGCTGGTGAGTCGCGACGGCCGGGTCTTCGCCTCCGACAAGGCATCGGCTGTGGCGCAGGTCCGCCCGGATGGCTCGCTGCACCGGATGGGGCGGGCGGGTGGCGAGCCGAACGGGATCGCCTTGGACGGCGCGGGCCGCTTCCTTATCGCCAACTTCGGTCTCGGCGAGCTCCAGGAGCTCGACCCGGCCGCGGGGACAGTGCGCGCCCTGGTGCGCGGGAGCGTCGCCGGGCGTTCGTTGCGGTGGGTCAACTATGTACTCGTCGACTCGTCGGGCGCACTGTGGGCGTCGGTGTGCACGCAGAGCGACGATTTGGTGCACACCATCGCCCACGGAACCTCCGACGGCTACCTCTTCCGACTCGGGGCGGGTGCCAGGCGTGCCGAGGTGGTGGCGGACGGCGTGAATTTTCCGAACTGCATGGCCCTCGACCAGTCGGAGGGGTACCTCTACGTGGTGCGCACGCTCACGGCCGACGTTGTCCGCTTTCGCGTCGAGGGCGCACGGCTCGGACCCGAGGAGCCGTTCAGCCCCTCGCTGGGAGACAGGCGACCCGACGAGTACGGGGACCATGCCGGCGCGTTGCTGGCCGATCGCGCCGTGACGCGGCGCTGGGGCATGGCCGACGGCTGCGCCTTCGACGCGGCGGGCAACTTGTGGGTCACGTTGGCCCGGGCCAACCGGATCGTGGCCGTGTCGCCGCAACGCGCCGCCACGACCATCGTCGAGGACGTCGAAGGGCACCTCATCACCGGGCCTACCAGCATTGCCTGGGGTGGTCCGGACATGCGCGACATCTACATCGGGTCGTTGGAGGCGCCGTACATCGTCCGCGGGCGGAGCTCGCTCCCCGGCATGCCCATGGTCCATCAGCGCTGACGCGGCGCCGGTAGGGCCCCGCGCCGCCCGGTTGTGCCCGCGCCGGACTTCGCTTACATTGCAATCAATGCGGTCATGCCGCCCCATCGGCCGGACAGGGAGGGTCGGTCTGCCGCCGGTCCGCCTCGGCGGAGACCTCAACCCCTAGGAGGAGCACATGGCCGAGGAAGCCGCGTCAATGCTGTCCCGCAACCCCGTGTTCGCCGCGCTCGGGACCACGCGCGCCGTGCGGCGTTTCTCCCCCGACCCCGTGTCCCGTGACATGGTCGAGGCGCTCGTCTGGGCGGCGACACGGGCGGCCAGCCCGGAGAACGACCAGCCGTGGGAGTTCGTCGTGGTCACCGACCCCGCCCGTCGGGCCGAGATCGGGCGCCTGGTCAGCGCAGCGGCGGACATGCACGCCGCCTCGCTCCCTCCTACCGAAGATCCGAGCGTCCGGCGGTCGCAGGAGTCGGCCAAGCACTTGGTGCGCAATTTCGGGGACACCCCGGTGATGATCTTCGTGTGCCACCACGTCATCGACTACCCCGAGGCCTACGCCGCCGTGGGCGTGGGGTTCAGCGCCGTCTTCATGGCGGCCGCCAACATCTTGGCGGCGGCGCGTTCGCTGGGGTTGGGAGCCGCGTTCACCTTCAGCCACATGCTGGCCGGCCCCGATCTGCCCCGGTTGCTCGGGCTCCCCGACGACGTGGCCATCACGGTCACCATCCCGGTCGGCTGGCCCGCGGGTCCGGTCGGGCCCGTTTCCCGGCGCCCTTATCACGAGGTGTTGCACTGGGACCGGTTCGGATCCTGACGCCCGGATCGGTGACCGGAGCCTCCCTTGTGGGGGCACCGCGGGGTCGCTACTATGGGCTCGCAAGTACTGATTCATTGTAACCAAAGCGAGGACAGGACCACCTGCCCGAGCGGGGGAAGGCGGCCGGCGGGGCCGGAGTACAGCAGGCACACAGGAGGTCGAGGGGGATTGCCCGCCGGCCCGGAGGCATCCGAGGAGGAGCCATGTTGCAGCGCATCACGCACAGCGAATGCATCTATGCACCCGGCGACGGGGACCTGGTCAAAGAGCTGTTTGTCGCTCTGGGATTCGCCGTCACGAAGGTCGAGCCCTACCCCTACATCATCGCCCACGTCGACCCCGACGACCTCGACGTCATGAGCAACGTGATTTACGCCTCGGAGCTGACGCCGATGCAGCAGGCGTTCGAGAAGACGCTCCAAGAGACGCTGGCCTCCTCGCAGGAATTCCGCGAGGCGACGGAGAATTGGGAGAAGGACTTCCGTGACGACCCGCAGCGGTCCGTCCACTTCGGCTTCCAGTACGAGACGCGCGAGAGCTTCCAGGCCACCGTCGACCGGCTGCGCGAGGTGAGCGGCCCGGGCAAACCGCTCGAAGGACGTCTGCTGGTGACCGGTGTCTACTTCCCGGGTGACGATCTTTCGATCACCGAAACCATGGCGCAGGGCTTCGTCTGGACCGATGTGATGGCGTCGGGGATCCTCACCTTCGGTCAGCACCTGGAGCTGCAGTGGCACATTGAGCCGTCCGTGGTCCCGACACCGGCCTAAGCGCACCCGGCGCGCCGCCCCCTCCCGCGCCGCCGGCGAGGGGAGCGCCTTGCCCGTGCCGCACGAGGGGGAGACCCATGAACCACACGGTCGCGCCATGAGTGGCCGCGTCGCCGGCAAGGTCGCACTCGTCACGGGCGCCGCCCGGGGCCAGGGTCGCTCGCACGCGGTGCGGCTGGCCGAGGAGGGGGCGGACATCATCGCGATCGACATCGCCGCCCCCGTGGACGTCGTCGCGTACGACGGGGCGACAATGGAGGATCTCGAGGAGACCGTCCGGCTGATCGAAGCCCTCGACCGGAGGGTCCTGGCCCGACAGGTCGACGTCCGGCAACGGAGCGACCTCCAAGGCGTCGTGACTGACGGCATCGCCGAGTTCGGCCGGTTGGACATCGTCGTGCCCAATGCCGGTATCTGCCCGCCGGGCGCGCCCTTCTGGGAGATCTCCGAGCACGAGTGGGCCACGGTGCTCGCCATCAACCTGACCGGAGTATGGAACACCGTGTCGGTCGCGGTGCCACCCATGATCGAGGCGGGCAAAGGCGGCTCGGTTGTCCTCACCAGCTCGAGCTCCGCCATCAAGTCACCGCCCAACCTTTCGGACTACTCCGCCTCCAAAAAAGGGGTCATCGCGCTGATGGAGACGATGGCGGTCGAGTTGGGCGCGCACTACATCCGGGTAAACGCCATCTGCCCCGGTTCGGTCGACACCCCGATGATCCAGAACGAGGCCATGTACCGATTTGTGCGGCCCGAACTGGAGAACCCCAGTCGCGAGGACTGCGCCGAGGTGTTCCGCAGCATGAATCCGATCCCCGAGCCCTGGGTGGCGCCGCGCGATATCAGCAACGCCGTGGTCTGGCTCGCCTCGGACGAGTCGCGCTTCATCACCGGCGTGACGTTGCCGGTCGACCTGGGCCTGGTGGTGAACTGGTTCTGAGCGCCTCGGCTTGCCCTCCCTGGGACGGTTGCGTATCCTGTAAATGCTTATAGAAACAAGACCGAACGGCGTGGGAGGTTGGCTATGGCATATGTCGTCGATACGGCGCACGTCGATCCGGTGGACGCCCAGGAGTACATGCGCATCCTCGAGACCGAGGCCGTGCCCGTGATGACCGCTGCCGGGGCCGGCTTCGTCTCGTGTTGGGGGACTTCGCCCGAGCTCGGCGAGGAGGTGTGGATCGAGACCGTCTGGTCGTTCGCGGACCATTCCGAGTGGAACCAGATCCGCAAGAACATGGTGCTCGATCCCCGCTGGTACCAGTACTCCGAGAAGACGGCCCGGCTCCGCACCGGGGGGACCCGTCGGTTCTTCTACGCGGCACCGTTTTCACCGCTGGCGTAGCGCACGGCGACAATCGGCCGACCGGGACAATCGACACAAGGCAGGGGGCATCAAGGTGCTGCGACGTTTCGAGATCTACACCATGAGCGAGGGTGCCGCGGCGGAGAAGGAGCGCGCGCTCGAGTCGGCGTTCCGCCGCTGTGGTGACTTCATCCCCGAGATGCTGCACTCGGTGGTGGGAAAGAACCTCTCGGATGCGCGCGTGCAGATGGTGTGGGAGCACGCCTACGAGTCACCCGAGGCGTACCAGCGTTACATGGTCCATCCATTCCACGCCAACATCTTGGACCGCTACCTCCTGAACGACTGCCCCGAGCGCATCGTCGCCGACAGCCCCTTGGGGGACGGCACGCTGGTGGGCTACAGCTGCGAGGGGCCCGTCTATTTCATGGACCATGGCCTGCGCAAGGTGGTGCTGTTCGGCTTGGAGGGCACGGCCGAACAGCAGGGATCCTTCGTCGAGGCGTTGCGTGGCCTGGCGACGATCCAGGACGGCGTCACGCTCTCGGTGGTGGAGCCCAACACCTTCGGCGTGGCGTGGTTCGACGGCGTCACGCCCATCCTCCCGCCGTCGCAGTGGACGCACATATGGGAGCTCGGATTCTCGTCCGCCGAGACCTACGACGCCTACCAACAAGGAGATTCGCCGCTCGCCCGGGCTGAGGCGAGCGGATGGAAGGAAGACGGCTGCGACGCGGTGCGCCAGGCCGTCGAACTGCATTACACAGTCAACCTGTAGATCGGAGCGTGCACATGGCGATGGAAGAGCAGAGTCTGGAGTTGCCGAGGTTCATCTCGGTCGACGACCACGTGGTGGAGCCCCATGGGCTCTGGCAGAATCGGCTCCCCGCGAAGCTCAAGGAGAACGGTCCCCGGGTGGAGAGGCAGAAGGGCCAGGTGGTCTACACCGAGGAGCGCCAGCCGATCTTCGCGGCGGGCGACGGACCCGACGACCGCTGGTGCGACGTCTGGTACTACGAGGACACGCTGTGGCCCATGCATGCCGCCTTCGCTGCCGTCGGTCCCACGGCCAGCCTGCCCGCGACCACGGCGCTCACCTACGACGACCTGTTGCCGGGCTGTTTCGACCAGACGCACCGCCTGGCCGACATGGACCTCAACCACACTGAGGCCAGCTTGTGCTTCCCGACGGTGCCCCGCTTCTGCGGCCAGTTGTTCTTGAACCGCAAGGACATGGACCTCTCGCTCTTGTGCGTGCGCGCCTACAACGACTGGATGATCGAGGAGTGGTGCGGGGGCGCCGGCACGGGCCACCTCATCCCCTTGACCCTGGTCCCGTTGTGGGACGCCAACTTGGCCGCCGAGGAGATCAGGCGCTGCGCCGCTTTGGGCTCGCACGCCGTCGCCTTCTCCGAGAGTCCCTCCGAGCTCGGCCTGCCCAGCATCCACACCGGGGAGTGGGACCCGTTCTTCGCCGCCTGTGCGGAGACCGAGACCGTCATCAACATGCACATCGGCTCGTCGTCGCGCCAGCCCCAGACCTCACCCGGCGCTCCCATGATCTCCATGGTGGCCCTCACCTCGGAGAACTCGGTCCACGCTCTGGTCGACTGGTTGCTCTGCGGGGCGCTGCCGCGCTATCCCTCATTGAAGATCGCCATGAGCGAGAGCCAGGTGGGCTGGATGCCCTTCATCTTGGAACGCCTCGACAGTGCCTGGCGCCGGTCCAAGAACTATGACCCGAGCATCTACGCGTTGATCCCCGAGCCGCCCAGTTCCTACGTGCCCGACCGGGTCTTTGCCTGCGTCTTCGACGACTCGGTCGGCCTGGCCTTGCGCGACCACGTGGGCATGGGCCAGATCATGTTCGAGACCGACTACCCCCACGCCGACTCCACCTTCCCCGAGTCAAAGCAGGTGGCCGAGAAGATGATCGCCGAGTCGGGGCTGTCGACCCAAGAGACCCTCCAGTTCCTGCGGGCCAACGCCATCGCCTGCTACGACCTGCAGCGCTTCGGCATCGAGAGCTAGGGAGGCCAGCCGAGGGCTGGCCAGAGGAGGTGCGAGTGTCCAAAGCCGGGAAGCACGCCATCGTGACCGGAGGGTCTTCGGGGATCGGGAGCGCCATCGTCGAGCGTCTCGAGGAGGCGGGGACGAAGGTCGCGATATTGGACCTCAACAAGCCGGGGGCCGGATCCGGCGCGGCGTTCTTCGAGTGCGACGTCACCGACGAACCCACCGTCATCGCCGCGGTGGCCGAGGCGGCGGCGCACCTGGGGGGATTGGACCGGGCTTTCCTCAACGCCGGGGTCGGCGCCTCGGGTGCCCTCGTCGATCTCTCGGGCGAGGAGTGGGACCGCGTGCACGCGGTCGACCTGCGCGGCGTCTTCCTCACCTTGCGCGAGGCAGCCAAGGTCATGCTGGCGGCCGGCGGCCGAGGCTCGATGGTGGTGACCGCCTCGGTGTGCGGGTTCCTCACCGATCGGCGCATGTCCCACTACAACTCGGCCAAGGCGGGGGCCATCTCCCTGGCCAAGGTGGCGGCCGCCGAGCTTGGGTGCTCCGGCATCCGCGTGAACGTGGTGGCCCCGGGCGTCACCGAGACGCCCATGTCGGCGGTGACCGACACCATGCTGGTCGGCTACCGCGACGCGGTGACCCACCGGACGCCGCTCGGGGCCTTCGGTGACCCGCGCCACGTGGCCGACGCCGCCGTCACGCTCTCGGACCTCGAATGGGTGACCGGTCAGGTGCTGGCGGCCGACGGAGGGCTCTCCTTGTTCAGCCCCATCGACCTCGAGGACTTCCTGCCCGAGGCGGCCGGTACGGCCAAGTGGTTGGCCGGGTCGGGTGTCGGCGATGCTTGACCTCCTCATCGTTGGGGCCACCGTGGTCGATGGCACCGGGGGCGCCGGCCGGGTGGAGCCCGTCGGCGTCGTGGACGGGCGCGTGCAGATGGGGGAGCGCGCCCGTGGGGCAGCGGCCCGCCGGCGCATCGACGCGTCGGGGCTCGTGCTGTGCCCGGGTTTCATCGACGTCCACACGCATTTCGATGCCCAGGTCTTCTGGGATCCCTTCCTCACCCCTTCGTCGCTGCACGGCGTCACCACGGTGGTGGCCGGCAACTGCGGGTTCTCCATCGCCCCCCTCGACGACGCGGACGCCGACTACATGATGCGGCTCCTGGCCCGGGTGGAGGGGATCCCCCTGGCGGCGCTCGAGGTCGGGGTGCCTTGGAACTGGCACACGTTCGGCGAGTACCTCGACGCCGTCGCCGCTGCGGGCCCCGCCGTCAACTTCGGGGCCATGGTGGGGCACTCGGCCCTGCGGCGCAACGTGCTCGGTCCCGACAGCGGCGCCAAGGGCATTGCACCCGAGGCGATGGAGCGCATGCGCACTGCACTGCACGGCGCGCTCGAGGCCGGGGCCATGGGCTTCTCTTCCTCATGGGGCGCGGCGCACTTCGACGGTGACGGGGACCCGGTTCCCTCGCGCCTGGCCGATGACGCCGAGCTCCTCGCGCTGTGCGCCGAGCTGGCCACCTTCCCCGGGACCCAGGTCGAGTTCATCCCCACCATGGAGCCCTTCGGCGCGGCGCACATCGACCTCATGACCAAGATGTCGGTCGCCGCCCATTCGCCCCTCAACTGGAACGTGCTGCTCCCGACCGATCCCGAGGTGTGCCGGGGCAAGCTGGCGGCCTCGGATCATGCCGCCGCCCACGGCGGCCGCGTGGTGGCCTTGAGTTATCCCGGCCCCCTCCAGGCCCGGGTCTCCTTGTTGAGCTCGGCGTTCGATGCCATACCCGGCTGGTCCGAGACGATGGCGCTCCCACCCGAAGAGATCATCCGCAGCCTGAACGACCCGGCTGAGCGTGCCCGCCTGCGCGACCTCGCCAGCCGCGGCGACGCGGCTATCCTCGGCCTCACCCGCTTCGAGAACCTGCGGGTGCTCGACACCTACACGAGCGAGACGAAGCCGATGGAAGGGCGCCTGCTGGGCGAGTTGGCCCGAGAGCGCGGCAGCGAGGCCTTCGACGTACTGTGCGACCTGGCGACGGCCGACATCCGGACCGGCTTCTCCCGGACACCCATCGGTGATGATCCGGTCAGCTGGGAGCTGCGCCTCGACACCTGGAGCGATCCGCGAGTGGTCATCGGCGCCTCCGACGCCGGCGCGCACATCGACATGTTGTCGACCTTCGATTACGCCGTGGCCCTGCTGGCCATGGCGCGCGAGCGTGACGCGTTGGCCCTGCCCCAGGTCATCCGCTCCCTCACCGACGTGCCCGCCACGCTCTACGGCATGAACGAGACGGGCCGGGTGGCCGAGGGCTTCCGGGCCGACCTGGTGTTGTTCGAACCCGACGCCGTGGCGCCCGGCCCGGTCCGCTGGCAGGACGACCTACCCGGTGGCGCCGGTCGCCTGTTCAGTGAGCCCGTCGGGATCGAGCACGTCGTGGTGAACGGGACAGAGATCGTGGCGGGGGGGAAGCTCACCGGGGAACGCCCGGGCCGGGTCCTGCGCGCCGGCGTCGACACCGGTCCCAACTTCTGACCGGCTGCCTCAGTCGGCGAAGACGGCGTCCAGCGCGGGCGCCACGTCCCGGTGGGTCCTGATCGGGAAGGAGCGGCCCCGCCCGGCACGGGCCAGGTCCCGCGCCATGTCCAGATCGTGCTCGCCGCTCACGTCGACCAGCACGTCGAGCCGGCCCAGCGCACCGGCCAGCGGCACCGGGTGGCTGCCCGCGTTGTGCACGCAGTCCGAGAGGAGCACGGCGCGGGGGTGCGGGGCGCGTGCGCCCGCCAGTTCCTGCTTGGCCAGCTCCAGGGGGAAGCCGACGTTGGTCAGACCCCGGGCCGGCAGGCGCAAGAGTGTCTCCATCAGTTGGCCCGGCTCGACCCGCTCCCCGAGCGCCAGCAAAAGGGCGGCGTCCGACCAGAAGGCGATGACGGCGAGTTGGTCGTCCTCCATCACGCCGGCCAGCGCGCCGACCGCTGCCGCGGCGGTGCGCACCCGCTCGCCCCGCATCGAACCCGAGATGTCGACCAGGAGGGCAACGGCGCGCGGGTGCACGGTACGGGCCCGGACCATCACATCCTCGGGGCGCGGGTCGGCCACGGCGAGGAGGGTGTCGAGTGTGGCGTCAAGATCGATCTCGTCCGCGCCGCCATCAAAGGGGACACTGCGCAGCGTCCCGCGCCCGGCGCGGCGGGGCTCCGGTCCGCGGCGGCGCGCCAGGGACAGCCGGGACGTGATTTCGTGGGCCCGCCGCAGCACCTCGGGGTCGTGGGCCGTCTCCGGGATCGGTGCGACTGCCGCCTCCTCCTCGCTGGGCCCGGCGCCGGTCCGGTCGTCGCGCGACCCGCCGGGTTTGGGGACCGGGCCGTTCGTGCGCAGCGTGAGCCCGCCCGCGTGCCCTGAAGCAGTGGGGACGTAGAGCCGCGGCGGCTCGCTGAGCACCTTCGGCGCGCGCCGGACCGGGGCCGTGGGCTGGCGAGGCCGTCGCAGCGGCGACTCGATGGCCGCCTCGTTCTCCCCGCCCGCCGCCGCGGCCAACCCGAGGAAGTAGCTCTCCCAGATGTCATGGAGCACCTGTTCGGGCGTGCACCCGGCGGCCGGGTCGAGCTGGATGCGCCCCGAGAGGGTCACCATCGCGGCGTCGAGCAGCAGCGCCCGATAGGTCGGCGGGGGATGGCGCACCGCGCCATTGAGATCGATGGCGACGCCGCGCGTGCGGCCGAGCTGGCGCGCCACCATCACGGTGTCGATGGCACCGCGCACGCTGCTGCCGTGCCGCAGCTCGGGATGCGTGCGGGTGGCGCGCGCCAGCGCCACCGCGTCCGCGACCAGCCGGTCGTATCGCGACACTGCTCCCGCACCGCTGCCCCCGGCGTGGCGCGCCACGATCTCGCGCTCGAAGTCCTCGTCCTGGTACCCGACGGCCAGACGGCAGAGCCGGTCGCGGATGCTCATGGAGATGCGCATCGTCCCCACGTTGTCGAAGGGGTTCATGGAGGCGACGAGCCGGAACGTCGGCTCGGCCGTGACGGTCCCGACCCGCGGGATGGTCAGGCGGCGCTCCCCGATGGCCGAGAGGAGCGTGTTAAGGGTGTCCTGGGGGCTGCGGTTGAGCTCTTCGATGTAGAGGAAGCCACCCTGGCGCATAGCGGCGGTGAGCGGTCCGTCGATGAAGTTCTCGTTCTGATAGCCCTCGCGCAGTACGCGCTCGGGAGAGTGATGGCCGACGAGCTTGGCGGGCGTGAGGTCGGCGTTCCCCTCGACGAACATGAGCGGGACGCCCCATTCGGCGGTGATGGCCCGGAGCATGGTGGTCTTGCTCGTGCCCGGTGGGCCCTCGAGCAACAGGTCCCGCCCGGCGGCCACGGCGGCCCGCAGGAGCTCGAGCTCCCGGGTGCGCCCGATCACCCCCTCCGCCGGCGTCACCGGGCCGGGGGTGTAGGCGGATGCCATTCGACGTCGGGGTGGACGGCGCCGGTCGACCAGCATCCGGTCAGCCCCATCGCCGTGATGAGCTCGCGCTGAAGGAGGCGGAAGGCGTCGCGCACGCCATGGGCGCCGTCGACCGCCAGGCCCCAGAGCGCGGGGCGGCCTATCAACACGGCATCGGCCCCCCGCACCATCAGGCGCAACACGTGCGAGCCCCGGCGCACCCCCCCGTCGGCCAGCACCCGGCACCGCCCTTCTGCCGCCTCCACCACCGAGGGGAGCACTTCGGCCGCGGTGGGGGCGCAGTCGAGCTGGCGCCCGCCGTGCGTGGAGAGCACCACGCCGTCGGCGCCGTGGTCGATGGCACGGCGCACGTCGTCGGGATCGAGGACACCCTTGACCAGCAGCGGCAGCGTGCAGCGGTCCCGCAGTGCGGCCAGGGCCTTCCAGGTGAACGGTGCATTGTCGAGGATGAATAGCGACTCGGGTGACCCTTGGCGCAAGCTGATCAGCCGCTCGTTCCAGCCCGGAGGGTAACCAGCCGGGACGTTGCGCCGCCGGGCCAAGACGGGTACGTCGATCGACACGACGAGGGCGCGGGCCCCGGCGGCCGCGGCGCGCCCGGCGATCTCGCCCGCCGTGCCCGTGTCGGAAGGGAGATAGAGCTGGAGCCACCAGGGCACTCCTTGTGCGCCGATGTCCTCAATCAGCGTGCTGCCCGTCATGGGCACGACGGCGAGCGTTCCGGCCAGGGCGCAGCCCCGGACCATGGCGCGCTCCGCGTCGGCGTGCACGAACGGCTGCCCGGAGGTGGGGGCGGCCAGTACCGGCAGTGCGAGCGGGTGGCCGAAGAGCACGGTGGACGGGTCGACGGTGCCGCCGTCGCCCAACCCGCGCTGGCGCAGGACGATCTGCTCGAGGACCGCCTTCTCCCGGGCGTGGGTCCGGCCGTCCTCGGCCACGTCGCTCACGTACGCCCAGGTCCCGGCATCGAGGCGCGCCCGCGCCAACTGCTCGAGGTCGTCCAGGGAGTGGTACGGCAACGGGGGGAGGGCCACCTCGTGGCCCTGGGCCGGGCTCGTCACCGGGTCGCGGCGGTCGCCCGGCGAACAGGGGGTGGGCCGCTGCACAGCGCATCAGTGCCGGCGCGCAGCACCCGGCCGGCGGCCTGGCCGGTGTAGCGGCCGCCGTGCACGACCTCGGTTCCGGCCACGATGACCGACTCGATCCCAAGACCGTGGCTGAGGAGGCGGGCGGCGCCCCCGGGCAGGTCCCGCGCCAGGTGCACCGGCGACGCCCCGATCCGGGCCGGGTCGAACAGCACGAGGTCGGCGTGCCCTCCGACGGCGACCCGTCCCCGATCGGTCAGCCCGTAGAGCCGGGCGGGGACGTCGGTGAACTCGTGCACCAACTCCTCGACGCTGAACACTGCTTCGTCGCGGACGAGCTCGGCGAAGGAGGCGGTGCTGTACTCGGCGTTGATGACGCCCCGCAGGTGCGCCCCGCCGTCCGACGCGCCGAGGACGACTCTCGGATCGCGCAGCACGCGCGCCCGCGTGGCCCGCTGCGCGGGCGTCGCCGTCGGCACCAGGTGTCGCACGAACCCGACGTCGAGTTCGCTGGCCACCGCCAGGTCGAGCATCACGTCGAGCACCGATCGGCCCGACTCCGCCGCCAGCTCGGAGACCGGCCGCCCGACGCAGTCCTGCACCGCCGCCGCGCCGGAGTCGCTCACCACGTGATCGGAAAGGCTGTCGCGGAACATGGCGGTCACCCCGATCGGTGCCTCCGAGAGGCTCTGGTGGAGCTGGCGGCGCACGTCGGGGTCCGCCAGCGCCGCGAGCCGCGCCGTGGGGGATAGATCGAACAGTCGGTCGAACGCGGGCAGGCTGCGAAAGCCGACGTCGCTCTCGGCCAGATCGGTGCGCACGCGGAAGTTGTGGGGGATCATCATCGGCACCACCACCGCCCCCGCCGCGGCGGCGACGTCGGCCGAGGCCAGCTGGCGCTCGGCGATGTCGGGGATGGCCGGGTAGTCGAGGATGACCGTGTTCCAGTTCAGGGGGCGGTCGGCGGCCCGGGCCATGGCGGTCAGAAGCTGGTAGTCCTCGTCGGAGAATCCGTAGGCGGCCGAGGCGGGAATGAACTCGACACTGGTGCCCGGGAAGTCGCGGCACACCCCGGCCAGGGTCACGAGCTCCTCACTGGTGGCGAAGGTCGGCGGCGTCGGCACGCCGGCGCCGTCCCGATGGGTGGCTGCCGTGGCACTCGAGAACCCCATGGCCCCGGCGGCCAGGGCCTCGGCCAGCCCGGCGCGCATCTGGGCCAGCTCGTCGGCGGTGGCGCCCCGCTCCGACGCGGCCGGGCCCATCACGTGGCGGCGCAGCGCCGAGTGGCCGGCCAGGAAGCCGATGTTGATCGCCGGCGCGGACCGCTCGACGGCGGCGAGGTACTCACCGAAGGAGCGCCACTTGAATTCGAGCCCTTCTTCGAGCGCCTCGAGAGGTATGGCCTCTACCCGCGACAGCAGGCCGACCAGGAAGTCGGCCGCCGACGGGTCGACCGGGGCGAGGGAGATGCCGCAGTTGCCGGCCACCACCGTCGTGACCCCGTGCAGGGGCGATGGGGAAAGCGACGGGTCCCACAGGACCTGTGCGTCGTAGTGGGTGTGGACGTCGATGAACCCCGGGCAGACGACGAGCCCGGCGGCGTCGATGACGCGATGGGCGCTGCCGCTCGTGGGGCCGACCAGGGATATGCGCCCGGCCGTGACGGCGACATCGGCGCTGTAGCCGGGCTGGCCGGACCCGTCGACGACGGTCCCACCCTTGACGAGCAGGTCGTACAGGTCAGGCCCCGACCACTGTGCGCCGCAGTTGCCTCACGGGAGACTCACGCCTCGGCGTGGGGCGCGGATCGCGTCACGCGTGCGCCGCCTCTGTCCAGCGGCGGGGATTGACCTCGAACGAGCGTGGACCGTCGGCTAGGGCCACCTCGACGTGCAGGGCCCGGCCCACCAACGGGTCGAGATAGGTGCGGAAGACGACATCGGGACCGCCCTCGGGCCACCGCCGCTCCTCGAGGACCGGGCAGCCGTCCGTCCAGTGGGCCGGTGCCTCGGCCAGCACCTGGCCGCTCTCTTCGGCGTAGGCCAGGTTCCCCTGCTGCACAATGCCCGGGTACAGGGGGAACACCGGCGCGTCCCCTGCGTCCGGCACCCGGCGGTCGCCCTGGGGGCGCAACGCCGGCGTGGCCCGGGCCAACCGGTCGCGACGCAGCGCGTCCCGCCGTGCCGCGGTGGCGGTCGTGTCGACGGACCCGCCGGCGGCGAGCACGGTGCCGTAAATGCGATCGGCGTCCTCGGCCGAGAACCGGCCCGTTGCCACGTCTACCGCCACCGCCTCGGGATCACGGTCGAGCGCGTCGCCGAAGCCTCCGCCGCAGGCCAGCCGCATCTGGAACGACTCCCCTTCGCGCACCGGCGTGCCGGCGCTGTTGGGGTCGAGCTCGTCGATGGAGCCGTCGCTGCGGGTGACCAGGAACTCGTTGCAGCAACCGGGTGCGCCGCCGGCGATCCCCTGGAGCGGCAACCAGCGGCGCATGCCGAACATCGTCCCGCTGATCTGCTCGACGCCGTGGGGGCGCAGCGACAGCTGGGTGCCGCCGCCGGCCCGGTGCACCCCCGCCCCGCCCGAGCCCGGACGGGCGCGCCGCTCGGTGAAGAGCAGCGGGTACCACGACTCGAGGATTTCGATGTCGGCGATGGAGCCCTCGGCGTCGATCCCCACCGGGTTGCGGCCGAGATCGGTGCCGTCGCGCTCGCGGCCCGCCGAACCCCCGACCCAGTTCCCGTCGAAGGCCAGGAAGGCGTCGCTCGAGCCGTCGGGCAGCTGCCAGGACCACAGGTTGTTGCCCAGGGCGGACTCGAAGCCGGCGCCGGAGAGGTAGCGGCGCGCCGGCGAGGCCGGCGACGCGCCCAGCGCTAGGTTGAAGGCCTGCATGGCCACGTCGGCGGCGTTCAGGCCGACATGCATGTGGGCCGCGGCGATCGGGGCCGGCGGGTTGGCGTTGACGATGCTCCCTTCGGGGCACCGCAACTCGACCGGGGCGAAGATGCCCTCGTTGAACGGGAGGTCGCGGGCGACGCGGTGGGCCAGCATCACCAGGAATTCGGCCGCGATGATGTACGGCTTGGAATTGAAGTAGTGGTCCGTCTGGGGCGAGGCGCCCTCGAAGTCGAGGATGATGTGGTCGCCCTCCACAGTCAGCGTGCACGGGATCTCGTAGAACTCGTTGCCGTACTCCGTCCACGAGGTCGACTTGTAGACGCCGTCCTCGAGGGCGAGGATGCGCCGGCGCATCTCGGCTTCGGTCAGCTCGCGGATGGCGCGCAGGCTCTCGGTGAAGCGATCGCGTCCGATGCTCTCGACCAGCGCGCTCACCTGCTCTTGCGCCGAGTGGCACCCGGCGACGAGCCCGCGGAGGTCCATCTCGACGATGTCGGACATGCGGATGTTGTTGATGAGGATGTCCCAGACATCGGTCATCTCCTCGCCCTGGCGGAACAGGCGCACCGCCGGGCACCGCACACCCTCCTGATAGCAGTCGGTGGCCTGGGGGGCGAAAGAGCCGACCACCATGCCGCCCATGTCCATCATGTGGGCCGACAGCCCCACCCAGCCGATGAGATCCCCGTCGTGGAAGATCGGCTGCTGGATCATCACGTCCTGGGGATGCAGCCCGCCGCCGTGGTGGGGATCGTTGGCGAAGAACACGTCACCGGGGGCGACCGTGTCGCCGAAGCGGGCGATCGTCGCCTTGACCGAGTAGGACGCCGCGCCGAAGTGGAACAGGACCATTCCCGCCCCCACGATGAGGTCCCCTTGGGGATCCATGATGGTGACGGAGAAATCCTTGGACTCCGTGATGGTGGGGGAGATGGCGGTGTGGTCGACCGCCAGTGCCGCCTGCTCCCCAATGGCCTCGAGCCGGCTGCGGACGACCTCGAGGTCGATGGGATCGGTCGCCGGTCGCGCGCCGCCTGGTGCGCTCGCAGCCGGTGCCTCAGTGGTCGTGGTCATTGCGGGACCTCCGTGGTCGTTGTGCCTGTCTTCGCTGCTGTGCCTGTCTTCGCTGCTGTGCCTGTCTTCGCTGTCGTGCCTGTACTCGTGCTGCTCATCGTGCAACTTCCATTATGAACGTGCCGTGCTCGTCGATCCGCGCGCTGCTGCCTTCGGGCACCCACACGGTGGTGTCCATGGAGTCGACCAGCGCGGGGCCCTTGAACTCGTGGCCGGGGGAGAGGCCGGCGCCGTCGTAGACGTCGACCTCGGCCATCCCGTCGGCGCCCCGGCGCAGTCGCACCGTGCGGGTCCCGACCGGGGAGGCCAGCGTCCCGGTCTCGACGGCCGGTCGCGCCGCCACCCCGATGCCCGCCCGGATGGTCTGGCCGATGCCGATGGCACGCAGGCCGACCAGCTCGACCGGCGTCCGCAGCACGATGGAGCCCTTGCCGTACCGCTTGGCGTACTCGTCCATGAAGGAGGTCAGGAGCTCGTCGGAGGACGACTCGGTGAAGGGCCCGGGAGTGATCGGCATCTGCAGCTCGTAGATCTGCTTGCTGAAGCGCAGGTCCGCTTCGAACTCGACCGACTGGTCCCGCTCGGCCACGCCGTCCGCCGCCATGTCGGCCCGCACCTCGGCCTCGAGCTCGACCATCAATCGGGCCATGAGCGCCGGGTCTACCGGCATGGGTGAAGTGACCGAGCGCAGCCGCTCCCGGCGGACGTTCGTGGTGGCGGCCCCGAACGCCGAGAGCACCGAGGCCAGTTCGGGGATGAGCACCCGCGGGGCGCCGATGGCCCGGGCGATCTCGGGGGTGAACAGGGAGCCGCCGCCGCCGTAGCTCAAGATGGCGTACTGGCGGGGATCGAGTCCCAGCGAGGCCAATCTTCCCCGCACCGCCTTGATCATCCCGGTCAACGCCAGCTCCCGGATCCCCCAGGCCGTCTCTTCGGCGCCGAGGCCCAGCTGGGCGCCGAGGCGCTCGCAGGCTGTGCGGGCGGCGTCGGGGTCGAGGGCGAAGTCGCCCCCGAGGAACCGGTTCGGGTCGATGTAGCCCAACACCACCAGGGCGTCGGTCACCGTGGCCTGGTCGCCGCCGCGTTGGTAGCAGGCGGGACCGGGTACGGCACCCGCCGAGCGGGGCCCGACCCGGAGCATGCCCCGGGCGTCCACCCAGCCGAGCGATCCGCCGCCGGCACCGATCGACTGCACGTCGACCAGCGAGAGCGCCGTCCAGACGCCCATCATCTCCCCCCGCGTGCGGCGGGCGGGCTCGCCGTTGTCGATCACCGAGACGTCGAAGGATGTCCCGCCCATGTCGGCGGTGATGATGTGCGGCGCCTTGGTCACGTTGCTCATGGCCACCGCGGCGGCCACGCCGGCGGCCGGTCCCGACATCGCCAGACCCAGGGGGCGTCGCCGCGCCTCGCCGACCGTGATGGAGCCGCCGCCGGAATGCACCAGGAGCAGGGGGCTCTGCAGGCCCCGCTGTCGCAGTTCCTCTTCGAGCTCCTCGATCCCGGTAAAGGCCCCGGACACGTAGGCGTTCAGGACCGCGAAGGTCGTCCGTTCGTACTCCCGGATGGCCGGGTGCAACAGGGCGCCCGAGACTACCGGGAGCTCGGGGTAGAGCTCGAGGGCGGCAGCCACCGCCTGATCCTCGTGGGCCCGGTTGGCGAAGGCCCACACGAAGGACACGGCGAGCGCTTCGATTCCCTCGTCCTCGACCAGGTGGCGCACCGCCTCTTTGACCTGCGCCGGGTCGAGGGGGACCACGACCTCGCCGTTGCGGTCGATCCGTTCCTCGATCGCCGCGATGGTCCGCTGGTCCAAGATGTTCGGAGTGGAGAGCCACCCGTCCTCGTCGACGATGCGCGTCCCTTGCGCGATGGGGATCATCTCTTCGAAGCCGCTCGTGGCCAGCAGGCCGACCAGGCGACCGGTCCGCGAGGCCAAGGTGTTGGTGACCGCGGTGGTGCCCAGCCCGAAGCGGCTGACCGTGGGCAGCAGCGCGTCGAGCGTGGTGCCACTGCGCTGGGCGGCGATCTCTGCCGCGGCCAGCACCCCGAGGCCGATCTCCCCCGTCGTGGTGGGTGCCTTGGCCCGCCACGTGCTGGTCCCGTCGGTCAGGACACAGTCGGTGAAGGTTCCGCCGACATCGATGCCGATGCAGGTGCGAACAGTGTCAGCCATGAGCCCTCTCTCCCGTCTCTGTGCCAACGGCGCCTCCGGGGAGAGGCAGGCCCGAAAGGCGCGCCGCGAACGTGCCCCCGCGGCTCGCCCGCTCGTAGGCCATCGCGTCCCCTCCTGGTCGGCTATCGGACCTCCCCAACATAACAAAGTATGAACTGACGGGGCCGCGGCCGGGTGCCGCCGGGCCGGCCGTGGCCCGGGGTCGCCGCACTGCCCCGGCCCGGTCATTCGCGCTCCTGGCGCTCACGGTGGGAGGGAAAGAGGCTCGTTCACGGGCCCTGGAACGGGATCGAGCGATGCCGCGCATCATCGGGATCGTTCATAAAGATGTGTAAGCTTGATCTGGTGACTTCGGGCTTGAGCTATCGAACAGAACAGAACAGCGATGGTGTCAACCGAAGGCAGCTGAGCCAGCCGAGGATCGCCGAAATGATCGCGGACTCCCTGCGGCGGCGGATCCTGGCCGGGGAGCTCAATGACGGCGACGTCCTCCCCAAGGTCGACGACCTCCTCTTGGAGTTCCCCGTCTCGAAGCCGTCCATCCGCGAGGCGATGCGGATCCTCGAGACCGAAGGGCTTCTTTCCGTGCGCCGCGGCAATGTCGGCGGCGCCGTCATCCACACGCCCAAGGCCAAGGTGGCCGCCTACATGCTGGGGATGGTGCTCCAGGCCCAGGACACGGCGTTGGCCGATTTGGCCGCGGCCCTGGCGGACTTCGAGCCCGCCTGTGCCGCCAAGGCGGCCGAGCTCAGCCTGCGCGACAAGAGCCTCGTGGTGACGCTGACGCGGCTGAACCAGGAGCTCGAAGAGAGCATCGGGGACGGGCCGGAGTTCACGCGGTTGGCCCGGCGCTTCCATGACGCCATCGTGCAAGGGTGCGGCAATGCGACCATGGCCCTGGTGGCGGGTTCGCTCGAGACGCTGTGGTCGAACCACGAGTCGAACTGGGCCGAGACCACCAACGCCCATGGGGAGTACCCCGCCCTGCCCGCTCGCAAGAGCGTGCTGCGGACGCATGTGAAGATCACCGAGGCGATCGAGGAGGGCGACGCGGCGCGCGCCCGGCACCTGGTGGCCCAGCACCTGCACGAGTCGCAGCGTTACGTCCTCTCGCAGGGCAAGGAACAGCTGATCACGGTGGAAGGGCTTTCCAAGGCGCCCTGGTAGGGCCTCCTTATCTCCTCACAAGCCGAGTAGCGAGGCCAGGTGCTCGGTGTGCTCGGCCGGTGTACCCATGAGCTGGCGGCCCGTCGTGACCCGGCGCAGGTACAGATGGAGGTCGTGCTCCCAGGTGACGCCGATGCCCCCGTGGATCTGGATGCAGTCCTGCACGACGTCGGCCGCGGCCCTGCCCACGTAGAGCTTGGCGGTGCTGACCCGTGCGGCCGCCTCGGGCGCGTCGGCGGCCACCGCGGCCACGGCGGCTTCGACGGCTGCCTCGGAGGCCTCGAGCCACAGCTTCATGTCGGCGAAGCGGTGCTTGAGCTCCTGGTACGAAGCGAGCGGGCGCCCGAACGAATAGCGCTCGGTGGCATAGGCCAGGGTCATCGCGAAGGAGCGGGAGGCGGCCCCGACCATTTCGGCACACTGCACGACGTTGGCGATGTGGCCCTGGCGCTCCAGGAGCGCACGGCCCCGGTCGACCCCGATGACCACGGCGGTGCGCGGGACCACGGCGCCGTCGAAATGGAGGTCGGCATGCCGGCGCACCAGGTCGAGGCTGCTGACCCGCCTGCGCTCCAGTCCGGCGAGCTCCGCCGGCACCGCCAGGTGGGCGACGTCATCGCCCAGGCACACGGCCACGAGGAGACGATCGGCGTCCGCACCCGACTCGACCGCGCCGGCCGTGCCCGTGAGCGACAGCGCGTTCCCGGCCGGGACCGCCCGCACAGAGGGCGGCGATTGCGGCCAGGGGTCGCCGCCTTCGCCCCGCACCCAGGCCCAGACCGCCTCGCCCGCCCCGATCGCGTCGAGGGCCGCTCCGACGTTCTCGCTCTGCTCGGCCTGCGCCAGTGTCCATGCCGCCACGCTGGCGGGGAGCAGTGGCCCTGGCGCCACCCCACGTCCGTACTCTTCGGCCACGATGGCCAGGTCCGCCAGGCTGGCAAGGCCTGCCCCCGGCGCACCAGACCCGCCCAGCGTTTCGGGGACCAGCAGCGACGCCCAGCCGAGGTCGGCGGCGCGGCGCCACCAGTCGCGGTCGAAGCCGGCGGGGTTCTTCTCGCCCAAGAGACGCAGCCCGCTCACCGGGACGGTGCTCTCGAGGAACCGTCTGGTGGTGACCCCGAGTTGGCGCTGCTCGTCGCTGGCATCGAACCTCATCGGGTCATCACCGCCGCGTGCTCGGCGCATTGTGGGGGACCGAGTCGAAGGGGACACCCACGTCGGGGGCGTGCTCACGCGGTAGCCCGAGGACCCGCTCGGCAATGATGTTGCGCTGCATCTCGATGCTGCCCCCGGCCAGCGCGGCGCTCTGGCGCATGAGGAATTGCCCGCCCAGGGAGCCGGCGGTCCCCTCGGGCCAGACCACCACCTCGGACCGCGCGATGTCCACGCTGGCATTGGAGCAGAACAGCACCTTGGTGATCTCGAAGAGGCGGAGCAGCGAGCCCGACGTCGCCTGGAGCGTGCCGAGGGCGATGCCGGTGCCGATCCGTTCGACCAGCTGCTCCTGAATCGCATCGAGCGCGTGCGCCTCGGCGACCAGCGCCCGCACCCTGTTGTTGTGCGCCGTGCCCGCGGCGCGGGCGACCTCGGCCAGCTCCGGTGCCGTGGGCGCCACCGGTGTGCCTTCGGCCACGAGCCCGTAGGTGTAGGGCGAGGCAGCGCCCGCGAGGTTGCGCTCGTGGTACAGCAGCCGGCTGACCACCTCCCAGCCGGCGTTCTCCGCGCCGAGCGTGTCGGCAGCGCCGATGGCGAGGTCGGTGATGAACTCCTGGCAGAATTCAGCGTCACCGTTGGCTTGGGTGATCGGCTCGATGTCGAGGCCCGGCTGGTGCAGCGCCACGATGAACATGGTCAGGCCGCGGTGCTTGGGCAGCGACCAGTTCGAGCGGGCCAGGCACAGGGCAAAGTCCGAGATGTGCGCATTCGTGCTCCAGATTTTCGATCCGTTGAGCACCCACACGTCGCCGTCGCGGACCGCCCGGGTGATGCACCCGGCCAGATCCGACCCGCCGGCCGGCTCGCTCAACAGCTGGACCCACATCTCGTCGCCGCGCAGGATCGCGGGGATGTGGCGCAGCTTCTGCTCCTCCGTGCCGAAGTCGACGATGGTCGGGCCGAGGATCCCGAGCGTCACGTTGCACAGCGTCGGCAACTCGTAGCCGGCCGCCTCCTGGTTGAACACCTCTTGGAATTCCGCCGTCAGCCCCTGCCCGCCGTAGGCGGCGGGATACGTCAGCCCGGCGAAGCCCCCGTCGAACAGCCGGCGTTGGAGCTCCCGGTGCCGGGCCGGGTCGCGCGCCGATCCGGTCCGCGGCGGCCCGTCCTCACGTGGCATGTGGTCCGGCAGCCATTGGCGCAGGCGCCGGCGGAAGGGCTCCGTGTGTTGCTCCATGGCTCGGGCCTCGGTCGGGGACGTGGAGGGGTAAGGTGACAATCTTAAATAATAGACCGGGGGGTGGGACGTTGGGGCTAGGACGCCTGGAGGGCAAGGTGGCGATCATCACCGGCGCCGCCCGGGGACAAGGACGCTCCCACGCGGTGCGGCTCGCCGAGGAGGGCGCCGACATCGTCGCCATCGACATCTGTAGCCAGATCGCATCGGTGGACTACCCGATGGCCACGCCGGAGGATCTCGAGGAGACGGTGCAGCGGGTGGAGGACCTGGACCGACGGATCGTGGCGCACCAGGCCGACGTCCGGGACGGCGCGGCACTGCAACGGATCGCCGCCGCCACCGTGGCCGAGTTCGGCCACATCGACGTCGTCGTGGGCAATCAGGGGATCTTCTCCAAGGCGGCGCTGACCTGGGAGCTGTCCGACGCGCAGTGGCACGACACCTTGAGCGTCAACCTCACCGGGTACTTCGAGCTGGTCCGCGCCGTCGTGCCCGCCATGATCGCGGGGGAGCGGGGCGGGTCGATCATCTTCACCAGCTCGGTGCTCGGCACCAAGGGCGCCTGGCACATGTCGCACTACGCCGCGGCCAAGCACGGCGTGATCGGGCTCATGCAGTGCCTCACCCACGAGCTGGCGCCGCACATGATCCGGGTGAACACCATCAACCCGACCATGGTGCTGACGCCCATGATCGACAACGAGTCGGCCTACCACCTCTTCCGTCCTGATCTCGATGCGCCCACGCTCGAAGATTTCGCCGTCCCCTCGCAGGCGGGCAACCTGTTGCCCATCCCGTGGGTTGAAGCGGTCGACATCTCCAACGCGGTGGTCTGGCTCGCCTCCGACGAAGCGCGCTACGTGACCGGCGTCGCCCTTCCGGTGGACGCCGGCGCCGTCACCAAGTAGTCGGCGGACTGACCTCCGCCGCCCCCCAACCCCACTTGCCCGATATCGCATCGGCACCAGCGTTGGGTGAGCGTTGGGTGAGCGCTCAGTCGCGAGTGGGTCGTCGTCCGTACCGTTGTCCCAACACGTCGTCTTCCGGGATCGATCCGGAATCGGAGGAGAATGGGACCGATAGAAGCCGCAGTGACCCCGGGAGGCGTCGGGGGTCTCTTTGTCGAGATCAGTCTCTTGTTCCTTAATTTCTACGCCGTCTCCCGCATCATTACCAAGGCCGGCTACTCAGCAAAGTGGATTCTGGTGCCCTTGGCCCCTGTGTGTCTGTGGTTCGTCAGCTTTCTCGTCCTGGTCATTGACGTGCGATCCACGATCATCGGCGACACCACCGTGTCTGCACCCGTGAGCCTCGGCGACTTTCACGTCCTCGAGATCTTCGACTTCCTCAGCGTCGTTGTTGCGTGGGTGTTTTTTATGATCTTCGCTTTCTCGACGTGGCCGGTGTCCACTGCACGCAGAGAACCCAGGGGATTTCCTCCGAACCAGCCGACTGCCTTCGTGCCGGCCGGGCGCGCACCTGGCGCCACACTCGTTTCTGCGGCAATGATTCCCGGCCCTGCGGACCTCGGGCATGCTCCGTTCGATCTTTCGGCAGCTCCTCCTCCTCCTCCTCCACACACGGCTGTCACGCCCGGTCCCCAATCCGAGCAAGAGAGCCCCGTCATCTATTGCAGTTGGTGCGGGAAGGAGAGAGCCGTCGATGCGCAGGCAATTCACCATTGCGGCTCAAGGGATCGACCTCCCGTGTACTGCATGAATTGCGGCATTCCTCTTGAGGTTGGAGTATCCAATTGCGCCAAATGCGGAACGCCAACCACAAAATTGTCGCGCTAACGACGCAGTCGGATAGGCCCCAATTCCGATTCAGATGACACTGGTAGCTGGGCCTCTCAGCGTCCTTCCGCCGGCAGGGGCTGCGGTGCGAACGGGCCCTTCATGGCCGAGCGCATGATGATCTCGCGCACGACGACGCGCGCCGGGAGGCTGTCGATCCAGGCGACGGCGCTCGCCACGTCCTCGGGCTCGAGCTGCCAGAGGTCGTCGTGCGGGGCGGTCTGCAGCATCTCGGTGCGGACGGGGCCCGGGGTGATGAGGTGCACGCCGATGCCGTCGGGTTCGACTTCTGCCGCCACCGCGTGGGCGAAGGCGTTCATGCCCGCCTTGGACGCCGAGTAGGCCGCGAAGCCGGCCACGCCCTTCAGGCCGGCCGTGGAGGAGAGGAAGAACAGGTGGCTGCCCGGCTCCATGCGCGCCACCAGCCCCTTCGTCAGGAGGTAGGTGGAGCGCAGGTTGGCATCGATGACCCGGTCGAAGAGGCCGGGTGGGTGATCGCGCAGCAGTGCGCCCTCGACGACGCCGGCCGCGTGGACGAGGACGGCCGGCGAGGGCGCGGCCGCAATGATGCGTTCGATGTCCGCTTCTTCGGTGCAGTCCGCGGCCAACCAGCGTGCCGGCACGGTGCGTGCCGCGGCCTCGAGCGGGCCGGCCCGGCGGGCCACCAGGAGCACGTCGTAGCCCCGCTCGGCGAGCGCCCTCCCGCAGGCCAGCCCGATCCCGCCGCTGCCTCCGGTCACGATGGCCGTCTTGGTCGTCACCCAGGCCCCCTCAAGATGTCATGCATTACAATCTTTCGCGATGAAGAATGACTCTACCGGCGGGGCGCCGCCGCCCGCGGCCGTCTGCCCGGTGGTGCATTTCGATCACCACTCCCCGGAGCATGCGCTCGACCCCTGGGCGGTCTACCGGCAGATGCGCGACACCTGCCCGGTGATCGAGAGCGATGCCTACGGCGGGTTCAAGGTGGTCACTTCATACAAGAACGTCACCGCGGTGGCCCAGGATTGGGCGACGTTCTCGTCCGCGCACGATGCCGACGGGACGGGCAACGGGTACGGCGGGGTCACCATCCCCTCCGCGCCGCTCCGCTCCATCCCCGTCGAGACGGACCCGCCGGAGCACACCCGCTACCGCCGCCTGCTTACGCCCCTGTTCACCCAGGCCGAGGTGGATCGCCGGCGCGCCCGCATCGAGGAGATCGCGCAGCATTTCGTCGACCAGGTGATCGAAGCGGGCGCGTGCGACCTGGTGAACGACATCGCCGTGCCCACACCGGCTGCCTTCACGCTCGATCTCCTGGGCATCCCGGTCGAACGGTGGGAGCGCTACGCCGTCCCCATGCACCAGATCGTCTACGCGCCACAGGACACGCCCGAGTACGCCGAGGCGGTCGAGGGAACCGCATGGATCCTCGAAGACGTGGCGCGCGAGCTGGCGGCGCGGCGGGCGGGAGGGGGAGAGGGCGACGACCTGCTCTCCCACCTGCTGCGCGTGGAGATCGACGGCGCCCGTCTGGAAGAGCAGACGATCCTCGAGATCGCCTGGCTCGTGATTGTGGGCGGGCTGGACAACACGGCTTCGCTGCTCGCCAATGCATTCTTGTGGCTGTACCAGAACCCGCACCAGCGCGAGCGCCTCCGGGGCGACGACGAGCTGACGGAGTCGGCCTTCGACGAGTTCTTGCGCTATTTCACCGTCACCCAGGCCCTGTCGCGCACGGCCACCAAGGACACCGCGATCGAGGGCTACCCCATACGTGCCGGCGAGCGCGTCTTCATCGTCTGGGCGGCGGCCAACCGCGATCCGGAATTCTTCGATCGCCCCGAAGAGGTCGTCCTCGAGCGGAGCCCGAATCGCCACGTGGGATTCGGCTGGGGCCCGCACCGCTGCATCGGGGCGCTGGTGGCCAAGGAGATGTTCCGTACGGCGCTGCAGGCCGTGCTCACCAGGATGCCCGACTACACCATCGACGAGAGCCAGGTCCGGAGCTACCCGTCGGTAGGGATCGCCTGCGGTTTCATCGGCATGCCGGCCACCTTCACCCCGGGCGCGCGCCGGAGCCCGCTTAGCGCCAATACCGTTCAGTTAAGCCACAATGGTGTAGTTTGACGACGTGCCTCGCCATGGTTGGAGGAAGCCTGCGTCAGACCGCCGGCTCTCCGACTTGGTCTCGGTGGGAGTGCTGACGCGGACGTTTCCTCCGGCCTTGGTCGATGAGGTCGTTGCCAGTTGCGGACGCACC
>Ga0182018_10001244_pt1 | contig 29568 bp, 21 predicted proteins | sample 812P2MmetaG_FD_120490 | JGI IMG/M metagenome (GOLD analysis project Ga0182018, IMG submission 120490) | Permafrost microbial communities from Stordalen Mire, Sweden - 812P2M metaG | ecosystem: Environmental > Terrestrial > Soil > Wetlands > Permafrost | place: Sweden: Stordalen | collected...
AACATCGCTTTGCAGCTTGCCCAGCGCGCGGACGTACTCCTCATTTTGCGGATTGGTGAAGCGCTCGCCCCCGGGCGGTTCCACATATTTGACCGGTTGCAAGGCCTTCTCGATCTCGGGGTCGTCCCAAAGAATATTTTGCGAGGCCAGCGCCAGCAGCGCCAACAGCGGCGACTCAGCACCGGACAGCATGTTCAGCTTTGCCGACGCGTCTTTGATATCCCGGTATTTGACCACCACGCCGCTTCTCAGGTAAGTGCGCCACTCCTTGATGAAGTCCGCCTCATAGCGGCTGAGCAGCGGCCTGACCAGTTCGTTTGGATCCGTATTGACGGTTCCCTGGTCGCCCAAAACCCATGCCTCGCCGTGCACATAGCGGCTCGGATGGCGGATGGCGTCGATCATGAACTTCGATCCGTCTTTCGTAAATGGTCCGGCCACGTCGTAGTTATCCACCAGATACTCCGCTGAACGGCTAACCTGGCGGTTGAAGTTCACAGTCGCCTTGGGGGCGCCCGCCTTCATGGTCTGATAGACTCGATCGAGATCGCCGAACTGCTTCAGATAGGTCCTTGCCCGGAGAATGGCGGTCTGATCGTTCTGTTTGGTGAACGGGTTCTCCACCTTTAATTCGTCGCTGTAGAAATCGAACTGTTCTTGTGCCAGTTGCAGGCGCTCCGGATCCACGCCGGCGTTTGCGCTCCAGGTTTTCAGCAGCACTGGCGAAAGGAACTCGCGCCCGCTCTTGTCATGGTTCGAAGTGGTAATCAGGTAGGCTTTGAGCGCGTCGTATGTCTGGTCGTACGTGGGCGTCGATGGCGGCGCGGGTGCTGCGGGGAGGCCGCCCAGGAAGGCCGCCAGATTATTCTGGGTTTGGCTGAATAGCAGCGCCCGGAAACGAGCGAAGTAAAGACGGCGAACATCGGGATATAAACCGTTGCCGGCGTACAGACCCCAGCGATAGCGCAACGGCGCGCCGTCCCGGTTGTATTCCGTTAGAGCATCCAACGATTGCCGCAGGGCCTCCAGGCGGTGCAGCGAGTCCGCGGAGGCTAGACTTCCCGCGGCGGGCGCTACGGTGGTGCCCTGAAGCGCTTCGTGGACTTGCCCCTCCAGTGCTCTATTTAGAAAAAACGAAACCGTGAATCCGACGCAGAAAACCAGACACAACGCCGCCGCGAGGACCAGCATGATACGGCGCAGCATATCGGTCTTGGCCCTGGAACCGCTGGCGCCCATGGCCACGCGGTCGGCTAGCAGAACGTGGTTGAAAAAATGCGTGAGAAACAGCCATTGAGGGACTTTGCGCGACACGGTGGTGCGCGGCCTAGGCGCGGCCGAAGCCGCCGGGCCGCCGACAGGCACGCGGAACATGGCGGTGGCGTCGGGGGCATCCCGCCGGCTCTGCGTTTCCACGCCAGGCTCGGGAACTGCGGCGGTTTCCTGGACGATGACCGGCCGCACGCCGGAAAAGTAGAAACCGCGCAAGAACGGGCCAACGGTCAACTGGCTGGGCCGACAGAGGTCCACCAGAAACTGGACCATGGAGCCGCGCAGCTTCTTGAATTCGCGCGGGAATTCATAAGCGCCCGGCAGCTTGCTGGCGTCATTCTCCCGCGCCAGCAACTCTGGGCGGGCATGGCACAACGCCCGGAAAATCTGATCGAAGCAGCCGGCCAGGCGCCCGGTTTGCTCTTCGGCCCAGACGCCGGTAACCGTCCCCGGAATAGGCAGCGTCACTCCCAGCGGCTGCGCGCCTTCCTCGTTACTCAAGTTGCGCACAAAATCGGCAAAAAACGACAACCGGTCCGTTTTCGTGAACAACACGTACACGGGCAACTGGATGCCGAACGATTGCGCGATTTCCCCGAGCCTGGCGCGCAGGTTGCGAGCCGTGGAGGCCATGGCTTGTCCGCCTCCCGAAATGCGCTCGATCTCCACACAGACCAGCGCGGCGCGCGGCGCCTGCCCGCCGGATCCCACCACCGCTCCCAGTTTGCGCGGCCGCAAGTGTTTCGTCAGGTAGGTGCGGGCGCGCTCGTCGTTCAGCAGCTTGCCGCTGGCTTCTACAAAAACGGTTTGGTGCGAATACCATAAATTGGCGGTACGAGTGGAAGTGACATTACCGTGCTCGTAAATCTGGCCGGCCAACAATTCCGGTTCCAGGCCGGAATGCAGCATGGTGGTGGTCTTGGTGCTGGATGCTTCTCCGAGAAGCAGAATGGCGGGCATATTCCCGATGCGGGCGCCTTTGGCAAGCTGTGCGGAGGCGAGTTTTTTCTCGGCATCGCGCAGCAGCACGGCGATCTCCTCGCCGCCGGTGGGCGATTCTTCGGCGGCGGCTGCCGCGCTCTTTTCCTTCTTGTCCTTGTCCCAGAAGAACCACACCACCACGGCCGCGGCCGCAAGCCCGATCAGCCACAGGGCGCCACGCAGAATCCATAACTTGGAACCCTGCAGGCCAAAGAGACTCCCGGTGAAGAAAGTCAGGAGCAAGTAGGCCAGTAATATGGGTACGACGATAAGAACTACCTTGCGCATCGCTTTATTCTTCCGTAAATTCAGACTTACCGGTTATGTTAGTGTGTCGGCGCCCCATGCTAGGACACAATCGTCTGGAGGCTCGAAGTCCCAGATCCAAGGATCAGTTTGTAGGCGACGAATAATACCAAGGCCAGCGCGAAACACGCCACCGCGCCAAACAGGAGCCGCCGCGCCCAGGGGTCCTGGGCCTTCTTGATCTGTTCCGCGGGCGGCTGCCACGCCGGCGACAGCCCAGTGAAATCGCCCCGGATCCGCTGGATTTTCCGGGCTGTCGCGCCGATGATGGACTGCAATTCCCCGCGGTTGCCGATACTGTAACGGCCCCCATACCCCAGCAACAAGCACAGATAGTGGACTTCCAGCACGTCCGCCAGTTCCTCGGAATCGTTGCGTCCCAGCAGTTCCTGTAAGTCCTGAAAGAAGACCTCGCCTGCCATATGCGTACCGAATAACTCTTCCTGCAATGGCTGGCGGGGCCAGTTGGCGAATAACGGGCTCTGCAGGTTGAGAATGGTTTCGTCCAGGAAGCCGACCACGGCCAAGGTAGCCTTACGAATGTCTTCGGTCGAATAGCCGGCCCGGTTGCGGGCTTCCTGGGCGGCGGTCTTGACCGCCTCGCGTATGTGATGCCGGAAAGACTCGGAATCGGAGACCGCCTGGCGATTGGAGCGCAGGCGCACGATTGCGGTAAACAGTTCCTGAAAGATCAGGGCAAGGTTCTCCGGCCGGGTAGGCGCCGGTTGCGCGGCAGATATTTGTGTCATAGGGGCAGTCCTTAGGTTTCCAAGATCACCAGCAACTCCACGTCCGGATCCGGCAAGTCACCGGGGACATAGATCCCAACGCGGCGGGTTTGCACAATGTGGTCCCAGAAAGGGCCGAAACGATTGATGGCGAAGTATTGCATTTCGAGCTTCACGGGTATGGCGGATGGGGGGACCGGCTGATGGGTCAGCGTTAGTCCGGCGACGGCCCGCTTCACCAGTTCGCCGACGAATTTTGCCGAGCAGACCTTTGCCAGTTGAGTGGTCCGGTTGATGACTTCCGCCTCGCCGATATTGGCGCGGATGCCGAGGAACCAGCGGGCGCGCCCCAGGCAACGAGTGTCGCCAACCTCGCCTTCATAGAAACAATCGCTCATTTTCTCCAGCGGAATGGAGACGCAGTTAGTGGGCACCATGGTTTCCAGGTGCGTCCGTATATGGCTGTCGAGGGCGTCGAAACACTCGCTGAGGTGTTCGTGATCGTAGAGCGGCAGCGTGCGCGGGTGCGAGTCGAGCTTAAAAGTGCACAAGGCGCCGGCCAGGCGCGAGCACTCCACGAACAACTCCTCCGGATGGCCGCGTTTGGAAATCCAGAGGTGGCGCAGCGGCGCCAGGGCTGAATTGACGGCATGCTGGAGCCAGAAATTGGCGATGTCGCGCGGTGAGAAATCGCCCTGGGACGCCGGCGTTCCACCGATCGACGAACTCTTTTCCTCCAAAATCCCCACCAGCCGGCCGAGCAGTAGCATGAGCCGTTCACTCGCGCTAATCTGGAGGCAGGGCGGGATAAAGTCGGGATCGAAGACCAGGTGTCCAGCGCCATCGCGCATTACACGAGCCACCGGCAGCGAGACAAGGCCTTCCTCCGGTTCGAGATCGAGCAGCAAGCGGATGTTCTTGCGACCAAGCTGGACGGGCCGTTCGTCTCCGCCTGTGGTTTCATCACGGACAATCCGGGTCTCGACCAGAAACCTGGCATGATCGGCGGCGCCTGAAAGCACTGTGCTCAGACCCTGTGGCTTTCGTTCGGGCACGGCGAGGGCCACCGTGACGCGGTCCCGGGTTGGAGGAAACAAGCCGGCGATGTGCCGCGGCGGCGGGACAGCGTCGCACTCGGGCATGAGAAACGGCATTCCGTCCGGAAAGACGCCGCGCGCATGCACCAGGGCGAGCGTTCCGTTTCTCAGGGCCTCCTCATCCAATTCGCAACCCAGCAATCCGTAAGGCTCACGCCAGAGTGATGAGACGGCAAATTGGATGGAGTCTTCGAAGTAGCGGCTCTGGGACTGAAAGTGCTGCGGCCCAAGGTACATACCCTCCGACCAGACCACTCTGGAAAGAAACTTCATAAGCGGGCGGCTAGCCTCAAATACTGTACCATAAGTGAGAATCTCGACGGCCGGTATTGAACTGTCCGGTTGCGGGTGACATCATAAACATAAATGTGTTGCCGCCTACGATTCGCAGTCAGGTAAAGGAACAGGCATGATTTTCCATGAGAAATACGAATTGCTCGCCCTGCGCGGCGGCGACCATGAGATCGCGCTGCCGGGCAGAGAAATCTCTTCGGGCCGCGATGTGCTCGTACATTTGCTCGCGGCGGGTTATAACCCGGACAACGTGGAAATGCTGGCAGCCATCGACAAGCTGCCCGCCGTGCACCAGCGGCGCGTGCTGGATAAGGGCGATCACGAAGGCATTCCCTATGTGGTCACGGATGTTTTGCCTGGGACGTTGAAATTGCGGGAGTGGCTGGCCGAGGCCGAGGCCCAAGCGCCCCCACCGGTCAAGAGCATCGCGCATAGGGGAGTCTGGAAAATCCCGGCCGTACTCGAAGCGCCGCCGAAAGGCGCGGCTCCCGTTAAGGAGCCGGAGCCAGTCAGACGCCCGCCGGCGCAGGAAGATATGCCGACCGCCCAGATGCCGGTGCCCAGACTGGACCTGATGCCGCCGGCATCGCCTGCCATGACGGCAACTCCCCCGCCGGCAGCACCGGAGCCAGGCGAGTTCACCCGGATGTTGCGCGCGGAAGCAGCGCCGCCACTAGCACCGCCCGCCCCACCCGCCATGGCGCAAGCGCCCCCGCCGGCAGCACCGGAGCCAGGCGAGTTCACCCGGATGTTGCGCGCGGAAGCAGCGCCGCCACCGGTACCGCCCGCCCCGCCACCCGCCGCGACGCAAGCGCCCCTGCCGGTAGCACCGGAGCCAGGCGAGTTCACCCGCATGCCACGCGCGGAAACTGCGCTGCCACCGGCACCGCCTGCCGCGCCACCCGCCGCGACGCAAGCCCCCCCGCCCGCTGTACCGGAACCAGGGGAGTTCACCCGTATCTTGCGCTCGACGGCGCCACCGGCGGTACCGCCCGTAGCGCCATCCGCCCCGCCACAAGCGCCCCCACAGGCTGCGCCGGAACCCGGCGAGTTCACGCGCATGTTTCAGGTCCAAACCCCGCCCCCGCCGACAATGCCCGGAGGGGCGCAATACCCCATCCCGGGCCCGCTGCCGGCGCCTGCGCAACCGCCGCGGTCCGCCGCCCCAGGCGAGTTCACCCGGATGATGCAATCGCCGCTGGCCCCCGAGCCATTGCGCGCCAGGCCCGCCGCGACGCCCCCTCCCAGTGTCAGCCAGTTCGACCGGATGATGCAGGCGGGTCAGTTTGGAGAGGCTCCCCCTCCCGAAGTCCGGCTTTCAGGCTCCGCGGCCCCCCCTCCCCCAGCGCGGCCGATGCAAGCTTCCGACGAGTTCGAACGCATGTTCGAAAGGGAACCGGAGCCGGCGGAAGGCCTCGCGGTGCCGGCCCCGCCACCGGCGCCCTTGCCGCAAGGCGGTGCTGCGACAGGGGCGTTTTCCAGGCGTTCGGTGCCCGCAGCTCCGCGGGAAACCGCAGGGCCCAGCGAATTCACCCAGATGTTCGCAGCACGGCCGCCCGCGCTCCCCGCCAAGACGCCAGCCCCTGCTCCAGCGCCAGCGCCGGCCCCCAAAGCGGAGAAGAAGTCGTACCTGCCGCTGATCCTAATCCTGGGTGGATTATTCCTCCTGGTGGTGGTCGTCATCGTGGTTTTCGCCCTGATGCGCTGAGGGCGAACTAACCTGCCTGCGGGAGGACGATGATCAATTCCATCTGCGGCTTCGGGAAGTCGCCTGGCACATAAGCCGCCAGATTGCGAGCCCGCACCACCGCTTCCCACGAGCCGCCGCTCTGGCTCAAGCCGAAATACTGACAGTTCAGCTTGATCGGAATTGCGGCCGGGGGAGAAATCACATGCGTCAGAGCCACTCCGGGCAGCGCTCTCTGGACCAAATGTTCGACCGCATCGGCCGAACAGACCTTGATCAACTGCGGCGCTTTGGAGATCAGATCGGCCTGGCTCATATCGGCGCTGACGGCCAGATACATGCGCGTCTGCTGCAGATACTTTTCGTTATCGATGGATGTGGCGTAGATGGAAGGCTGCACCAGCTTCAGAGGCAGCGAGACGCAGTTGCTGGGCACCACCGTCTCGAGCAGCAGTCTGAGCTTCTCGTCCAGGTCGGTGAAACAAGCGCCCAGGTTGTCGTGATCGTAACGCGGCAGGTCCCGCGGATGGATCTTTACCGAAAACGTGGTCAGGGAACCGGCCAGCGAGAGCATCGCAGAGTACAGGGCCTCCGGGTGTCCCTTGCGGGTTTCAAAAAGGTGCCGGAACACGGGCAGCGCGGCATTGACGGTGTACAAGAGCCAGAAGCGCGGGATGTCGGCGGACGTGAAGTCGGCCAGGCTCTGGTTCTTCTGGCGGCGGGTCCCACCCAGTTCGCTGCTTTTGGCCGACAAAATCTCGACCAGGCGCCGGGCGATGGAGAGCAGGTAATCGCTGGCCGCAAAATCCAGCAGCGGCGGGACGAAATGCGGGTCCAGTTGGAACAGGCCGGCCGCGGTTTTTCGCACCCGTGCGACGCGCAGGGCGGAACTGCCTTCGCGGTTTTCCGCCTCTACGGCCAGCCGCAGGTTCTTGCGCGCCAGCAGGACGGGCTTTTCCGACTGTCCCGTATTCTCGTCCCGGATCATCTCCACTTCGGCGCGATAGCGCGTCTCGGCGTCGCGCCGCGCGCTGGCCACGTTGAAGCCGCGCTCCCGGTAGCTCGGAATGGTGAGGTAGACGTCCACGCCTTTCGTCTCGGCGTCGAAGCGATCAGCCAGCGGTTTGGCGGCCGGGGCCGGATCGGAATCCGGGATATGGAACAGCAACCCGTCTGGAAAAATGCCGGCGGCTTCTGAGATGGCCAGACTGCCCGCGGCCAGCGCCGCCTGGTCGATGCGCAGATGCCGCAGGCCCCAGGGGCGGAACGCAAGCGCCTGCAGGTCGAACTGCAGGGTTTCCTCGAGAAACCGGTCCTGGCTCTGCAAGTGTTGGGGATTGAGGAACGTCCCCTTGGTCCAAACAACAGGTTCCAGCCGCCGCATCGCTGTCCAAGGTAGCAGAATCGGCGGCGGCGCGCAAAGCAGGAGACGACGGCTTCCCGGCGTGGCACTCTAGCAACATGGTGCCTCTCTCGCCCGCAGACGCAGAGCGCCTGCGCGAGTTCCTCCGTGAAGCGAGTTACACGCACGAGGAACTTGAAAACAAGCGGTTGCCGCGAGACTTGCCATCGCGCACCTCCGGCGACCCTGCCGCCGATGCTCGAGGGCACCCAGGAGCCATCGTTCGAGAACCTGATTCTGCGCTGGTTCTTTCTCAATATACCGGCCACCAGCGAGACGGCCGCCGCCCTGGTGCCGCCAACAGTCCTGGCGCTTCTTCTGGAATGCGATATGCTCATCCGCGATGGCGGATCGCTGTCTCCGGCAGTGATGTCGACGCCCTGCGAGCAGTACCTCATTGCCGCCACTGCGGCGGGTCTCGAATCGCATTCCCCGGATCTGGCGATCTGGCCTAATCCGACGAGCCGTCTGCTATACCAGTTCACGATGCGCCGCCCTTCCCGCGCCACGCTGGACCTGGGGGCCGGTTGCGGCATCCAGGCCGTTTTCGCCGCCCATCACAGCGCGCAGGTAACCGCCACGGACTTGAACCCGCGCGCCGCGCAGTTTGCCCGGTTCAATGCGTGGCTCAACGATACCGCGAATATCGAGTGCCTTACGGGCGACACGTTCGAACCCGTGCGCGACCGCAAATTCGACTTGATCCTAGCCAACCCGCCCTTCTTCGTTACTCCTTCGGCGGCTCAGATTTACTGCGAGAACGACATGGAACTCGACCGGTACTGCCGCCGGATCGTGCGCGAGGCGCCGGCCTATCTGAATGAAGGCGGCTTCTTGCAAATGGTGTGCGAATGGGTGCAGGTGCGTGGGCAGTCCTGGCAGGACCGCATCAAGGAATGGCTCGATGGGACCGGCTGCGACGCCTGGATCTTCCATACCTATGCTCGCGAGGCTGGCGCATACGCGCGGGAACGCATCCCGCAGACCGTCCCAGCGGATGCCGGCCCCCAAGCTCTGGCGCTCTGGACAGAGTACTATTGGCAGCGCGGAGTGGAAGAGATACACGGTGGAATCCTGGCGATGCGGCGGCGCAGCGGGCGCAATTGGGTGCGCATCGAAGACATGCCCCTGGACCCGAATCAACCGTTCGGCGAGGCCGTGTCGCAGGCATTTGCCTCGATCGATCTGCTGGAATCGCACGGCTCCGACGAGGAGTTGCTGGGAGCGCACCTAAAGCTTTCGCCGGACACGCAGCTCGATCAGCAGATGCGGCAGTCCGCCGGGCGGTGGCAAGCCGTGGGCATGAGCCTGCGTTTCGCCGCCGGAATTCCGGCTTCCATGCGCCTGGACCCTCCGGTAGCCGAATTTGTGGCAAGGCTGGACGGCGGCCGGACGCTTGGCGAGTTGGTCGGCGACCTGGCGCAGCAGGTGCGCGCCGATCCCGAAGTTGTCCGGCGCGAATGCCTTGCGGTGGTGCGTATGCTCGTCGCGGGCCGTTTCGTCCTGCCTTAGCCGGATGGCGGCCGCTATTTCGGGAGTCCCGCCTTGTAGGTGCCGGCGTCCTTATCCCAGGTCATGAGGTTGGCACTGTCAGTCTTGGCAACATCCACCACAACCATACTCAATTCGAGCAATTGTTGCGCCGACAGAACCTGTTTGAGCAGTTCTTCAACTGCTTTGTTGCTTGACAATTTCTTCCAACCGTCCAGCTTGCTCTTGCATGCCGGGAACAACTTGCGGGCGGCGGTAATCCGCTTGACCGTCTTCCAGTTCGTGATGTTAGCGAGCTTCTTGGATTGCATGTAGGCGGCCACCAGTGGGCACTCGGCAAGCGCATCTGTCGATTCTCGTAGATACCTGTTCAGTTGCTCCGGGGTTCGAAAGTCGAACGGGTCAATCGTCCGGTTGCCGTTGGTCTTCTCCTGGTGTTGCCCAAGCCGGTCGAACGTGATCATCCAAGACCCTGGTTTGCTGAATTCCTTGTATAGTTCTCCAAGATTGTCCCCGAAGTGCGCCTTGTTTTCCTTTTGAATCGCATACATGCAATACCATTGGATGCGATGGCTGTAAACTCCGTGGTCGATGGTTACGTAGTCTTTGGCCATGTGTCCGGCGCCAACCGTGGCCAGGAAGCCCGGCCCCGAGACGAGACCCGTCATCTGAATGATGCGTGGGTGCCCGCTGGTGGTCTGGAAACACTTGAAGCCGTTGTTCTGTTCAAAATCGGCGAGCACCGTCGTGAGCAAATGGCGCGAGACATCACCCTCTTCGCGATCGGCCTTCTCCATGGCCGCTTTCACTTGTTTCCAACCCACTACCCCGGCAACGGTCTTGTCGACGCGCGTTTTGTACTGCTCTGCCATCTTGTCGCTCAGAGATTTCAGTGCCCACTTCATCAGGGTTACATTGGTCAGCGCTTTCGCAATTTCCCTCATCTTCTTGATGTGGGCGGCGGGCACTTTCCCTTGGACATCGTTCTTTTCGTACTCTCTGTCAAGTTCTTCATCCGTCACTGGAGCCATGCGTATCCTCCTATAGCCTTGGTACCCTCTGTGTACGTTAGCTACCACAAACCCCGCTTACGAGGTTCTTCGCGGGCCTGGGTTCTCCGTAAGTATACCGCCAAAGGGCTCGCTCGGAATTTATAATTAAGATTCGTTAATCTTCAGGCCGCGCCGCTGACCGGCCGCCATCCTTACCCGCCAGGGTCGCCTGCAGCAAACGTGCTCCAGGCATCCTGCGCGGCCCAAACGCCGCCGTCACACTCGCACTCAGTTGTCTTCCAGATGACACCACCGACATCTCGCAAGTCACACTCCGAGCGACGAATTTCCCCGCTTGACTAAACTCTGCGGAAGAAGTATGGTGACAGAGCCGATCCTTTTCGGCTGGAGGGCAGATGGCAAGAGAAAGCACACAACACAAGCTCGACCGGGTGCGCTCACCCCGGGTCCAGATCACCTACGACGTCGAAATCGGCGGCGCCATTGAGTTGAAGGAGCTCCCGTTCGTAGTAGGCGTACTGGGAGACCTGACCGGGCAGCCCGAGCAACCCCTGGCGAAGTTGAAAGAGCGCAAATTCGTGGAAGTGAATCCGGACAATTTCGACACGGTTCTGGAAGGTATGAAGCCGCATCTGGCCTTCGCCGTGGAGAATAAGCTCAGCGATGAACCTGACGCAGCCAACCTGAAGGTGGACCTGCACTTCAAGAGCATGGACGACTTCGAGCCGGAAAACGTGGCGCGCCAGGTGAAGCCGCTCAAGGAACTGCTGGACCTGCGCACCCGGCTGGCCGACCTGCGCGGCAGTCTGCAGGGCAACGACAAGCTTGAGGAGTTGCTGCTGGAAGCCGTAGGCAATACGGAGAAGCTGGAAAAGATTAAGGGTGAAATGGGCAAGGGGGAGGGATCCAATGGCTGACACTCAGACCGCGGCGGCGCCGGCATCCGCTAGCGAGCAGGTTCTGGAAAAGGGACTGCTGGACCAGATCGTCGAAGAAGGACGCTTCGGCGTCGAGCCGGCATCGAAAGAACGGGGCAAGAACCTGATTAAGGAATTCGTGGCTCAGGTGCTGGATGGGTCCATGACCATCGCCCGGGACGCGGAGATGATGATCAATGCGCGCATTGCGCAGATCGATCACCTCGTTTCTCTCCAGTTGAACGAGGTCATGCACAACGCGGCCTTCCAGAAGCTGGAAGGAACCTGGCGGGGCATCAAATATTTGATGGACCAAAGCGAAACCGGGACGATGTTGAAGATCAAGGTCCTCAACGTCGGCAAGAAGGAATTGCTGAAGGATCTGCAGCGCGCGCCGGAATTCGATCAGAGCGCGCTGTTCAAGAAAGTCTACGAAGAAGAGTACGGAGTCTTTGGCGGAGCCCCATTCGGCGCCCTGGTGGGCGACTACGAATTCGGCAAGCACCCCGAAGACATCGAGTTGCTAGAGAAGATCTCCAACGTGGCCGCGTCCGCCCACGCGCCGTTCTGCAGCGCGGCGGCGCCGGATCTGTTCAATATGCAAAGCTACACCACGCTGGACGCCCCGCGCGATCTGGCCAAGATCTTCGACACCACCGAATACGCCAAGTGGAAGAGCTTCCGTCAGACGGAGGATTCCCGATACGTGGCGCTGTGCCTGCCCCGGACGCTGGGCCGGCTGCCCTACGGCAAAGACACCAAACCGGTGGAAGCCTTCAACTACGAAGAGCACGTGGATGGCAGCGACCACTCCAAGTATCTGTGGATGAATGCGGCGTTCGCGTTGGCTAGCCGCATGACCAATTCGTTTTCACAATTTGGCATGTGCGTGGCGATGCGCGGCGTGGAGGGCGGCGGCTTGGTAGACGGCTTGCCGGTGCACAACTTCTATACCGACGAAGGCGACGTGGCCATGAAGTGCCCTACTGAGGTGCCCATTACCGACCGCCGGGAAAAGGAGCTCGCGGACCTGGGTTTCGTTCCCCTGGTGCATTGCAAAGGGACCGATTACGCCGCTTTTTTCAGCGTCCAGACCGCCCAGAAAGCCAAGACGTACGACACCGACTCCGCCAACGCCAACGCGCGTCTGTCCGCCCAGTTGCCCTACATCATGGCGGTCTCCCGTTTCGCCCATTATCTAAAAGCCATGATGCGCGACAAGATCGGCAGCTTTATGTCGCGCACCGACGCCGAGATTTTCCTGAACCGCTGGATCACCAGGTACGTGGTTCCCGACGACACGGCTTCGCCGGCCATGAAGGCGCGGTGTCCGTTGCGTGAAGCGCGCGTAGACGTTGCGGAAGTACCCGGGAAACCAGGTGTGTATCGTTCCGTGATGTTCCTGCGGCCGCACTTCCAACTCGACGAATTAAGCGTTTCCCTGCGGCTGGTTTCCGAATTGCCGGCGCCGGCAAAATAAACGGTCGTCTGTGTTCCAGGCGGCGGTAACGATTTTTTCCAGGAATCACTACTAGGCTAGGAGGGAGCATCAACGTGGCAGTTAACGCATATTTGTTTGTAGACGGTATTACCGGACCCAGCACCAGCAAAACGGGTTTTATCGACATCCTTTCGTTCAGTTGGGGTGTGAGCCAAACCTCGACTTATGGCGCTGGAGCGTCCGGAAAAGAGGCGAAGGCCGGGAGGGCGGATTTCTCGAACCTGTCTATCATGAAGGTTCTGGATGCGACTACGCCCTTGCTTTGCGACCACTGCGCAAGCGGCAATATTCTGGATAAGGTTTACATTGTGTACGATAAGCCGGTGGGGGACCTGCAGGCCGATTATTTCCGGATCTACCTCACGGATGCGCTGATCACGTCCGTGCAGTTGTCCGGCAGCAACGAGAACCCGACCGAGGCGGTCAGCTTCGCGTTCCAGAAAGTGGAGATCGCTTACAAGGCGGAAAACGACGACGGCAGTCTGGCAGCCGCCGTACCGAAGGGCTACGACCTGGGGCTCTTGAGCGCCGATTACGCCGCTCCGGATAAGTTCTAATCGCTGCCTCTTCATGACGGCCAAACAACTGCTCGACGCCGGGAAAGTTCACGACGCGGAGGCCGCCTTGTCGGCGCACCTCCGCGATCGCCCGACCGATCTCGCGAGCCGCACGTTTCTGTTCGAACTCCTCTGCTTCTCCGGACAGTATGACCGTGCGGAGAAGCAGTTGGGAGTTCTGTCTCAAGGCGGGAAAGAGGCGGAGATGGGCGCCGTACTCTACTACTCGGCGCTGCACGCGGAAAAGACCCGGCACGACATTTTCCGCAAGGAAGAATATCCCAGCGTGGCGGCCGCCGCTTCGCCGGCGGGCAAGATCAACGGGAAGCCCTTCCAGTCTATCCGGGATGCCGACCCGGCCATCGGGGCGCGCCTGGAGGTGTACGCCGCCGGCGCCTATCTCTGGATTCCATTCCAGCACATCGCCTCGTTGCACATGGAACCACCGCGGCGTTTGCGCGACACCCTTTGGTCTCCCGCGTTCGTCCTGACCGGACCGTCCTTTCAAGGCACCGATATCGGTGAAGTTCTGCTTCCCGCCGTTTATCCGTTTTCGTGGAAATCGGAAGACCAGTCGGTCTGGCTGGGACGGGCGACCGAATGGGTTGCCGACGACAAAGGCCATGAGTATCCAGTAGGCCAGAAGACGTTCGTCGTGGATGACGAGGAAGTTCCGCTCCTTGAGATCCGGTCGCTGGAGTTCGCTTCCGATGCCTCTGCGTGAAGATATCCTCAACCCGATTCCGGGTGATAACCCCAGCGGCCAGGACTTGCGCTACGTGCCGGTCTACGACAAGATCAAAGAGGCGCGCCGCGAAGACGACGACCTCAATCAAGGTGCGTGGCAGCGCGAGCGCAAGGTTGCCGATTACAGCACTGTAATCAAGCTCGCACAGGAGGCCATCGCCACCCAATCGAAGGACCTGCAATTGGCCGCGTGGCTCACCGAAGCTCTGGTCAAGACCAGACGGTTCACTGGCCTGCTCGATGGGTTGACTCTGTGCCATGGTCTGGTGGAGAAGTTCTGGGATACGCTCTATCCGGTAATGGAGGAGGACGATCTCGAGCTGCGGGCCATGCCCCTGGACTGGATCGGCTCGCGGTTGGATGTGCCCCTCAAGGGCGTCGGGCTGTCGAAGGACGGTTACAATTTCTTCCAGCACAAGGATTCGCGCGGGGTCCTTGCGGAAGATCAAGCCAAGACCAAGGAGCAGAAGGCCGAGCGGGACAAAGCGCTGAAAGAAGGCAAGCTGGCGCCCGAGACATTCGACCGCTCTTTCGGTGAAACGCCAAAGGCCTTCTATGCGGAAGGCGAGAAAACCCTGGATGCCTGCCTAGCGACCCTGAAGACGCTCAACGAGCTGTGCGAGGAGAAATTCGGCGACGCGGCTCCTTCATTCGGCAAACTGAGAACCGGGCTGGACGACGTTCGCCATGTAGTGCACGGCTTTCTGCAAAAGAAGCGCGAGTTCGAACCGGACCCGGTAGAGGAGACTCCGCCGGAGCCGGAACTTGCCGGCGAGGCCGCCGAGGGAGCGCCCACAGCCGTGGCAACAGGTGCGGTTCCCGGGCTGGATCTCACCTACGCGATGAAGGCGTCGGCCGAGCCGCCCGACCGCAGCGCCGCAATCGGTAATGTGGCGGCGGCCGCCCAGTTCCTCCGTAAGCGCGAACCCCACAGTCCCGCGCCGTATTTGATGCTACGCGGATTGCGCTGGGGCGAGTTGCGCGCGTCCTCCGATCCCGGCGTGCTGGAAGCTCCGCCCACCGAGATCCGCCGGCAAATCAAGATGTTTGCGCTGAATAACCGGTGGACGGATCTGCTGGAAGCCGCGGAGAACGTGATGGCGTTGCCGTGCGGCCGGGCCTGGCTCGATCTGCAGCGCTTCGTGGTGGACGCCTGCGTGGCCTTGGGGAGCGATTACAACGCCATCGCCGTCGCCATCAGCTCGGAATTGCGTACCCTGCTTCGCGACCTTCCCGAATTGCTCGACGCCGTGCTCACCGACGAAACCCCGGCGGCCAACCCGGAAACCCAGACGTGGCTGCGCGAACTGATCGCCGAGCCCGCCGACGCCAGCCCTCGTCCCAACGCTCCGCGCCTGCCGGTGATGGACGGCGCCCAGGCCCCCGGCTGGCAAAAAAAGTTCATCGATCCGCACGCCCTGGCGACCGAGGCGATGCGCAAGGGGCAGCCGCAAAAGGCCTTCGAGATCCTCTATAAGGAAGTCGAGCGCCAGCGCAGCGGGCGCGGGCGTTTCCAGCGCAAACTCCAGCTCGCCCAACTCTGTCTCGGCGCGGGGAAGGACGCCATCGCACAGCCCCTGTTGGACGATATCCAGGCGGCTGTCGAGACCTACAAGCTGGAAGAATGGGAGGACCGCGAAATGGTCGCGGGAGTGCTCGCCTTCCTGTTGCAGTCCAGCAAAAAGATACAGGCTGACGCCAAGGCCAAACAGGCCATTTTCGAACGCATCTGCCGCCTGGATCCGGTGCAGGCTTTTTCGGTGTAATCTATGGCCCGCTACGCCGACGATTACACGACCGCCGTTACGCTCTCGACTCTTGACCGGCTCATTGACGACGATCCGGATACTTCGGTGGAGCCGATCCCGAACCGCACCCAATCCGTGCGGCAATTGAAGGAAGGGCTGCGCCGCGACCTGGAGTGGCTGCTCAATACGCGGCGTGTCGCCGTGCCGCCCGACGAATCGTTGAAGGAAGTCAACCGGTCGGTATACGTCTACGGTCTGCCGGACTTCACGCATTACGCTCTCAACTCTCCCAAAGACCAGGCCAAGCTGGTGCGTTTCCTGCAAAGCACGGTAAAGATCTTCGAACCCCGGCTGGCGAACGTGCGGATTGTTCCCATGGAAACCGTGACCGGCGCCACGCGCACGCTGCGCTTCCGCATCGAGGGCATGCTGGTCATGGACCCCGCGCCCGAGCACGTCTCGTTCGACACGGTGCTGGAACTGACCAGCGGCGGGTACGAGGTCCGGAATGCGGGATGATCTGCTGCTGTACTACGAGCGCGAGCTGACGTATATGCGCCAACTGGGCGCGCAGTTCGCGGAGAAGTATCCTAAGATCGCCTCGCGCCTGGTCCTGGAGCCGGCCAAGTGCGACGATCCGCACGTGGAGCGGCTGCTGGAAGGCTTTGCCTTCCTGGCGGCGCGCGTCCACCTGAAGATCGACGACGAATTTCCGGAGATCACCGAGGCCCTGCTGGGCATCGTCTATCCGCATTTCGTGCGGCCTCTGCCCTCCATGTCGATCGCCCAGTTCCACCTGGATCCGCAGAAAGGAAAACTCTCCACGGGGTGTCCGATCCCGCGCGAGACCTTGCTTTACTCCCGCCCGGTGGACGGAGTCCCGTGCAAGTTCCACACTTGCTACGACACCACGCTCTGGCCCATTACCGTCACGGCAGCCACCTGGACCTCGCCCGACCGCTTGAAACCACCGTTGCGGGCGGCGGACGCAGCCGGAGCGCTGCGTATCGAACTGGCGTGCAATGCCTCCGATATGGAGTTCGCGAAGCTGGAGATGGATCAGCTCCGGTTTTTCCTGGACGGCGAGAGTGCGCTGGTCCACACTGTTTACGAAATCCTGTGCTGCAATCTCCTGCAGATCGTCGCGCGCGATACCACGCCCGGTTCCCGCGCGCCGGCTGTCACGTTGCCGGCGGCCTCCCTGCGGCCCGTTGGGTTTGAAGAAGACGAGGGCATGCTCCCCTACCCGCGGCGCTCGTTCATCGGTTACCGGCTTTTGCAGGAGTATTTCACCTTTGTGGACAAGTTCTTCTTCGTGGACGTAACCGGTCTGCGGCAGGCTTGCGCGTCCGGATTCAAACGCAGCATGGAACTGGTCTTCCTGTTCTCGCGCTTTGAGGGCGAGGAACGCCGTCAACGCCTGGAAACCGGGATTGCGCCGTCCACCTTCCGCCTCGGCTGCGCTCCGGTGGTGAACCTGTTCCAGCAGACGGCCGAGCCCATCCTGCTCGACCAACAGAAATACGAATACCCTATCGTTCCGGATGCCCGGCGTCCGCTGGCCATGGAAGTCTTCTCAGTGGACCGGGTGGCCAGCCTGAAAACGCAGCAGCAGGAGGTGGTCGAGTATCGGCCGTTCTATTCGTTCCGGCACTCCACCCAGCAGCGCGACAAGCAGCAGACGTTCTGGGTCGCGAATCGGCGCCCGTCCGTGCGGCCGAACGACGATGGCACGGAACTGGATCTGGCGCTGGTGGACCTCTCGTTTCAGCCCACCCGCCCGGCTACGGACGCGCTCACGGTTCGCACCACCTGCACGAACCGCGATCTGCCCTCCCGGCTGCCGTTCGGAAATGAGGCCGGAGATTTCGAGTTGGAGACCGGCGCCCCTATCAAGCGCATCGTGGCCTTGCGGAAGCCCACGTCGCCGATCCGCCCACCCCTGGGCAAAGCGATGCAGTGGCGCTTGATCTCGCATCTTTCGCTCAACTACCTCTCGCTCGTCTCCGAAGGCCGCGAGGCGCTGCAGGAGGTCTTGAAGCTCTACGATTTTGGGTCTACCGCGTACTCCAGCAAGACCGTCGAGGGGATCGCCGGGCTGAAAAGCAGCCGGCAGTTTTCGCGCGTGGTCTCCGAGGAAGGCATCGCTTTTGCGCGCGGCACCCGCGTGGAACTGGAGTTGGATGAAGAACAGTTTGTGGGCGGCGGCGTCTATCTGTTCGCCAGCGTGATCGAATCCTTCCTGGCGCTCTATGCGTCCTTGAACAGCTTCAGCCAGTTGTCCGCCAGAGTCCAGCAGAGAAAGGAGGTCTTGCGCGAATGGCCACCACGAGCCGGTCGCAGGATCTTGATGTAAGCCGCTCCTTTCTCGGCGAGGAATTGCGCGAGCATCCGGGGTGGTTCCATTTCTTCCAGGCGGTGCGCCTGATGCACCGTATGCTGCCGGACCGCGAGCCGGTGGGCCGTTTCGCGCCGCCCAGCCGCGAGGTGCTGCGATTTTCTTCCAATAACCTGCTGGCGTTCCCGCCCAGCCAGATTCAGACGCTGGATTGGTCCGCGGACCGCCCCGCCAGGATGAAGGTCAACTTCATGGGCCTCACCGGACCCATGGGAGTGCTGCCTTACAGCTACACCGAATTGATCCGGGATCGCAACCGCCTCAAAGATTATACCCTCGAGGATTTCTTCGATCTCTTCAATCACCGGATGATCTCGCTGTTCTATCAAGCCTGGGAGAAATACCGCTTCTTCGTCGCTTACGAGCGCCAGGAACAGGATCGTTTTTCGCGCTACCTGATGAGTTTCGTCGGTCTGGGCACGCCGGGTCTGGAGAGCCGGCAGGCGGTGGCCGACGAATCGCTTTTGTTCTATTGCGGCCTGTTCTCCATGCAACCCCGCTCGGCGGCGGCCCTCGAGCAGGTGCTTGGGGATTACTTTGACGTGCCTGTCGAGATCGAGCAATTCGTAGGCGCGTGGCGATCTCTGGATCCTTCCAACCAGTGCCGCATGGAAGGCGGTGTCCCCTACTCCGACCAGCTCGGGATGGGGGCCATCGCCGGCGACGAGATCTGGGAGCGGCAATCCCGGGCACGCATCCGGCTCGGCCCGCTCTCGGCGCGGCAGTATCTCTCGTTTTTGCCCGCCGGAGACGCGTGGCAGCCGCTGCGGGCGATCACCACTTTCTTTACCGGGGGAGAGATCGAATTCGAAGTAGAGCTGGTTTTGAAGCGCGAGGACGTCCCACCCTGCGAATTGCGCGGGGATGGCGAGGCTGCGCCGCTTCTCGGCTGGCTGAGTTGGATCAAGTCCGGGCCCGCGTTTGGGCGCGACCCGGGCGATACGGTTTTGTTGCTGAATTAAAAGCCGGGCAGTGGATCTGCCCTACAAAGGAAAATATGGCAGTCAATCTCAGGGCTCTAATCGGAAAGTTGAACGATACCACGCGCAACGCGATGGAAGCCGCCGCCGGCCTGTGCGTGTCGCGCACGCACTACGACGTAGAGGTGGAACACTACCTCATGAAGCTGCTCGATTCGTCGAGCACCGATCTGTCGGCGATTCTCAAGCACTTCGAGGTGGATAAGTCGCGCCTGTCTACCGAGCTGACGCGCAGTCTCGACAAATTGAAGTCGGGTAACGCGCGCAATCCGGCGCTCAGCCCCACGCTGCGCAATATGCTGGCCGAAGCGTGGACCCTGGGCTCGATCGATTACGGCGCGGGTCAGGTACGCTCGGGCTTCACCATTCTGGCGCTCGCTTCCGACGAGGACCTGTCGCGCATGATGCGCGAGGTGAGCCGCGAATTCCAAAAGATCAATGCGGACAGCCTGCGCAAAGACTTCCAGCAGATCGTCGCCGGATCCGGCGAAGAAGCCGCGGCCGAGTCTGCCGCCGCCGCGCCGGATGCGGGCGGCGCGCCCCGTCCAGCCGGAGGCAAAACGCCAAACCTGGATCAATTCACCATCAATCTGACGGGGAATGCCCGCGCAGGCAAGATCGATCCCGTGCTGGCCCGCGATTTCGAGATTCGCCAGGTGGTCGATATTCTGACCCGCCGCCGGCAAAACAACCCCATCCTGGTGGGCGAAGCAGGCGTAGGAAAAACCGCGGTTGTCGAGGGCTTCGCTATTCGCATCGTGCAGGGCGATGTTCCGCCTGTACTGAAGAACGTGGAGGTGCGCACGCTGGACCTGGCCCTGCTTCAGGCCGGAGCCGGCGTCAAAGGCGAATTCGAAAACCGCCTCAAGAGCCTGATTGCGGAAGTGAAGAACTCACCCACCCCTATTATTCTGTTCATCGACGAGGCCCACACCATGATCGGCGCGGGCGGCCAGGCCGGGCAGAACGACGCCGCCAACCTGCTCAAGCCGGCCTTGGCGCGCGGTGAGTTGCGCACCATCGCCGCCACCACATGGTCGGAATACAAGAAGTATTTCGAAAAGGATCCGGCGCTGGCGCGCCGCTTCCAATTAGTGAAAGTGGAGGAGCCTACCGAGACGGCGTGCCAGTTGATGATGCGCGGCGTGGTGCCGGCCCTGGAGAAACACCACAACGTTCGCATCCTGGACGAAGGGCTGGCTGCGGCCGTGAAACTCTCCCACCGCTACCTGCCGGATCGCCAGTTGCCCGACAAAGCCGTGAGCGTGCTCGACACCACCTGTGCGCGCCTCTCGCTCGGCCAGAATGCCACGCCGGGTCCCATCGAGGATGCCATGCGCACGCTGGACGATCTCTCGGTACAGGACCGCATCCTGCAACGGGAGGCAGCCGTGGGTGTGGATCATGCCGAGCGCCTCGCTGCCATAGAGAAGCAAAAGGCCGCCACCCAGGCCACGCTGGCCGAGTTGAACGCCCGTTGGGAAAAGGAGCGCGGCCTGGTAACGCGCATCCGCGAGATCCGTACGCAACTCGAAGCCGGCGGACCCGTGGCGCCGCCCGCCGACGCCACCGCCGCCGCGCCCGCTTTCGATGGCGCGGCCCTGCGCGCCGAATTGGACCAGCTCAACGCAGAGCTGGCGTCCATCCAGGGTGAGACGCCGTTGATGCGCGTCTGCGTGGATTCGCACCTTGTCGGCGAGGTCATCTCCGGCTGGACCGGCATTCCGGTCGGCAAGATGTTGAAAGACGAAATCGCCACCGTGCTCAAGCTGGAGTCCCATCTCGGCGCACGGGTGATTGGACAGCCGCACGCGCTGGAGGCCATCAGTCACCGCATCCGCACCGCCCGCGCCGGCCTCGACGACCCGATCAAGCCGGTGGGCACATTCCTCCTGGTGGGGCCCAGCGGCGTCGGCAAGACCGAGACCGCGCTGGCACTCTCGGACCTGCTGTTCGGCGGGGAGCACAATCTGATTACGATCAATATGTCCGAGTTCCAGGAAGCTCATACGGTGTCCACCTTGAAAGGATCTCCTCCCGGCTATGTGGGCTATGGAGAGGGCGGCGTGCTGACCGAAGCCGTGCGGCGCAGGCCCTATGCCGTGGTGCTGCTGGACGAGGTGGAGAAGGCCCATCCCGACGTGCTGGAATTGTTCTTCCAGGTCTTCGACAAAGGCATGATGGAGGACGGCGAAGGGCGCCAGATCGACTTCAAGAACACCATTATCATTCTCACCTCCAACGCGGGCACCGATACGCTCATGAAGCTGTGCGCCGATCCCGAGACGATGCCCGGATCCACGGGCTTGGTGAACGCCCTCAAGCCCGAGCTGAATAAGATCTTCAAGCCCGCGTTTTTAGGCCGCCTGGTGGTCATTCCCTTCTTCCCCATCCGGGATGAAAACCTGAAGAAGATCATCGTGCTGAAGCTCGCCAAGATCCAACGCCGCTTGAAAGAAACCCACCACATCGATCTGACTTACGATCCGGCCATGATCGAAGAAGTGGCGCACCGCTGCACCGAGGTGGAAAGCGGCGCGCGTAACGTGGATAATATTCTGACCAACACGCTGCTGCCGGATATCTCCCGACAGTTGTTGGGCCGTATCGCAGAAGGCTTGAGACCCGAGGCGATCCACGTCGGCATCGGCGAAGACGGCTCCTTTGTATACTCGTAGGAGCGGCGGCGTGACCGCTAAGCGGCCGGATCGTCCGGCCGCTGCCACAACGGAGACAGCTTGTCGGCGCCAACTCAGATTAACCAGCCATTTCGCGTAAAATTTGGCAGCCTCGGCGCCGACGACCTGCTGCTGGAGAGCTTTGTGGGCGTCGAGCGCGTCTCCGATCCCTTTCGCTTCGTACTACGGGTGCTCTCGCCCAATTTGAACTTGGACATTCAGAGCGTACTGACCCAGCCGGTGGTGCTGACGTTCCACTGGACAGACGGCGGCGAGCGCAATATCCACGGCAATGTCCGCCAGGTGAAGCTCCTCGAAGTGGGCTCCGATGGAATGACCGCCTACGAAGCCGAAATCGTCCCGTGGTTCTGGTTCCTGACCCTGTTTTCAGATTGCCGCATCTTCCAGAACATGACCGTGCCCGATATTGTCGAAGAGGTCTTTAAGGGCCGCGGCTTCACCAATTTCAAATCCGTACTGAAGAGCGACTATACCTCGCGCGAATACTGCGTCCAGTATCGTGAAACCGACTTCAACTTCGTCTCCCGTCTTCTCGAAGAGGAAGGCATCTTCTACTTTTTCGAGCACACCGCGAGTGAGCACACCATGGTGCTGGCGGACGATGTGAGCGCTTTTGCCGAGGGGCCGAACCTTCCCGCCGGCGGCACCGTCCAGTTTGCGCCGTCCACGGGCGGGGTGCTGGACGACGATGTGGTCTTCACCCTGGAAGCCGAGTACCGCGTGACAACCGGCACGGCATCGCTCAACGACTACGATTTCACCAAACCCAGTGCCAGTCTTTTTGCCACCCTGGCGAGCTCGCAGAAAGGGGAGGTCTACGATTATCCGGGAAAGTATACCCTCCAGGACAACGGCCAGAGCTACGCCCGCATCCGGCTGGAGGAGTTGGAGGTCGGCATCTCGACCGTGCGCGGCCAAAGCAGTTGCGGGGGTTTCGCCAGCGGCTACGAGTTCACTCTCGATGGCCACTTTCGCGATAGCGCCAACATCGCATACTCCCTGCTGGCGGTGGACCATAGCGGACGCAACGCCAGCTACCGCGCAGGTGAGGTGACCCCGTCCGACTACAAGAACCGTTTCGAGGCGATTCCCAATTCGGTGCCGTTCCGTCCGCCCCGCCGGGCCCGCAAGCCCGTAATCGACGGAACCCAGACCGCCGTCGTGGTGGGCAGGGCCGGCGAAGAGATCTGGACGGATCAATATGGGCGCGTCATCGTGCAATTCTTCTGGGACCGCCAGGGTACCGACAACGAAAACAGCTCCTGCTGGATCCGCGTCGCCCAGGGCTGGGCCGGCAACCAGTGGGGCTTCCTGTGCATCCCCCGCATCGGCCAGGAGGTGATCGTCAGCTTCCTCGAAGGCGACCCGGACCGCCCCATCATCACCGGCTCGGTCTACAATGCCACCCAGATGCCGCCCTACACGCTGCCCGATTACCAGACCAAGAGTACCTGGAAATCGATGAGCAGCAAGGGCGGCGGCGGCTTTAACGAGTTGCGCTTCGAGGACAACAAGGGCAGTGAGCAGATCTTCATTCATGCGGAAAAGGATCTGCACCAGCGCATCAAGAACGACCGCTACGAGACCATTCTCAATGACGCTCACCTGGACATCACCCAGGACCAGTTCGAGCAGGTGGGCCGGGATAGTCATGTTCACGTGAAGGGCGACCAGAACAATAAGATCGATGGCACCTACTCGCTGAACTCCGGCCAGGACCACCAGGAGAAAGCGGGAACGAACTTCGCCGTGGAGGCGGGGGTGGAACTTCATCTCAAAGCCGGGATGAATCTGGTGATCGAGTCCGGGACCACCTTGACGCTGAAGGTGGGCGGCAATTTCATCAATATCAACTCGGGTGGTGTATTTATCTCCGGGTCAGTGGTGTTTATCAACAGCGGCGGTTCCGCCGGATCGGCCGCGGCCGCTAATCCGACGGCGCCTCAAGCTCCCACCGATGCAGTGGATGCAGACCCCGGTGCCGTGACGTCTCCCCCGTCATCGCAGGCCAATACGCCCGCCTCGATGAGTCTGCAAGACATCAGTCCGTCTGCGGCGCCGGCGGCTGCGGCTGGACCGCCCGCTGCTGCGCCTGTCAGTCCGGCGGTTGCTTCGCTCCAACAGGCTGTCCAATCGGGAGCGCCGTATTGCGAGATCTGTAATCAATAGTGGAACGGTCCATGCGGACCGCATGAAGAGCCATGAAAGACAAGTTTGAATCGATCCAGGCGGAGACCTTCCGGGAAGGGACCGCCACATTCGCGGTCCTCGACGGCGCCTCCGTGCCCGGTTTGATCGAGAAGCTGGCCCAGTGGCAGCCTGAGTGCGAGTGTCTCTATCGCGGTGAGATCAAGCCGGACCTCGCGCAGGTGGCCCCTTATCTGGTGCGGATGGAGCCGGAGACGGAATTCGCCAAATGGGTGCTCTCCGAGGGCTGGGGAAAGCACTGGGGGATTTTTGCCATCGCCGAGGCCGGCCTGCGCGACATGCGCCAGCACTTTCGCCGGTTTCTGACCGTCCACGACGAGAGCGGCAAGCCCTTGCTGTTCCGCTACTACGATCCGCGGGTGTTGCGCGTATACCTGCCTACCTGCAACGCCGCGGAGCTGGCGGAGATTTTCGGCCCAGTCGTGTGCTATGTAGCGGAAGGAGAGGAGCCGGATACTGCCCTGAAATTTGAACTCCGCGCTGGGGAATTGGTGCAACAGGGTTCCAAATGATTCTGCGATCCAAACAAATCGCGGCTATGGAGGAGGCGGCGAATCTGGCATTTGAAAGGAAGCTGGCGAAACAGCTTTCCGCAGGCGAGCCCTCCCAAATGCAGGAATTCGTCCACCGCTCCGTCGTCCGCGGCCGTCGGCATGGCATCGCCTCCCAATCCGACTTGGCCGAGTTTTGCGCGCTTCTCTTTGGGATCGGCGGGCCTTCGCCCGCGGCGGAAGAGCCCAAATGGCTCCGGCGCATCCTGACCGATCCCAAGCTGGATGGAAGCGCCAAAGTCCTCCAGATTCGCACCCGCGCTTCTGAATCGGGCGGCGGGGCGGCCTGATGCGGGTCCGCGCTCAACAAATCGAGGTCCTCGGCGAATCCACCAGCGCCCGCTTCCTCGACCGCCTGGTCGAGTTGGTCTCCGGTGGGGAGCCGCCCGAGGACGCGCCGGCGCTGCGCAAGACCTGCCAGGAACTGATGAAGCGCGCCGATGCCTATGGCTTGGCCACGGAGTTCGAGGTGGCCGCCTTCGTGGCGTGTGGCGTGATGTTCGGTATGGATTTCGACCGCCGCGCGGACTTGCCGTACCAGAAGATCCTCACCGAGTCCGATGTCGAGCCCCGGTTGAAGGCGGCCCAGTTGGCCATAACCATCGAAAAGGCGGAGGAACAGGATTCCGCCTTGGAGAACTGATGGGTAAGAAGAAAAGCAAGAACACCAGCGCGTCGCTGAAGAAGAACTTCTCGCCGTCGCAACCGGCCGGAAAACCGGTTCAGGGCTGCCCCAAGAGCAAACCTGTGCCCACCCAGCCCTGCAACCTCGCGATGCTTAGTTTCACCGAACCCGAGGCTGAGATGGGGGAAGAGGAAGGCACCCGCACCGTACAGATACGCCAGGGCCAGGATCTCGACCGGTCGCAAAGTCCAACCTTGCTGCCCCCCGGGGGAACCTTTCAGATCACCGCGAAATCCACGGCAAATCCGCCAAACCAAGTGAAGGTCCTGGTGCAGATGCAAGCCACTTGCAGCCTCGCCACGCACCCGCAACTGGCAACCAATGGGCCGACAGCCTCCACCTCCGTGATCGGCAAGAAGCAGACCCTGAGCTTCAATCGGCCATACATGCCGGGAGACGACGGCGAAATCGGCCTTTGGGCGATAGTCAATGCCGTATTCGGCCAGTCCCCGCAGACGTGCTCGGTAACCGCCAATTGCTGCGGCCTGCCCGCTCAGCCCGGTGGTGGTTCGGTCGCCTCGCTGAGCGGGAATATCCAGATCTTCCCGGCGGATCAGTATGAGCTGGAGCTTTCCATCCCAGCCTTCCTGCAGCCTGATGCGCTCACTTACGAGACCTCCAGCAGCAGTTGGGATACCGACGATGAAGATGACGCCGACGATTATTTCGAGAGCGGAGAGGATTACTTCCAGTCGACAAATTCAACCCAGCCGGTCCAGCAGTTCGTCGCCGCCATGGACAACAAGGAAAGCGGGGACGACGACGACGATTTCGTCGACGAGCTCGAGGTCAAGCTGACCCAGACCGACGGCGTACGCTCGCTCGAGGCGCCCATTGACGACATTATCAAGCTGGTCCGCATGATCCGCAGCGCGGAATACGCCATGAAGCAGTTGGACGACTGGATCGATGCCTTGCAGGTCGGTCCCGGGTTCAGCTTCTCCATCGAGTGCCAGTTTTTCGCCGGCTCGCTGAACGCCAGTTGGGGTTACACGGAGTACACAGATGATCGCGTGTTTCTCCAATACAGTGGCTCGCTGAAGATTCAACTGGTGCAGGCTTCGGTCAGCCTCTCGGTCGGGTTCAAGAGCCTTGGCGTGGCGGATCTGCTGCTGGTGTTGAGCGGCGAAGGCTCCATTAGCATCTCCATTCCGGCGGTCTCCGTGACGAGCCCGGACGAGACTCCCGATGAGGACGAGGGGGGCGTGGAGCCCGAAGGTGAGCTGGAGCTGTCCGGATCCATCGAGGGCACGCTGATGTGGTTTGTCAAGGGAACGGTGGGCATCGAAACGACCTTCACGGCGGATACCGAAAACTTCGAGGTATTAGCGGACACGGCCATGCTCTCCGGCGAGATCACGATCTCGCGGGAGGCCGTGAATGCAACGTTCACCGCCGGTTGTCGGTTGTTCGGAACCTCCAGTTCCGAGGTGGAGATTATCAAAGAGAATCCCCAGCTCGCCGTTTTCACCTTCCCACCCCCGTAAAGCCATGCCGCCATCGCAGGAGATATCATGCCCAATTCCCGCTTGATCGTTCGTGTGCAAACCCAGAACCTCCGCGCCGAAGTCTGGCTGAACGGTGCGCCCGTCGCCATGCTCCTTCCCGGAGAAGCGGACACGGCCGTAGGCGTGCCGGTGAATGAATTCGCGGTGCAAGGGTCCAACGCGCTCGGCATTCTGTTGCACGCCGCTCCGCGCCCCAGCGCCGCCGGCGAGCCCTGGGCATCGGACGACGAAGCAGCATCCTATACAGGGCCGGCATCGCTGGCCGTCCGCGTGGCCCAGTACAGCCCGTCGGAATCCGTGGCTGCCGCCAATCCCGCTCCGCTGGCCACACTCGACTGGCAGGGCCTGGCGACGCCGGTGCCCGTCATGATGGAACGGCGATTTAACGTGGACTTCGCGTACGGTCCCTGGGCCTGGCAATCGGCGCAGCGTTACGAGTCCTTCGATCGGGTGCTACGCGCGCGTGCCTTGGATTATCTTGCCTATCTGCACGGCCTGCTGGCTGCGGGACGGGTCGCGGAATTCGTGGAGATCAACCGGTTGCGTCTCGAGGAGATCACCACGCGAGGCTACGGAGTCTCGCCGCGGCCCCTCCGCCGCTCCTTGATGCAAGCCCTCGACCAGCGCGCCTCGAGCGAAGAATGGAGCCTGCTGCCTCTCGAACCGCGCGAGATCGACCTGCGGCTGGTCGCCGGCGGACGCATAATCGATTGCCTGCGCTCGAACCGCCATCATGCTCTGGAGTATGTCCGCAAGGAAAGCCCCGATACGTTCTTCTTGCCGGCCATGATCGGCGTGCTGGGGGGATCCTGGCAGATCCTGCGTTAAGCAGGCTCCTCGATCGGAGCCACCGCGAAAGGCCGCGGCGATTCACCGGCAGCGTGCGTCTGCCACATGGTCTCGAACGCCGATTCCAGGTGGCGGGTGAACCGCGGGCTGTCGAACAGAGCCGTAGAAAGCCGGTTGGCTGCCAGCTTTCTCTTGGTCGCCCGCAAGCGGTCTGGATTCCGCGCGAGATCGAGCGCCAGCGCCTCGTAGTCCGATAGCGTTTGGGTCGCCAGTTCCGGCAATCCGATCGCCCGCAGCAGGCTCGCCGCCACGCGTCCCGCGAAAGCCTGGCCCGCACAGGTGATAACAGGGCATCCACCCCACAGCGCATCGCTCGTGAGTGTGTGCGCGTTGTAGGGAAGGGCGTCTAGAAACAGGTCGGCGGCCGCGAAGCGGGCGAGGTGTTCCGGATTCGGCAGAGGCGGTGCGAATACCAGCCGCGCGGCTCCTCCGGCGAGTCTCGCTTCCGCCTCGCGGCGCAGATTCGCCAGCGCGGTCCCGTTTGGCTCGAGCAGCCACAACACGCTGCCAGGTACGCCTGCGAGCAGCCGCATCCAGATCTCGAACATCGGGGCGGTGATCTTGTATGCGGAGCTAAGGCAGCAGAACACGAACCCGGCTTCCGGCAGCGCGCACTCCTGCCGCGAGGGGACGCGCCGCGCGATCGGCCGGCGGCGGTCGTTCACCTGGTAGCATTCCGGAAGGTGCACGAGTCGTTCGGTGAAGTACGGCTGCTCTTCCGCCGGAACCACCACTGGATCCACCAAAATGTAATCCACTGCGTCGCTCCCCATGCTGCCCGGATAGCCCAGGTAGTTCACCTGGACCGGCGCTGGCCGCAGGGCGAGTATCCCGGGCCGCGCATCGGTGGTGTACCCCTTCAGATCCACCAGGATGTCCACCCTGCCAGCTACGATCCTGGCGGCGGACTCGGCGTGGGAACAATCGAGCAGATCTTCGAACTCGTCGAACGACTCCCGCAACTGCCGGCGTGCCGCAGTCCCGTCGTCCCGCCCGTAGGAATACCCGATCACCCGAAACCGCCGGCGATCGTGCAGGCGGAACAACTCCGCGATCAAGTGGGTGGTGGCGTGTTCCTGAAAATCCGCGGACAGATAGCCGATCGTTATGCGGTCGTCGACCTTGGGCACAACGGCCCGTTCCCGCGGCGGGCCCACATGCTCCGCCGCCCAACGTCTTGCACACAGCAACTGTTCTCGCGGCGTCGTGTCCAGGCTTAGGAACACGAACGGATTCACCGCCGCCGAACCTGTCTCGACAATCTCGCGCAGTTCCGCCGTAAGACCGTCCAACTGGCTCCAATCGCAGAGCTCTTTCAACTGGTGCGCCAATTGGACGATGGCCGCGGCGAATCCCGGATTGATCCCCATTGCGGTGCGCAGCGCCCTCGCCGCCTCTTCCGGCCGGCCGAGCCTGCGCAAGGCGCTGCCCAGGTTCCGGAATGCCTCTGCGTAGCCCGGCCGCAAGCCAACTGCGGTGCGATAACAGGCCACCGCTTCCTCGAGCGAGTTGGTCATCTGCAGGAGATTGCCCAGGTTGTTGTGCGCGCCGGCGAAATCCGGCGCAGCCGCGATCGCCCGGCGGTAGCACGCGTCCGCTTCGGCCAGCGCGCCCTGTTGCAGCAGCAGATTGGCCAGGTCGTTCAACGCGGCCACGAAGTGAGGATCGGACCTGATGGCGCGGCGGAGCAACTCCACCGCCTCGCTTGCTTGGCCCTGCTGAAGGGCGGCCATCCCCAGCAGGTGCAGCGCTTGCGGCTGGCCGGGCGCCACCTTCAGGATACGCGCGCAGATTCCGGCGGCGTTGGCCAGGTCACCCGACTGTGCCAGATCGCGGGCCATAGCTAACGCTTCCTCGATGCTGAGGGGTTGTGCCACGGAATCAGTATAGCCGCTACTCGGAGCTACAGCCAGGCTCGCCCTGTGCACCGTTTTGGTCCCCGCAAACGA